>ENA-ORDC01000149-ORDC01000149.1-marine-metagenome-genome-assembly--contig:-NODE-149-length-76577-cov-7.396889_pt1 | contig 76577 bp, 60 predicted proteins | sample MGYA00237783_ERZ508515 | MGnify/ENA primary metagenome ERZ508515 (study PRJEB26186, sample SAMN06268792) | marine metagenome | isolation source: Eden Landing Ponds, San Francisco, CA, USA | place...
ACACCTGATCGACAGCATGGATGATGCCATTGGAGGCTTCGATATCGGCATTCACGACCGTGGCATTGTCATTGACAGTGACATTGCCGTCGGCGCTCGTAATAAAGAGGTCTCCTCCGGCAAGTGCTGCGGCAGATTGTGGTGGAGTAAGGTCACCTGATGCGATATTTCCGCTTACGACATGATAGCTGAGTACTTCTTCGAGCTGTTCAGTTGAGAGCGTGGAAATATCGACCCCAAGATTAGCGAACGCATCGTTGGTCGGGGCGAAGACCGTAAACGGGCCATCACCTTCGAGAGTAGATACCAAACCGGCATCACTTAAGGCTGAAACAAGATCACTGAAATCGTCATTTGACTGAGCGACTTCAACAATATTTCCTGTTTCGCTCGGCGGGTCCGTGGGACCGTCGTCATCGCCACCACACGCTTGTAGCGTAAATACTAATAGAACTGCAATAAAACTATTGAACAGAAACGTTCTTAGTTTTATTAAGGGATTGTGAGTTGTTGTTTCCATAATAGTATATAATATATAGTGTGAATTAGTTAATAATTTGAGTTCACACTTATATACACTAGAAAAAAAGGGTATGACTAGTCGGCACTGATTTTTTTAATAAATAAATCGAATACCGACAGAAGGGGTAAATCCAGGCAGGTTTTTTCGTTGGATGGCGTACTGCAGGGCACCCTGTGATGATTGTTCCGGGATCAATCTCTTTTCCAGGGTATTTTTTCGATCTAACAAATTGACCAAATCCAGTCTTAGCTTAATTTTTGAATCGTTTAAATCCCATGACCAGTTGAAGCCGACATCGAGCTGGTGATAGGGACTTAGGATATCGTTGGATGGGCTGTTGAAATCGACGGTGCCATATTGTGAGCGATTGTTATTGATGGGCAGGTAATCATAGTATGATTTATTGAAGGCCCAGCTTCTTCCCCAAATGCTCTGCCACCTGACTGTTATCATGAAAGAAGAAAATATATTCCAGTTGACAGCGGCCGTAAGCTTGTGAGGTTCATTCCAAGGTGCTGTGACATATTGGGCGTTAAATCGTTTGGGACTTCTCTGCTTGGAAATACTGTATTCATAAGACAAGCTTAACTCCATCATCAGCTCCTCAAAAAGCTTCTCAGCACTAACACCGGTACCGTAGCTATATCTTTTGCCATGTTCAATAAAAGTGCTCTGTCTGTCAAATTTGGCATTTGGATCATCAGGCTGTTCCAGAAGGGCATGGTAGTCAAGCATCAAAATAGTGGGGTTCCATTTGTAATATCCTTCCCATTTTAGTGAGAGGGTTTCTTGGGGTTCCACAAGAATCTCAGAACTGGTATGATATGATTTCGGAACATCTGTGGTAAAGTCAACCGGTACCCAAAAACGGATTGAGGGAACAATGGAACTGGGGCCTACATTGGTCACATCAAACTGATTTACATACTGCCGGTATAATCCTCCTGACAACCTTAATGAAACAAAGCCCAAGGTGGTTTCCTGGAAATCAGTCTGGGCGGAAATTCGGGGTTCCAGAAAAAACTTCTGCCGGTTTGGGACATAGGTAAATCTTGATCCCGTGGTAATTTTTGTATTAAGATTAAGTGTATAATCATCTTCAAGAAATCCTGATAACAGAAAGGTTGAACTGCGGGAAGAAGAGAAGTGGTAAAATAGATCTGACAGCTTAAAAGAGTAATCTACAATTTTTGGCTCAATACCGAAGTTCAGTTTATGATTTCGATTCAGGCTATATTCAAAATTTGCATTAAAAGAATACTCCCTGATTGAACTTTGATCACCTGTGTGAGGTTGGCTGTCAATATATTGATCCAAGTTGTTTATAAGCTGGTTATTATTGCCGGGTACTGAAGCAATATCCTCAGTGCTTGCCATGCCAAAGTGATGATTTGAGTAATGATTGGAATAGGAAAGGCTGAATTGGGTCTGCCAGCGGGAATTGATCAGCCAGTTATGTTCCAATCGTAATATATCATTCATCCAGTCATAGGTATCGCGGGTATACATCGACTCAGGGGTTCCATCCTGATCACTATTGTTGGAAAGCAGACGGGTCTGAAGGTAGTTTTTGCCCCGATAGTAGCTCAAGTAAGTCGTATGAAAATCATTGAATGCTATTTCATTGCTCCAGTGCAAATCATAGAAATTGACATTGGATTGATGACTAGCCTGTTCAAAAAGTATTCCGTCCATGCCATTGTTAATCAGGTTGCCGGAAATTATGGGATCCAGACGGTCCCAATTTTCAAGGGTATTAGAAAGGGTAGGTTTTTGGTACCATCTCCAGATATTTGTTCTACCTGCTATCATAGTTTTATACTCGATCCCTTTACCAAGTGATGTTGTCAGGTTTATCCGGCCATTTAGACTAAGCGGATCAGCCTGCAGCATGGCATTGTTTTCCTCTTCACCCGGCAGATCTTGGGTTATAGAAATAATACCGGAGAGCTGACTGCCAATCGAGGGTCGGTAGCCGGCTTTGTGCACAGTAACTTTTTGTAAGGCGTAGGGACTAAAGGCACCAGTTAACCTGCCAAAGCTGACTGGATTGTAAATAGGTACACCATCCAGCATAACCTGGTTTTCTCCTTCCGCCCCACCTTGAATATTAAAATCAGCCAAAGGAATACTGAAATTAACACCCATTACGGATTGCACACTTTTCATGGCATCGGGAGAACCGGTATAAGAAGAAAGTGTTTGTGTGAGGTTATTCACCTCTTCACTTCCTGATTTATTATAGGGTAGTCTTGGCTGTATACTTGATACCACCAGTGGTTCAATAAATACCGGACGGGATTCTAGGTAGAACTTACGTGGGTTTTCACTATTTAGTGGGATGGAAACAGTATCTCTCACGGTTCTGTAACCTACATAGGTAACGGCTACTTCATATTTGCCGGTTAACAATGGAGCAATAGTAAACCGTCCCGCGCTGTTGGAAGAAGTCCCGGTAGAAGCATCAGCAATTAAAATGTTTGCGTCTTCAAGAGGCTTTCCCGTATTCTTATCAAGTACCATGCCGGCCAAACTGCCATACCGGGATCGATTTTGAGCAGATTTAATAATGACATACGTGCCCGAGGAAAGCTGGATATAATCCAGGTTGGTACCTTCCAAAATATTGGAAAGAATCTGTTCCGGCGTTTGATTTTTTGAAAGGCTAAAAACTTGCTGAGAGCTTAAGATTGACGAATCATATATAAGGTCAATTTGAGTTTTGTCAACAAGTTCTTTAATCGCTTCTTCGATGGGTGTTCCGCGAAACATGAGGGTATATCTTTCGGATGCCGTTCTGCCATTGTTTTGAGCAAAACTGGAAGACATTGAGAATAAAAGTAAATAAAATAGCAGTATACTCTTTAATTTCATGCCGATGCAGTAAAAGAATTGATCATCTCTTGTTTTCTATGATAAATCCGCCATTTATTTTTCGATACTTCAGTGCTTTGCTCTGACAAATATCCTGTACAATTTGATCAGCATCCACTTTGTTATTGTAGTATATGGTGAGGGTATCAAATAACACCTCTTTCGGTTCTACTTGAATATTAAGATCAAATCGCCTCTCTATTTCTCTAATAATTTGTATTAAAGGCACATTTTCGAAGGCAAATTGATTATTCATCCAAGCTAAAGTTTTATCTTTAGAAACATCAAAAGGCTGTTCTGGAATTCCATCAATATTTTTAAGACTGCTTTTTTGACTGGGTTCCAGAATAACGGACTTATCAGGTTTCTCGGTAGGATAAAAAGCAAGTGATCCTTCCGTTAAAAGCACTGATGTTTCCGGTACCGGACTATCTTTCCAAGAGCGAATATTAAAAGAAGTTCCCAATACCTTTACGGTTGCGTTTGAGGTATGTACTATGAAGGGAAGATTCCTATTTTCAACTTCAAAATACGCTTCACCTTCTAAAGAAACTTCTCTGTCGATTAAATTGAATAGTCGATTGTAAGTGATAGATGAGCCGCTATTAAGCGTAACAGTAGATTGGTCAGGCAAAGTTACGGTAGCCATTTCTCCATATGAGGCTGAGTATTGTACCGGTATAGCAAGATAGGATAAACCTGCCGCAATAACGATAGTTGCTGCAGCCGCTATCCATCTCCAATTTAATGTTCTGATTTTCGTTGGTTTGGGTTCATCATCTTTATCTTTAGTATCAGTATCTATTCCAGTTTGTGAAGCGATAGTAGCAAATACTTTATCCTTTTCCTCTTCGGAAACAGATACCTTCTGACTTTCATCAGTTCTTTTTGCTTCTGTCCAAATTTTCTCAACATTTTCTTGTTTTTCCTGATCCAATTCATCCAGGAATTTATTTAGCCAGTTGTTAAAGGAATTTTTGCTATTCATAATGTTTGCCACTAACGTCCTTGTAGGATTTGTACCTTTCCTGAAGGTTATTGAGTGCTGCAACAATGTGGTTATTTACTGTACGTGCTGATATATCCATAATTTCAGCAATTTCATCGTGGGAAAGCCCTTCATATCTGCTTAATTTAAATGCTTCCTGCTGTCTGTCGGGCAATTCATCAATCCACTTTTTTAACGGCTCTAGTAATTCTGATTCCTGATCTTCTTCAAAAACGATTGAACTATCGTCAGCAATTTGCACGTCCTCCATCTGTGTTGTGTGTTGGCGGGTATCGCGTAAATAATTGAGTGAATTGTTTTTCACGATCCGGTATAAATAGGTTTTCAATGATTTTGAAGGATCTAGATTTGAACGTTTCTGCCAAAGTTTTATAAAACTTTCCTGAACAATATCCATGGCAGAATCTTTGTTTTTGGTAAACCGCCAAGCATATCTTACATAATTTTCAAAGGTTGCATCAAACATATTTTTAAAAGCAATTTCGTCGCCGCTTTGAATGCTACGAGCCCACTCAGAAAATTGCTTATCAGAAATTGAGTCCATTCTTACTACATGTCAGTAATTGTACACTAAAAAAAACAGGTATGACTAGTTCAAATTGAGAAATATTTTCCAAGAATATAAATTTAATCGATTCATAATTTTACTAATGTACTAAGACAATAGGTTTTAACTTGTTGATAGAACATACCGTTGAATGCAATTCTATCCTGATTTTAAGTGTTACCAGCCTTTAATAGTTAGAATTCAATTCAAATTATTTAGTTTTTTTGTAGATGATACGGACATAAACATTGAGTTTTCGAAATGAGTTATCAGTGTTCTACTGGTACCGATAATTTCAGCACATGTATCAAAAATTCAGAAATCCAAGTGTTTTCATTTCTTTACTTTGCCCGATATATGTGTTCCCAGGTAGAATTGGTTATTTTTAGTAATATTGTATTAGTGACTGAAACTATCCTGAGTATGGCACGGTATCAAGCATTCCAAGTGCTAAAATAAATCTGAAAATTTTCACCAGCTGATTAGTTTGGATAGATAAATCTAACTTTTTCAATGAAACTACAGTCAAATATTATGATGAAAGTAAAGTTCGTATGGATTCTTTTTTTGTCCATGTTGATGGCAACAACATTACAGGCACAAGAACAGACACCGAATACGGTTCAGGAAGCTTTTTTGCCTTATGAAACCGGAAAAAGCACCATATATCGGAGTGCCAGCGGTGAGCCGGGCGAAGCCTACTGGCAGAATGCTGCCGATTATGACATTGATGCGCAGCTTTATCCCGATGATCATAGAATAGAAACCTCTATTACTATTGATTATACCAATAACAGTCCTCAGAATTTGGAGTTTGTCTGGCTGCAACTCGATCAGGATCTGTTTGAGGAGGACTCTTGGGGCGCTAAGCTTACTCCGCTGGGAGGAGCTCGTTTTGGTAACGAGGGATTTGATGGTGGTATTAACATAGAAAATATTCAAGTAACACATAACGGTGATACGTATAATCCTGAAACTCATACAGTGGATACCAATTTGAAACTGAATCTCAGAGAGGCTCTTGAGGCTGAAGGTAGTAAGCTACAAATCAGCATCGATTATAGTTTTAGAGTTCCAGAGCAAGGTTCTGATCGATTGGGACGCCTGGATACGAAAAATGGTGTCATCTATGAGGTTGCGCAGTGGTATCCCCGGATGGCTGTCTATGATGATATTAAAGGATGGAATGTGATGCCGTATTTGGGAGCCGGTGAGTTTTATATGGAATACGGGACCTTCGATTACTCCATTACGGCTCCGGCTGAATATGTTGTTGTGGCTTCCGGTGAGCTCTTAAATCCAGAAGATGTTCTTACCAAAACACAGCAAAAGCGGATGGAGCAGGCCCGAAATAGTGACAAAAGGGTGTATATCATTAGAAAGAATGAAGTGGATTCTGAGGATTCTAGGCCTAGAGGTAAGGATCGGCTGACATGGAACTACAAGATGGAAAATACACGTGATGTTGCTTGGGCGGCATCAAAAGCGTTTGTATGGGATGCCGCGCGTATTAATTTACCTGATGGAGATATTTCGATGGCGATGTCGGTATATCCAACCGAAGTAGCTGGTGATTCGGCTTGGGGACGTTCTACGGAATATGTTAAAGGATCAATCGAATTTTATTCCGAATACTTGTCAAAATATCCATATGAGAATGCAATTAATGTAGCCGGTACGGTAGGCGGAATGGAATATCCCGGGATTGTATTTTGTAGCTGGCAAGCTAAGGGAGCTAGCTTATGGGGTGTTACTGATCACGAGTTTGGTCATGAGTGGTTTCCTATGATTGTAGGCTCTAACGAGCGTGAACACGCCTGGATGGATGAAGGGTTTAATACCTTTATCAACAGTTTGAGTACCGCTAATTTTAATGATGGCGAATATCATAATCCCCGTAATGCTCGTTTTTTGAATAATTGGTTGACCAGCGAAAATACTGAACCCATTATGACGGCTCCCGATCAAATTCAAGAAGGGAATTTTGGACGCGTATCGTATTACAAACCGGCTCTTGGCTTGCAAATACTTCGCGAATCGATAGTCGGGAAAGAGCTTTTTGATGAAGCTATAAATGCGTATGTGGATCGATGGGCGTATAAGCATCCTACACCGGATGATTTTTTCAATACCATCGAAGATGTTACCGGTCGAGAATTGGATTGGTTCTGGCGGGGCTGGTTTGAAAAGACGTGGACGATGGATCAGGCTGTAGATAAAGTAGCTTATACCAATGAAGATCCTTCAAAGGGTGCATTTATCCGCATCAAAAATAAAGGTAAGTTAGTGATGCCTGTAAAAATAGAAATCACTCAGAAAAATGGTAAAACCGAAATAATAGAATTTCCTGTGCACACCTGGCATCGTGGGAATGAGTGGCTTTTCAAGTATAACTCCACCTCACCGCTTGAGAAGGTGGTTATTGATCCAAATAAAGAATTTCCTGATGTGAATCCTGAAAATAATATCTGGAAAACTGAATCAGCAAAGAAAGATACTTCAAATAACTAAGTTAAGTTGTAACAATAAAGTAAAAGAGCCTGCACTACAGCAGGCTCTTTTACTTTATTCTGCGGGATCAGTTTTATTTAGAAGTGTTGGTGTTTGAACTGTCCTTATTTTTATCCAATAACATTTCAATTCTGAGTGAAACAGTTTTTTCGATATTATTGCCACGCAGACCCATTTTCTTAAATTGTATAGTTCCCGATTTATCTACAAATACAGTGGTAGGCAATGCGCGAATTTCGAAGGCCTCAGTGGTAGAGCTATTTTTATCGAAGTAATAGGGAAAGGTGTAGTCATTTTCGCTGCTAAATGATTTTGCCTTTTCCAGAGTATTGTTCCATCTGGAATTTAGAATAAGGAATTCTACTTCGGGATGGTCTTTGTATTTTTCATAAACGTTTTGCAGGTATGGAAAAATCTCTAGGCACGGCTTGCACCAGGTAGCCCAGAAGTCGATCACTAGAACTTTTTTCTCAAACTGTGTTAGGTCAACGGGATTGCCCTCTAAATCCGTAATTTGATCAAATTCAGGAGCTTCTTTACCGATACGATTTTTGTTTAACTCTTTTCGTTTTTTCTTTTCCCAGACATTGTGAATTGCTTGCGTTTCCTTTCCAAAACCATCTTCAGAACCGTTAAAAGCCATATATGCTTCTTTTAATTTCTTCTGATAAAAAGTGTCAGTAGGAATCTTCATTAAGATATCTTTGTAAATATCGAAAGCGGCTTTGGGCTGCTCCTTATGCAAGTAGTAATTGGCAAGGTATTTTTTTACCGTCCTGGAATCCGAAAGGTTTTGGGCCTTGTTGAGGTACTTATCCGCTCTTTTATACTCTCCTTTCTTAGTATAAATCTGAGCTATGGTACTTAAAATATCTCCTTTGCGTTGTTCTTTGAACTTCGTTGATTCATCATCAGAAAGCTGACGAGGAATATACCCTTTATTTGTTTTTATTAATTTGGCGGGATCTGTATCAGTTTGTTTAAGTGCTTGCCGGGCATAATCCATTGCTGGATCGATCAAATTTTCATGCTCCAGAAATATCTGAGCCACCGCAAGATAGTTTTCTGAAAGTATCTGTTTATCAAAAAGAGGTTCTCGATCCTGTAGCCACTCTGCCGCTGCTTTTTTAGCTTTTTCGAATTCGCCACGGTGTGTATAATATTTGATAAGACTTTTGTACGCTTCCTGAATGTTATATTTGTTAAAGGTAGAGGGTTCAAAGTCAGTTCTGACAAAGCGTTCGAGCTGTTCCAGTTTTTTCTTGAAGTGTTTCTCCTGTTCAGTTTTTTCGTATAATTTAAGCATTGCAATATCACTGTCAGGGTACTTTTTGATGAGCTCACTTTCTAAACTGTCACCTTTTGTCTTTTCTCCGATAAGCTTATATCCCATTTTAACATCCTGTAATACAGAGTAGGACCGGGGGGTTTCTTGTAGACGATCATTAATAATTTTATAAGCTTTTTGACGAAGTTCAGCTTTTTGATCACTGTTTTCTTCGTTATACAGTTTATGAGCAGTCAATCTTATTTTAGCATCATAATTATCGGGATGATGTTTTAATTCTTTACGGTAAAGTTTGATTCTTTTCTCAGTCACTGCGGAATCAGATAAATCTTCGTAACGATCCGAAAGGATATACGATTTTAAAAGAAAGACTCCTTTCACAGGTTTTCCCTCTTGGTATGCGATAAGTTCGTAATGTTGATCATCTGTATTTTTATCAACTTGATCTTCGGATTTAACATAAAAAGTGGCAAAGTCGAATTTATCGACCAGTTGAATCTGGATTTGCCAGCGGTCTTTTGTTTTCTCGAGTGGAACTTTTTTGGGAATATTATAGAGAGTGGGAGCAAAGTTTTTAACAAAAAACATTTCTTCAGCTGATTTGATATCAGCATTAGGGTGATCGGGATGATACGTTATGGTAACCATATCTCCAGGTTCCGGTTGTTGCGGCTCAATAGTAACAGGAGAATCCTGTGCTACTAAAACGCTTGATGTTAACAGAAAAACAATGACTAAGCCAAGATACTTCTTTAAGAGTTCCATAGGACGCTTAATATTGATTTCAGATAAAAGTTTTAGCTGTGTTGATTTAAAACACAGTTCTATGCTACGGAACCCAGAGCACATTGTTATAAGATGGAGAAACTGTTGAGTTTTAACGTGTGAGAAGAGCTTAGCCTAGAGCTTTCGAAATGCGGTTTTGCAGGGCTTGGACAATCGGATTTTGGAGCTGTTCACTTGAGAAAGGTTCGACAAAAACAAATTCTAAGTTTTGATGATCGGCATGTCGAAACCGATCGTATAGTTCGTGCGCCATTTTGTTGAAATTCCCCTCGTAATGAATAACGCGATCGCTTTTTCGGGGTGCAGGTCGACTGTGAAGTAAATACAACGCTTCATCAATAAAAGTGGTATCGCCGCTGCTTATCCACTGTACTTTCGCTTCCGGGGAATAGTGCGAATACTTGGTCCCGGGACTTTTGGCCGTTTCATCTTTTGAAGATCCGCTATCCTGAATAACATCTTTGTCAACAATTCTGGAAATTTCATCTGCACTTACAGCACCGGGACGGTAAATGGTATAAGGCTCAGAAGTAATGTCCAATACCGTAGATTCAAGTCCGATTTCGGTTTCGCCCGCATTCACTACAGGAAAGTCATCTCCAAAATCTTCTTTGACGTGCTCTGCTTTGGTAGGGCTGGGCTTGCCCGATGAGTTGGCGCTGGGGGCTACAACTGGTCCGGCCAATGCTATAAGCTGTTGGGAAAGCGGATGCTTGGGCCAGCGAAGGGCTATGGTATCCAAACCCGCAGTGATGATATCGAGTACTTGCGGTTTCTTCTTAAAGATGAGCGTTAGGGGACCCGGCCAGAACGCATCCATGAGTTTGTGGGCATCATCTGAAATTTCTAAAGCAAAATATTTAGCTTGTTTCTTGTCAGAAATATGTACAATGAGCGGGTTATCAGAGGGGCGTCCCTTGATTTCAAAGATCTTTTTTACGGCGTCGGGATTTTTAGCGTCTGCGCCGAGTCCGTAAACAGTTTCGGTGGGAAAAGCGACAACTTCTCCGGATTTTAGAAGATTTATATATCGATCAAGCAAGGCTAACCTCCTGTTTCTTTTCGGTTGAAGGAGCCAATTCTTTTAAAAAACTTGCAGCTGCTTCTAAATCTGGAATCTCTTGGATGGCAAAGCGCACACGGTCTTCTTTTTGGATAACCTCGTACCGGCCTTCGGCTTCTTTTTGCATTTTCTTGAGCACGTGCTGGAAACGGTCGCCATAAAATTCTTCACCCAGATCGGAATCATGTTTTGGGCATTCCATCCACATACGATTTGAGCGAATACGAACTTTCGTCATAAACAGCCGCGATGCATAGAGCTTGACAACAGAAGCAGTAATCAGGTTTTGAGTAGCATCGGGAATGGGACCAAAGCGATCTTTCACTTCTTCTTTCCATTCCTTGATGGTTTCCAGCTTTTCAGCTCCGGCCAGTTTTCGATACAGGTTCAGCCGTTCCACATTGTCAGATACATAATCACTTTCGAGCAGGGCAGGGAGATCGAATTCGACCTGTGTTTCCGGCAGCTCAATTTCGGTTTCTACATCGCTGAATACATCACTGAACTCCTGTTCCTTGAGTTCTTTGACGGCATCATTGAGTATCTTTTGATAGAGGTCAAAGCCAAGATCGTTAATGAAGCCGCTTTGTTCGGCTCCCAGAATATCGCCTGCCCCCCGAATGTCGAGGTCGCGCATGGCAATATTAAATCCGGCTCCAAGATCCGAAAATTCTTCTAATGCCAGCAGTCGTTTACGGGCATCATCAGTAAGGGATTTAATATCTTTTGTAATCAGGTAACAAAATGCTTTTCGGTGTGATCGGCCCACGCGTCCCCGCAGTTGGTGGAGTTCAGCCAATCCAAACATGTCTGCACGGTTGATGATCATGGTGTTAGCATTAGAAATATCGATGCCGTTTTCGACAATATTGGTAGAAACAAGCACATCAAACTTGTGCTCATAAAAATCCTCAATGATGTTTTCCAGCTGTTTTGAACTCATTTGTCCGTGGGCAAATCGAACGCGAACATTGGGCATAATTTCGCGCACCATATTAGCAATAGACTCAATCGTTTTTACCCGGTTGTGAATAAAGAAAACCTGTCCGCCTCGTGAAACTTCCTGTGAGATAGCATCCTGTATAAGTTCTTTGTCAAAACTGTGGATTTCCGTTTCTACCGGTTGGCGATTGGGCGGTGGGGTATTAATGATGCTGAGATCGCGGGCGCCCATCAGCGAAAATTGTAGCGTGCGCGGAATGGGGGTAGCTGTGAGAGTAAGAACATCAACGGTAGTGCGGTACTCCTTAAGTTTTTCTTTTGTCTTAACGCCGAATCGCTGCTCTTCATCCACAACCAGTAAGCCCAGATCATCAAATTCAACATCCTTGGATGTAAGTCGATGGGTGCCGACAACTATGTCAACTTTGCCTTCTTTGAGTTTTTTGAGCGTTTCTTTCTGTTCTTTGCGCGTTCGAAAGCGAGAAAGCACCTCTACCGTAACAGGAAAATCTTTCATTCGCTCCGAAAATGTTTTGTAGTGCTGATCAGCCAAAATAGTCGTCGGCACAAGTACGGCTACTTGCTTGTGATCCATTACAGCCTTAAATGCGGCTCGGACGGCCACTTCCGTTTTCCCGAATCCAACGTCGCCGCAAACCAGACGATCCATGGGCGTATTGGATTCCATATCTGATTTTACGGCTTCAATGGTATCGCGCTGGTCGGGCGTTTCTTCAAACTCAAAACGAGCTTCCATCTCTGTTTGCCAGGATGTATCAGCTGAGAAATCAAAAGCATCTTTGGATTTTCGCTTGGCATACAGCTCGATAAGGTCGCGCGCTATATCCTTAACTTTTTCCTTGGTTTGCGCCTTTTTACGTGCCCAACGCCCAGAGCCCAGTTTACTTATTCGGGGTTGTGTGCCTTCTTTGCCCGAATACTTCTGGATTTTATGCAAGCTGGTAACGTTGACGTAAAGCAGGGAATTTTCCTTATAGCGTAGTACCACCGATTCCTGTTCCACGCCACGCACTTCGATCTTTTTAAATCCGGCAAATTTGCCGATTCCATAATCTACATGTACTACATAATCCCCGATGTTCAGGTCGCGCAGTTCTTTAATAGAGATATTGCTGGTATGGCGTTTTCGGCGGACTTTGGGGCGATGATACCGGTTAAAGATTTGATGGTCGGTATAAACGGCTAATCCCTCATCGTTGAGTGTAAAGCCCTCGTGCATAGATTCTACAGATAGATGGTATCGTAGATCTTTAGAAGGTTCGCCTAGCAGCTCTTCAAAACGGTCGCGCTGACCTTCATTATCACAGAGGATATAGGTATCAAAGCTTTGTTTGCTAAGCTTATTAATATTTTCACGCAGCAGCTTAATACTACCGTTAAAATCCGGTTGCGGACTGGCATCCAGGCGATACGACCAGTCTGGATTACTTTTTTCCGAAAAGCCACCGAGCTGAATGCGTGGATGGTTCTGATAGGATTTCTGCAGATTCTCCAGATCCACATAGAGTTCTTCGGGCGGCAGAATATCTTCCGTGGATTCAAGCTCATTAAACGTTTCGGAAGCTTGCTGGAATCGCTCTTCGATATCCGACTCAATAAGCGAGCGGTTCAGTAATACAAATACGGTGTCTTCATCGAAATAGGAGAGAACACCTTGTTTCTGACCCTTGCTCAGGCTGGAGGCATCGGGCACAAAACGAGCGGTATCCAAAAATGATACGGAACGCTGTGAGTCGGGATCAAACTCCCTGATGGAGTCTACTTCATCCCCAAAAAATTCCAAGCGTATAGGATATTCGCCCGAATAGGGATACACATCGAGGATGCCCCCCCGATGAGCAAATTCGCCCGGTTGATTTACGAACTTTACAGGGTCGTACTCTTGGTCGACCAGCTCTTTCCTGAGGTGATCGATTTCAACTGAATCTCCATTTTTAATCGTCAGTGATGCTTCCGTGAAAACATCCGGAGCCACAATTTTTTCAAAAATAGCCGCTGCCGACGTGACCAATACTGCTTTTGGATCCGTGTTTATTTTTTCAAGCACTTCAGAACGCTGAACGACAACGGAGCTGTCGGTGATCTGCTGATCGTCATAAGGTTTATGACCGGTCTCAGGAAAATAGCTGGCCTGTTGAACATCAAGTGCTTCAAGATCGCCCTGCATAAATTGGGCTGATTCAGGATCACCGTGAATGACAACAACCTTGTTATATTTTTGAGCCAGCTTGGCAACCAAAAAAGAGGGAGTGGAGCCTACAAAATGGTTGAGCTGTACAGTGTTACGTTCTTTGATATGGGAGTGCAGATCACTCCACGGGATTTGGGCTGAAAATGTTTTTAATACAGACTGTAGCGCCATGAAATTGTAAATTGGAAAAGAATTCTACTGCTCAGAAATTGGGTAACAAAATAACCATAAATTAGGTTCTATGGGAATGGGAACGGTAGCTGTTATCCGGTTTTATAATAAAATGACTGTTTTTGGTGATTACTCAGTGGCTTTACGGAAGATGAATTGTTCAGAGATGATACTCAGAACCAGCAGTAATATACCGGGGATCAGAAATCGCAGATATAAATCCTGTACATCGGTGTAGATAACTTCTTCAATCTCTGTCTTTTCCAGTTCATCAATTTGATTATAAATGTCTTCCAGTTTTTTGGTATCGGTAGCTCTGAAATATGATCCATTGGTCATATTGGCAATTTGCGTAAGCATTTCCTCGTCAATATTAACCTCTACATTTTGATACCGATCCCCGAAAATAGGATCTTTAACCGGATAAGGAGCTGTCCCGCGCGTGCCGGCACCGATGGTATAAATTTTGATATCATAAGAAACAGCAAGATCTGCTGCTGTAACAGGATCAATTTCTCCTGCGTTATTTTGGCCATCGGTGAGAAGGATAATAACCTTGCTTTCAGCTTTACTTTCTTTGAGGCGGTTCACGGCTGTGGCAATTCCCATTCCGATGGCTGTTCCGTCTTCTACCACGCCCATCTCAACATCATCGAGTAATCGTTTCAGCAGATCGTAATCAAGGGTAGGAGGCACCATCGTAAAGCTTTGTCGAGCAAAAAGTACTAGGCCGATGCGGTCCGAAATACGTTTGTTGATAAAATCTTCAGCTACACCTTTTGCTGCCTCTAAACGGTTTGGCTTAAGGTCTTCGGCTTTCATCGATGTGGAAATATCCAGCGTCAGGACAATGTCAATTCCTTCGGCATTGCGTTCTACGGTGGTATTTTTATACTGCGGACGTGCAAGAGCAATTACTACAAGAATGAAAGCTAAAACTTGTAATATTGGGGTTGCCCAGATTCCGTACGATCGCCAGTTGCCCCCAATATTTTTAAGTCCGGAAGTGCTCGAAAATAGGAGGCTGGGATTTTTTTTGCTTCGATGTTTCCAGATCTGATAACCAATAATCGGTATCAGCAGCAGTAACAACCATAATAAATGAGGATTTGCCCAACTCATGCGTTCACCTTCTCACTTTTTTCATGTTCTTCATAAAATTCTTCGCGTTGGGCTTCTATTTTAGACTGATGTTTGCGCCGGAGATGATCGATGCGGGGTCCGTCAATTTGTTGAGCACGATCCAGAAAGTTGTAAGCTTTTTGGAGAGCTCGCTCGGCCTGCTTGGGAGTAGGATTAAATTTGGCAAATTTCACCATATCTGCTTCCTGCAGGACCGCTCTGGTATCATCAATAAGATCTTGGTCGATAGAACCATTTCTAAGCATAGTTAAAAGTTCGCCACTGGTTGATTCTAAAGCAGGAAGGTTATAAAGTGATTCATAATATTGCCGGATGGCATCTCCGAGATCACTGTAAAAAGCCTTGTAATCTTCTTGGCTGGATAATTTAGCATTTTCGAGCTGCTTGATCGATTTTCGAAACTCCTTTAATGGGTTTTGAAATGGAGTGGGATTAAATACAGGCCGCTCTTTTTCTTGCTGTTGACGTTGTTGCCACTGCAGATAGTACTGATAGGCATAATAGGCAGCGATGGCTAAAATCAGGAATCCCAAAAGGTACGGCCACCAAGCCTGTGCAAAATCAAAAATGGGTTTAAGCGGACGAAGGGATTCATCGTTGCCTGCAAGAATACTGCTAAAACCAACGGGGATAGGTTTTGTGTATAAGGTTGTTGTATCTTGTTCCTTTACTAATTGAACGGGTAATTTAGGAATGAGCGTATCGGCGGTGCCAAAGAATTGAAGCTCGTAATAAACGCTGTCTTTATATTCGGAGATCTGGAACTGCTTTCGGGAACGAATCTCAAAAGTTCCACTGAGGTGAGAACTGTCGGGGAAAGTGATGTCATCGTATTCTTGGTTTTTATCAAGCGTAATAGAAAAATCGAAGGTATCTCCGACTTGCAGAGAGTCGACAGTGGAAAATTCTTTTAGATTTTGGGTCTGCCCACTGAGGGGAATAAAAATCAATAGAAGGCAGATGATGGAAAATTCGTTTACAAATCTTTTTATTGCCACTGAAATAATACGATGGTTGAAATTTATTTTATATGAGGATGATAATAACGCAATCCCAATTAATAGGCACCAAAAATAGAAAAAATAGCGCCATTCGGAAAAACTGGACGCCTAAAAGTTATGTGCAATATTAACTGTGCATAGATGTTGTGAAAATGATAACTTAAAGCGAATTATTTCTAACAAATTTGGAGTGATGCGAACGAGCTCATTATTAAGTGTACTGTTAATCTTTATTATGTGGGGATGTATTTTAGAAACGGACAATAGTGTGCCTGAACAGCAGCTGGAACCTATTTCAGCAACTGTTGATACCTCGGTTTCTGCTCCAACATTTGATCAATTTGGCATTCCCATAGATAGCGTTGAGATTCAAGATTATATCGTTAAACGCAACGAAAGTCTATATCTTATACTCGATAAATTTGATTTTAGTCCGCAGGAAATTTACTCGATAACACAAGAGGCGAGTGATATTATCGATTTTAATCAAATTAAGCCGGGTCAAAAATACCGTGCGTATATATCTGCTGACAGTACGCGAGATGTGTCACATATACTCATACAGAACAATCCATTGGATTATGTGGTGTTGGACTGGCAGAAAGATTCGTTACAAATTTATAAAGCATCGCGTCCACTTACCAGCAAAACAGTTGCGGCTTCTGGCAAGATAGAGAATTCATTATATCAAACCATAAGTTCGAAAGGTGGCAGTCAACTGTTGGCCAATAGAATGGCGAATATTTTTGCTTGGCAGATCAACTTTTTTGGATTACGACCGGGCGATTCTTTCGAAGTTCTTTATGACAAACAATTTATTGATGACGATTACTATGGTATTGGTGATATAAAAGCAGCTGAGTTTACCCATCGGGGGGAATCCTATCAGGCATATAAATTTCGTCATGGAGATGTGGAAGGCTATTTCAATGAAAAGGGAGAAAGTGTACAGAAAGCACTCTTACAAGCTCCGTTCAAGTTTAGTCAGCGAGTAAGCTCAAATTTTTCACGCAGTCGCTATCATCCCATACTAAAGAAGCGAGTTCCTCATACCGGTGTTGATTATGCGGCTCCGCCAGGTACACCGGTATTGGCAGTAGGGGATGGAACCGTTACGGAAGCACGATACCGTGGTGCTAATGGAAATATTGTAAAAATAACTCATAATTCGACCTATCGGACCGCATACCTGCACCTGCGGGGGTTTGCAAGGGGGATCAATCGTGGAGTAAAAGTAGAGCAGGGAGAGGTTATTGGTTATGTAGGAAGTACTGGTCGTGCTACTGGTCCTCATCTGCATTATTCGCTCTATAAAAATGATCACCCGGTAAACTCTCGTACGGTTGATTTACCATCATCAGAGGCGGTGCCTGATAGCCTGATGGATGTTTTTACTGAGGTAAGAGATAGCTTGGATCGCCATCTGGAAGCAAAAATAGATACTATGCAAGACAGCGGACCTGTTATCACACAGGTAAAATAATAATTAATAACGGTGCATGCGTCTGCGGAAAAAAGTCATGAGAGGGCGGATATACGAGGCGTTGGTTTCCAGTTCAATCATATCAATTTTCATCCGTAAAAATTGATCCCGAAGCTGGTGTTTGGCCTTTTCTCTTTTCTTTTGATACTCCTTTCGCACTTTTTCGCTGGATGTATCTACTAGCACTTCTTCACCGGTTTCGGCGTCCCGTAGCGGAACTAATCCGAGGTCGGGCAGTTCATCTTCAAACTTATCGTTGATAAAAATATTTACAAGATCGTGTTTACGGTTGGTGATCTTGAGCTGCCGATCGTATTTATCATCCTGAAAGTCGCTGGCCAATACGATGATAGCTCGTCGATTCAGTAGGCGGTTTACGTACGATAACGCCTCGCTGATGTCTGTGCCTGTGCCTTTGGGTTCTGTGGTTAAAAGTTCACGGATAAGCCGTAATACGTGTAGTCTTCCTTTTTTTGGTGGGATTACCTTTTCGATTTCATCCGTAAAAAGAATAAGCCCGACTTTATCCCCATTCTTGATAGCACTGAATGCCAGTACGGCACATATCTCTATTGATAGCTCCATTTTGCTTTGTCCCTGGCTGCCAAAGATGCCGCTGGGAGAAATATCAACGCACAGCATCAGGGTTTGTTCGCGTTCTTCTTCAAACTGCTTAATAAATGGGTCTCCGGTGCGGGCGGTTACATTCCAGTCGATTTGCCGGATGTCATCCCCATAGGTATATTCGCGTACTTCCGAAAACTCCATTCCGCGCCCTTTAAATGCGGATTGATATTCCCCGCCAAAAAGGCTGTTCACCTTTCCTTTAGTACGAATTTCAATTTTGCGGACTTTCTGAAGAATTTCTTTTGAGATCATAATTGAAATATTGGTATTGCAGTAAGGGCAAGAATAGGGGAATTATTATTTCTTTAAAAGTTGATAATCAGGTTTTCCAAAGATGGCAATTTAGATATGATAACAATTTAGTAACAGTTTCATAACGGTTTGTTTAGATTCAATTATTGTATTGAAATATCTAAAACAGTGGAATGATCGAATAGATTAGCCATGCTTATTGGTAGTAAATTCAGTAAAAAGTATCAGCGATTTTTGAGGGAAATTGGTTCGCTTTCGCAGGAGGATACTTGTAAACAGATCTCAGTCAAGAAAATTAATGACAATCTCGAATGGGATCGGACAGAAATAAAAAATGGGCTGGAGTATTTTCAAGAGATTGGATTAATTAATACAAAAACGATTGGTGGTCCTCTTCTATATGGGCATGTTACTTTAACAGAATTGGGAATAGAAAAGTATAAAAAGCTTAATTGCTTATGAGTGATTCAGATTATAAAAATTGGGATAGTTGTAGTTAAATTTTTCCCAAAAATTACCTACCTTTGGCACGGATTTAACTCCGCAGCATACTATTAACAAAAATTCTGTATTCATGATTATAGGTGTACCCAAAGAGATTAAAACACATGAAAACCGCGTGGCTCTACTACCCGGCGGTGTAACAAAGATGAAACGTAATGGTCATGATGTATTGATCGAGAAAGGAGCCGGACAGGGCAGCGGTTTTCTGGATGAGCAATACATAGAAGCCGGAGCTGAAATTATTGACGATGTAGATGAGCTTTGGGATAAGGCCGAAATGATCATGAAGGTGAAGGAACCTATTGAGGTAGAGTATGACAGGATGAAGAAGGGACAAATTATTTTCACCTATTTTCACTTTGCTGCCAGTCGGCAACTTACCGAGGCTGTTAAAGAGTCTGGAGCTGTAGCAATTGCCTACGAAACGGTAGAAAAGGCAGACGGATCTTTGCCATTGCTTATACCAATGAGTGAGGTTGCTGGACGTATGGCTTCCCAAGAAGGGGCCAAATATTTGGAAAAGCCCGAAGGTGGACTTGGAATTTTACTGGGAGGTATTCCCGGCGTAAAACCGGCTAATGTGTTGGTTATTGGCGGTGGTATTGTAGGCGTTAATGCCGCAAAGATTGCTGCCGGAATGGGAGCCAATACTACGATCATGGATATCAGTATGCCGCGGCTTCGCCATTTGGATGATATCATGTCGCGCAATGTGGATACTATGTTCTCTTCCGAAGCTAATATCCGAAAGATGCTTCCTCATGTTGATATGGTAATTGGCGCAGTATTAATTCCTGGAGCCAAAGCGCCCAGCTTAATTACTCGTGATATGCTTGCCGATATGCAAAAAGGATCAGTATTGGTGGATGTAGCTATTGACCAGGGCGGATGTTTCGAAACATCCAAGCCGACAACACACGACAATCCAATTTATGAGGTTGACGGCGTTGTGCACTACTGCGTAGCGAATATGCCCGGAGCAGTGCCCCGAACATCAACGCTCGGATTAACCAATGTTACACTGCCATATGCGGTTGATATTGCAAATAAAGGTTGGAAAAAAGCTCTGAAAGACGACGAGGAGCTGCTTAAAGGACTCAATATTGTTGATGGAGATATTGTTTATAAAGAAGTAGCTGAAGCGTTTAATATGGATTACACTCCTATTGAAAACGTTTTATAAATACTGCGATTATTAGTAGAGAAGCCGAATACCTGTAAAAAGATGTTCGGCTTTTTTATTAAAACTTTGCACATCTCTAACATTCGTGAAACAATATGTGGAACATATAAAATATTTCTTTAGCTAATCAGTTGTAATGTATTGGCATGCAGGTAACTAAGCATGTTGATATCTTGGTGAACAACTTGTTAATAAGTATTTTTGTTTACCATAAGTCATCCCATTATATTTTTAAATCATTACATTAATAATTGTTGTTATAGATTATTTACATGGGCAAGATAATTTCCATAGCAAACCAAAAAGGCGGCGTTGGTAAAACAACGACGGCTATCAACCTCGCTGCCAGCCTTGCTGCTATCGAGCATACCACGTTAATAATTGACATTGATCCCCAGAGTAATACTACCAGTGGGTTGGGTGTTGAGGCGAAGACGGTATCGCATTCCGTTTATGAAGTGATGGTAGGAGGGGTGGATGCCTCGGATGCTATCAGGGAGACGGAATTACCTTTTTTGGAGTTGATACCTTCGCATATTAATCTGGTTGGGGCCGAAATTGAGATGATTGATCGAGATCAGCGGGAGCGTATCTTGGAGAAAGCTATTTCGGGTCTCAAGGAGCAATACGATTTTATTATTATTGATTGTCCGCCTTCGCTTGGATTGCTTACTATTAATGCATTAACGGCTTCAGATTCGGTTCTTATTCCGGTGCAATGTGAATATTTTGCTTTGGAAGGGCTGGGACAGTTATTAAATACGATTAAGATTGTGCGTCAGCATTTAAATACCGAACTTGAAATTGAGGGCGTACTTCTAACGATGTATGATACGCGTACACGGCTTTCGGACCAGGTGGCTGATGAAGTGCGGAAGTATTTCGAGGATCGTGTCTTTGAAGCTATTATTAAACGGAATGTTCGTCTTGCCGAGGCACCCAGCTTTGGAAAGCCGGCATTGCTTTATGATTCTACAAGCGTAGGCGCTAAGAATTATCTGGCATTGGCACGCGAAATTATCCATCGCAATAAAGAACTTTTTAAAGATAGTCCGGTATTTGCGAGTAGTTAAAAGGTGATGAATTATGGCATCAAAAAAGGTTTTAGGTCGCGGTTTAGGAGCTTTTTTCCCCGAATATGATGAGGAAGGGGAGCAAGCAAAAGAAAAAAAATCAGGTGGGGAACAGGAAGGCGACGGATCGCCGTATGTAGAGCCGCAGAAGCGGGTGAATATTGTGTTGCATGTGCCGGTTGATAATATCCGCCCCAATCCGCATCAACCCCGCAAGGAATTTAACGAAGAACGCCTTGAGGAACTCGCGAATTCAATTGATGCTCATGGATTAATCCAGCCGATTACCGTACGTTATATAGGTGAAAAGCGGTTCGAACTCATAAGTGGTGAACGACGTTTACGGGCAGCAAAGCTGGCTGGGATGGAAGAAATTCCGTCGTATATTCGTGAAGTTAATGATGATGATATTATATCGTATGCGCTTATTGAGAATATTCAACGCGAGGATTTAAATCCTATTGAAGTTGCGATGGGCTATCAGCGATTGGTGGAAGAAGCCGGCTATACCCAGGCTGAAGTAGCCGAACGGGTCGGTAAAAATCGGTCTACGGTCACCAATATGCTACGATTGTTGAATTTACCGGCATTTATTCAGGCAGGCTTGCGCGATCAAAAGATATCTATGGGACATGCACGAGCACTTCTTTCTATTGATGATGAAGACGATCAGGAGGAAGTGTATAATAAAATTATTGATAATGGATATTCTGTTCGAAAGACGGAAAAGGTAATCCGGAAACTAAATGAGGATCAACAAAAGGACTCTGAGCAAACTGATACCACTGATCAGGAACGTGCATTTTTAAAAGAAATATCGAATCGACTACGTAGTACGTTAAGTACAAAGGTCAATATTAAATCTAAGAAGAATGGTGGCGAAATACGTATCGAATATTATTCGGATGAAGAACTGGATCGCCTGCTCGATCTTTTCGATTCTATTTCTTAGCATATCTGTTTTTCTGTGTATACCTACGCCAGGTCAGTCCCAGCAATTGAATAATTCGCTTTCCTCTCAATATGGAAGTCTTTACACTAATGCTGATGTTTATTATCAGAAATTTAAATTTTCAAGTGATACGACTAGCAAGAATGTAAATGAAGGTCTACCCGATCCTAACAGTGTATTATACAAGTCGATGATTATTCCGGGTTGGGGACAAATTGTTAATAACCAAGCCTGGAAGGTTCCGATTGTATATGCAGCTTTAGGGGGATTGGGGTATTACAGTGTTCATCTGACAAAAAAATACCATGATTATCGTGCGGCGTTTTATAATTTAAATCCGGATACCCCTGATGACTTACGATTTGGAGAAACCCCTTCGTATATTCCTGAAAATGCTAATTTGAATGAGGTGCGAGATCTGCGAAACCAGTTTAGAAATAATCGTGATCTGGTTTACGTGGGCATAGTTTTGGCATACGGCCTTAATATTATAGATGCCTATGTATTTGCCCACATGCGATCGTTTGATGTATCAAAAGATTTGAGCATGCGTCCGCGTGTAAAACCTGCACTTATGGCACAGTCTAAATTGCCGGGAATCACATTATCAATCAATTTAATAGCTAACTAAATAAGTGTTATGAGCAGTAAAAATGATTTAAGTAAATTGACGGTGCCCGATAACTTTGGCGATAGCCACGAAAGTGATGTCTGGTTTATTTTTAAAATTATGGGTGAATTTGTGGAGGGCTACGATAAGCTTTTTAAAATTGGTCCTTGTGTATCCATATTCGGATCTGCACGAATGGGTGAAAGTGATGTCTATTATGAAATGGCTCAGCAAACCGCTAAGAAAGTCACAGAAAGAGGGTTTGGAATTATTACTGGTGGGGGACCTGGAATCATGGAAGCTGCCAATAAAGGAGCCCAGGAGGGGGGAGGTAAATCGGTAGGTCTTGGTATTACGCTACCTCACGAACAGGGATTGAATCCCTATGTTGATGACGACTATATTATCAATTTTCATTACTTTTTTGTTCGCAAGGTGATGTTTGTAAAATATGCTCAAGGATTTATTGTTTTTCCCGGTGGTCTGGGAACACTTGATGAGTTTTTTGAGGCAATGACACTGATACAAACCAAAAAAATTAATGCTTTCCCCATTGTGTTAATAGGAACGGATTACTGGAGGGGCTTGGTTGACTGGATTACTGAAACCATGGTTGCTAATGGTACGATATCAGAAGAAGATATTGATCTCTTCCATTTAACGGATGATGAGGAAGAGGCTGTAGAAATTATCTGTGATTTCTATCAGAAACATACGTTAAGTCCAAATTTCTAAATGGGTTTAATTTTATTAAAAAAATAGTTATACATTGAAACAAAATTTTCTATCAACCATTATATAATGTGTTGTTAGTGACCATAAAAGGTCTATTTTTTAAATCATAACAATAAAATGCGCATGATTTAGTTAACTTTTTGTATAAATCGTGAAATTCATTAGAATTGCGTATTTGTAAATTTAACCATAAACCGAACAAATAATGAAGTTGTTGAAATCAAGCATAACTGTACTCCTACTTGGTCTTTTTATCTTTGGGTTAGGCCAGACTGTTGAAGCACAAGATCGCAAAGAGGCCGTCCAAACGTATAATAGTGCTCGGGAGATGGTTCAGAGTGGCGATTATCAGAAAGCCATTGATCAATTTAAAAAAGCGATTGAGGTTGGCAGCCAACTTGGTCCTCAAGGAAAGGATATCGTCGAACGAGCTGAAGGAAAATTGCCCGAAGTGTACCGGCAGATAGCCCTTGACGAATATCGTGCTTTTAAACAAAATCAAACTATTTCAAACCTTGATGCTACGATAGATGCTTTCCGGGAGACAAAAGACGTAGCTGATGAATATGACAATTCTCAAGTATCAAATCAGGCGAATGGAGTAATTAATCAGTTACTGTACAGTAAGTCTATTATCCAATATAAGCAGCAAAATTTCCAAGATGCTCTTACAACACTTGACGAAGTGATTGCAAATGATTCCAATTATGCTAAAGCATATTATCAGAAGGGCATTGTACTTAAAAAGATTGATGGAACTGACTTGTCGCGTTCTATAGATCTTTTTGATCAAGCTATTGAAGTGGGACAAAAAACAAATGATAACCAAATTGTTTCTCGAGCAAATAATGCTGCTCGCGATGAACTTGTGTATCGTGGAGCTACAGCAATCGAAGAGAAAAACTTTTCGCGGGCAAAAGAATTGTTGAATAGAGCCCTCAAGTATGATTCAAGCTCTGCAGATGCCCATTATCGTTTGGCCCAGGCTTACAATAAAACCCAAGACTGGCAACAAGCGGTTGACCATTCTGAAGAAGCTCTAGGCCTTGAAACAGGAGGGCGAACTGATAAAGCAAAGATCTATTTTGAACTTGGTACAGCGTATCAGGGATTGGGTCAAAAAGAAAATGCATGTGGTGCCTATAATAACGCCGCTTATGGTAATTTTAAATCTCCCGCTGAACACCAGATGGAGTATGAACTTGAATGCGGAAATACTACCGGATAAGTAGTTTATTTAGTTCAAATATTTTATAAGGCCTCCAATCTTGGAGGCCTTTTTTAATTTATAGAACTTCTCTTTTAAGTAAGCTGAGCATTGACTATTTTCAGCACTAATTTTGGCCCTCAAATAAAACCAGATTCTATAAAATGAGCTCTAAACAATCCACACTTGACGAGCTATGTGTAAATACGATCAGAACCCTTTCTATTGATGCGGTGCAGGCTGCAGAATCCGGCCATCCGGGTATGCCAATGGGTATGGCAGATGCCGCTTACGTTTTGTGGACGAAATTTTTAAAGCATGATCCTGCTAATCCCGAGTGGTATGATCGGGATCGGTTTGTCTTATCAGCGGGACATGGTTCAATGCTGCTTTATAGTTTGCTTCATCTTAGTGGATATGATCTTTCACTTGATGAACTCAAGAATTTTCGGCAATGGGGAAGTTTGACGCCAGGACATCCCGAGTATGGTTTGACACCGGGTGTGGAGACTACAACTGGGCCACTTGGACAGGGTTTTGCTACAGGAGTAGGTATGGCTATGGCTGAGAAGCATATGAGTGCAAAGTTTAATACTGATGAGTATCAAATTACAGATCACTATACATACGGCATTGTAAGTGACGGCGATTTGATGGAAGGGATATCACAAGAAGCTGCTTCGTTGGCCGGTCATCTTAAATTGGGTAAATTGATTTATCTGTATGATGACAACGAAATTTCTATTGATGGAAGCACGGATTTAGCTTTTACCGAGGATGTGCAAAAACGTTTTGAGGCTGATAAATGGCATACGATCAAAGTAGATGGTCATGATCGGCAAGAAGTAGAACAAGCTATTGAAAAAGCTCAGGCAGAAAGCGAGCGTCCCTCGCTCATAATTTGTCGAACGCATATCGGATTTGGAAGTCCCAATAAGCAGGATAGCGCTGATTCGCACGGGGCTCCACTTGGAGAGGAAGAAGTCAAAAAGACGAAAGAAAATCTTAATTGGGATTCAGATGCAAAATTCCATATTCCTGATAAAGCATTAACGCATTTTCGCACTGCTATTGAGAACGGAGCTGCATCTTTCCAAGAGTGGCAGGATACATTTGAGCAATATCAGCAAGCTCATCCTGAGCAATCTGAGGCATTTTCGAACGCTATAAATCGTGAGTTTCCCGACAATTTCGAGGATATTTTACCCACTTTCGAGGCGGATAAAAAAGGCATGGCAACGCGTGCATCATCAGGTAAAGTATTACAGTCATTAACAGATAATGTGCCGCAGATGATTGGTGGGTCGGCGGATCTTACAGGAAGTAATAAAACCTGGATTGATGATGCCGGGATCTTTTCAGCTTCTGATTATAGCGGACGCAATATCCATTTTGGAGTACGAGAACACGCTATGGGAGCTGCGCTTAATGGTATGGCGTTGCATAAAGGAGTGATACCATACGGCGGAACGTTCCTCATATTTTCTGATTATTGCCGCCCGGCAATACGTATAGCTGCACTGTCTCATATTCCGTCTATATTCGTATTTACCCATGACAGTATTGGGTTGGGAGAAGATGGACCCACGCATCAGCCTGTGGAGCATTTGGCATCACTGCGTGCTATGCCCAATACATTGGTACTTCGACCTGCCGATGCCAATGAAGTAGCCTGGTGCTGGAAAGCGGCACTGGATTACGATGAAGGTCCATCATTGATTGTTCTTACCCGACAAAATGTACCAACTTTTGAACGTACACAAGAGAATACAGCCAAGAATGCCACTAAGGGAGGCTATATTCTAGCGGATTCTGAAAAAGATCAGCCCGATGTTATTTTGATGGGTAGCGGATCAGAAGTGTATCGTGCTATGGAAGCAAAAGAAAAACTTGCTGACAAAGATGTTGATGCAAGAGTAGTTAGCTTGCCGTCATGGGAGCTTTTTCGAGAGCAGGATCAAGAGTATAGACAACAGGTACTTCCTAAAGAAGTTACGAGTCGGGTCTCTATTGAGGCGGCCGCTTCGCAGGGTTGGAGAGAATGGGTTGGTACAGAAGGAGCCATTATTGGGGTTGACCGCTTTGGTGCCTCAGCACCTTACGAAACTATTTTCCAGGAATATGGCATAACCAGCGATCGAATGGTAGAAGAGGCACTTAGGCTTCTGAAATAATTTATTAAGAAGAAATAAGCCGTCCCCGCTTATCTTATTTGTTTTTTGTAGTAGTATGATGGACGCAAGTAAATGTTACATCATCTACCGGTTCTTCGTTTCCGATAAAGTTTTCCAGTGAAGATTGTATTTTGTGGATTATCGATTTGGAATGAAGTGAGCCGTAGACACTCATAATACCATCGAGACGTTCTTCACCATATTCTTCACCCCATTCATTGCGCGATTCGGTAAGCCCATCGGTATAAAAAAGTATACTGTCTCCGCGATTAAAATGGAATTTCTTTTCCTGCAAGTGTTGCTGCATATTTGTTGATGTCGTCATACCAAGTGCAAACCCGTCGGATCGTAAATCAAAAGTAGCATCGCGTTCATTACTGAATAGGATGGGGGCGTTATGACCGGCGCGGGCAAAAATGAAATGATCTTCTCCATCGGGGAAGAAAGCAGCACAGGCCGTGACAAAGGTTTTATCCTTAATATCTGACTTTACGTAATTATTGAGCTCAAGGAAAAGCTCTTTTGGGGAAGGTTGACTTTTTTCGATGATAAGGTGAACTAAAGCCTGCATACGCACCATATATAAAGCGGCTGAAAGTCCTTTGCCCGAGACATCAGCAATCACGATATATGTTCCTTCATCAGTTTCGATAATATCAACGTAATCACCGCCTACTTCTTTTGCAGTATTGGCAAAGCAGGCAATTTCCAGATTTTTGCGAGAGTGTTCGGTATTGGGTAGTAAGCTAAGCTGAATTTCCCTTGCAAGGTCTATCTCCCGTTTTACATCCGATTTTTCCAATAGCTCAACGAGAAGCAACATCAGCATGGAAACAAATGCAAAGGGCAGGAGTAGGTTATGAAAAAATACAATGCCTGTAAGCTGTAGAAAACCGATCAAATAGTGCCCTATAAATGATACAACCGACAAGCCAAACACCAATCGCCGGGTAGGATTAAGGCGCTGCGTTAACGCGGAAAAAAGGCGCATTATTTTTAAATGACCGGGTATTGTTTCATTTTCCGCTTTCTCGATATTTTCACCGATGGCTTCGGTGTAGAGCTGCTTAAGGCGATCGGTGTCCTTATAAAATTCCTTTCCCATACGTTGACGGGTCATACCCGAAACGTATTCCTTATAGAAGGATTTAGTATTTTGGAATGCTGATTGCGCTTCGTTTTTTAATCCCATGAAAGAGTTTGGTCAATTATATAGGTGAAGTTGTTATTCGAAAACGACACTAAAAAGTTTTACCTTTTACCGGATAATTTAACAACTGAATAGTAAGAATTTTAACGTTCCAAGTTTAAGTAAAAAGAATGTCTAAAAGCCTCCTTTTTTTGTTGGATGGTATGGCCTTGGCCTATCGTTCACACTTCGCATTTATAAGCAGTAATTTACAGAATTCCGAAGGTATTCCCACGGGACCAATTTTGGGCTTTGCTAATACGCTTGAGAAGCTGTTGGATGAGCATGAACCTACCCATATTGCCGTGGCGTGGGATACACAGGCGCCGACTTTTAGGCATAAGATGGATGATGATTATAAAGCTAATCGACCACCGCAACCTGAAGAATTAACGATTGGTATTCCATTGATAAAAGAGATGATTGAGGGCTACGGGATCAATAATATTGAGCAGGATGGCTACGAGGCTGATGATATTATAGGGACAGTAGCAGATCGTGCGAATGCTGAAGATGTGGATGTTTTTCTGGTTACGCCCGACAAAGATTTTATGCAGTTGGTGCATGATCATATCACCATGTACAAACCTGATAATCAAAATGGGGGCTTCAATCTGATAGATCGCGAAGGAGTTAAAGATTACTTCGGAGTATATCCTGAAAAAGTAGTTGATGTGCTAGCTATACTTGGAGATAAATCTGATAACATCCCGGGGGTGAAAGGAATTGGAAAGAAAGGAGCTCCCAAGTTAATCAATAAATACGGCTCTCTTGAAGCTGCTATTGAAGATGCTCCGAATATGAGTTCTAAGCGTGACCGCGAAGGGTTGCAGGAATATGCCGAAGAAGCACTGCATGCCAAGGAAATGGTAAAGATAAAAACAGATGTGCCTGAAACAGTGGAATGGGAGGATCTGGACTGGCAGGGAGCTGATGATGAAAAGCTGGGAGCTTTCTTTAAACGTATGGAGTTTCGTACACTCACCAAAAAGTATTTGGGTGAAGAGATCGTTCGATCGGCGGATAAAAAATCAGATTCGGGAAATAAAAATCAGGGTGACCTGTTTATAGCGGATGATGAGACCGAAGAAGAATCGCCTCTTGAGAGTTATGACGAAGATATTGTGACCTATGAATTGGTGGATTCTAAAGAAAGTCTTGAAGAACTGGTAGATAGGTTCAACGGTAAGAATGTTTTTTGTTTTGATACTGAAACCGATGGCGTTGATCCCATGGAAAATTCCTTGGTTGGAATTGCTATCTCTGCCACGCCCGGTGTTGCCTATTATATCCCATTGAATGGAGAGAAAGGGATTGATGAGCAAGAGGCATTGGAGATTATGAGTCCACTTTTTACAAATCCGACAACCAAAAAGGTTGCCCACAATTTTAAGTTTGATTATATGATGCTTCGGCGGGCTGGATTGGAGATTCAGGGTAAGGTTTTCGATACGATGATTGCGGCTTATCTCATCAATGCCGATCAAAAACTAAAAATGGATACGCTGGCAGAGGAATATCTCGGCTATGAACCAATTCCTATTACTGATCTGATTGGGAGTGGGCGCAAACAAAAATCGATGGATGAGTTTGATCCGGAAGAAGTTCGCGTGTATGCTTGTGAAGACGCGGATATTACGTTGCGATTGTATGAGATACTAAGTGATAAATTAGAGGAGGACGAACTTGATGATATTGCTGATCATCTGGAGTTTCCGCTTATTGAAGTGCTGGCGAAAATGGAGATGAACGGCATTTTGCTGGATAAAGAAATGCTTAATGAGTTATCTGCGTCGCTGCGCGATGATTTATTGGAACTCGAGCAAAAGATTTATGAGAAGGCGGGTACGGAATTTAATATTAATTCTCCGAAACAGCTGGGCGAAATATTATTTGACAGGATGGGATTGCCAGCTGGTAAAAAGACGAAAACCGGACAGTATTCTACGGCTGAATCAGTGCTTAAGAAGTTAGCCAAAGATTATGAGATGCCGGATCTTATTTTAGAGTATCGGGCTCTTAGCAAGTTAAAGTCAACCTATGTGGATGCTCTGCCAAAGTTAATCAATGAGGAGACCGGCCGCATACATACAGATTTTAATCAGCATATAGCTGCAACGGGACGCCTTTCGTCATCGAATCCAAACCTTCAGAATATTCCAATTCGAACCATACGCGGTCGTGAGATTCGCAAGGCATTTATTGCGGATGATGGATTTGAGCTGTTATCGGCCGATTACTCTCAGGTCGAGCTTCGGGTTATAGCTTCTATGTCGGACGATGAAAATATGATTCAGGCGTTTAAAAATGATGAGGATATTCACTCACGAACAGCAAAAGAGATTTTTGAGCTGGATTCCCTTGATGATGTAACCTCTGATCACCGTCGAAAAGCCAAGGAGGTTAACTTTGGAATCCCCTATGGTGTAAGTGCCTATGGTTTAGCAAATCGTTTAGGCGTCAGTAATAGTGAAGGGAAGGATATGATTGATCAGTATTTTGAGCGGTTTCCGGGAATTTTGGAGTACATCAACGAAACGAAAGCTTTTGCTAAAGAACACGGCTACGTAAAAACACTGATGGGGCGTCGCCGGTATATTTCAGATATTAATGCCAGTAACTGGAATCGGCGATCATTTGCAGAGAGAACGGCCATAAATATGCCTATACAGGGAACAGCCGCGGATATCATTAAGCAGGCGATGATCGATATTCAGGAGTACCTGGAAAAGAATGAACTTCAAACCCGGATGCTGCTGCAGGTTCATGATGAACTTATCTTTGAGGTACCTGAAGAAGAGAAAGATTCCGTTCCCCAAAAGTTGAAAGAACTGATGGAATCTGCTTACGAATTAGCATGTCCACTGAAAGTTGATATGGGGCTGGCCAAAAACTGGCTTAAAGCGCACTAATTTTTTGTAATAACGAAATTTTTGGTTGCAAGTACATCGCCATTTGGCCCAAGCACCATTACCCGCCAGGAGCCGGTCCAGCTTTCGAGTATTTTTTTGGAACTCCATGTCCGCCAGTTATCTCCAGCTACCGTTAAGTCCACCCGAGCTTTTTCCTCATCTTTGTAATACCATTCGTGTGTAATTTGGGTAGTATCGGAGACGCCTTCAACTTGCGTAAAACAGTAGATAGTGCCAATATCAGCAGTAAAGACCGTATCAATACCTGAGGGTTTGCGATCTTCTATAGCTTCGGCAAAATCAAACTGTTGGATCTTGATTTCTTGAGCTTGAGTTGTCCCTGTAAATGAAATGATTAAAAATAGTAGCACGTATATTTGTGTTTTCATAACGTTATATCCCTATTTTCTTTTCAGACTTAAAGAAATATTGTTACAAATATACTAAAGACCAACTTTTTTATTCTTCTAACTTGAAACGGGGAAGGTAGAGATTCCATTGAATAGCTGCGAAGCGCAGGACTATAACGACCTATATTCCCAAAACAATATTGAGAGTTGGTTCTGAGGTACTTAACTGTAGTAGTAGATAAATGGTTGCTCCGGCCAATGCTGCTGTGGCATAAATATCACGGCGTAGAATAAGGGGATTTCGTTGCTTAAGACCTCTCGAATTAATCCTCCGACAGTACCGGTTATCGCTGCCATGATAACGATTATAATACTGCTTGAAACTACTTCCTGTGTAACTTGAGCTCCCAATATGGTAAAATAGGGTCATCAATCCAGAAAACAGGATGCCGATCCAATAGTAAGTCACGGGTTGTACCACCACCTACGGCTGTTACCACAGCAATAATTACTACTCCAAGCAGATCAAGGCTTTTACGTCCGGCGGCAAGAGCACCGGATATTGCAAAAACAGCTACTCAGAAAAGATCCAAGTGGTAAAGTATATCTATAGACTCTGACATTTTTTATGTACTTCTGAGCTCAAATAAAAAGGGGAGTTCGAGTGAACTCCCCTCTTTTGCAATAAAAAATTTGAGTTCATGTTTATCTGAAGCTAATACCTACGCCCAGATTATAGCTTGAATAATTCGAGAGGGTATATGAGCCCGAGATGTGTAGAACGGTAAATTTAAGCCTGAATCCAGCAAGAGCCCGAAATCCATTATCTCCATCAATAGATACATCAATAGGCTCATCAACCGCATCAACGATTAAGGGCTCATTAGTTTGAGGATCGTTCTGGTATGCCTCATTGGGAACAACGGTGGGATACGATCCCGGCGTGGTAATACTGAAAGTAGAGGCCTCGTAACCAACACCGCCATATACCGAAATTATAGGCAAACTCTTACCTACTAATGCGTTAATGGTCCATGCATCTGTATTTAATTCAACAGTTTGTCCATCCCATTGAGAAGCATTATATGGATTCTCTGTATTGTTGGGATCTTGGATAACATCACTGGCAGCCAAATCCAAATCGGAGCCTACTTCCATGCTCGTATACCCAAACATCACCGAAAGATTAACAGGTAGCAGCTTGCCGCCGGGCAACCACTGATTGATACCGTGTTTGGCACCTACGCCAAATAGGTTGAATGAACCAAAATCTCCAATCTCCGTTTTGGGAGTATAGCGAAGCATCAGTTCTGTATCTTTAACAATACCAACTCCGGCTTTTATCATGGGGGCGGGAACGTAACCAAATCCTGAACCTTCAGGCATGTTAAATTCAATAAGTTTTTGCCGGTTGCCGTTGATTTCTTCATAAGCAGCAAGCAATGAACCTGTTTCATCATTACCATTGATGGTAGGTGATACAGGATTTGTACCTTCCAACTCCAGCTGTTGAAGTCCAAGTTCATTAACATTAAATGATTTCGCGGCATCGGGCACAATAGCTAGTCCGGTACTGACGGTTACATCAAAACCCAATTTGCTGTGCGGACTGGCAGTATTGGTCCACCCGGTGTTGAGCGAAGCACCAAATCCCGATCCAAAAGGTTCGAGATAAGCGCGTGCGAGTGTATTGGCATCTTCACGCCCTGCTTGTAAGATATCTCCAATATCGCCAACCTGTCCAAAGGTGGGTGTTGCATTAAAGGTAAACAGACCAAATAGCAGTACAAATGTGAGAAAACGGTATCTTAATTTCATATCCCTAATTTTTAATTTTCGATTTTTAACCATCCGTAGACTATTGCAATACTAAAGAATTTGAGGCTAACTCTCTACTTTTTAATCCTCTTGCAGAGAATCGAGGATATTGAGGTAAGAATCGTACCTGTCGGCATCGATAAAACCTTCTTTAAAGGCCTCAATCACTCCACAACCCGGTTCGTGAGCATGTGTACAGTTGTTAAACTTGCAGTTTTGGCGCGGCTCTAACATCTCCGGAAAGAACAGTGAAAGTTCCCAAGGTTCGATATTGACCAATCCAAATTCTTTAATGCCGGGGGTGTCCACAATATATCCCCCAATTTGCAAGTGCAGTAGTTTTGCGAACGTGGTAGTGTGTTTTCCTTTCTCATTAAATGTAGAAATTTCACCTACCTTGCGGTCAATGTTGGGGTCGATGCTGTTTAGTAAACTTGTCTTGCCAACACCTGAAGGACCGATCAAAACAGAAGTGTTATCTCGAAGATCTTCTTTAAGCCGATCAAGAGATTCCTCGTCATTTATACTTGTTTTAAGAACAGGATAACCCAGCGAGTCATATAAATCGGCAATGGAATCTACATACGCCTGGGCATTTTCATCAGCCAGATCCATTTTATTTATGATGATAGAGGCCTGGATCTGGTAGGCTTCGCATGTTACCAGGAAGCGATCAAAAAAGCCCTGTTTCATTCGGGGCATTTTAACGGATTGCACTACGTAAGCGCGATCGATATTGGCTGCCAGTATTTGGTGATCTTCTTGATGATGAGTGGATTGACGGATAAGATAATTTTCACGGTCTTTTATTTTTTCAATACTCCCCGAGCCGTCATCATTAATTTCAAATTCAACATAGTCGCCAACGGCGATGGGATTGGTCAACGCGTGATCTTTAAGACGAAACCGGCCCGGAAGGCGACAGTTAATGGTCTGCATTCCGCTGTCCTCATCATAAGCAACTTTATACCATTGACCGGTAGATTCTACAATACGTCCTTCGTTGGGCAAATTTTACGGCTTTAGTTTAAAATTAGAGCATCATCAAAATAAAAAAGTCGCCCCGATAAATCGAGACGACTTTTAGTATTTATAATTCAATCGTTACTCCATTACAATTGTCTCTTCGGTGGAGTCAGTAGATTCAGAATTGTCGCTTGTTCTCTTTTTATAGGATTCACTTACCTTGAAACGCTCCTGAGGGGATCGTACCGCTTCATCCTCAAGTACGATATCAAGCAGTGGATCCATGCGTTCGAGATACTTCACTTTGAGATCGCCGAGCACATCTTCTTCAATTTCAGCGACATCTTTCTCATTCTTTTGCGGTAACAGAACCTTATCGATACCAGCACGCTTGGCGGCTAGTACTTTTTCCTTGATTCCGCCTACTGGCAGAACAAGTCCGCGCAGGGTAATTTCACCGGTCATAGCCAGTGTACCTTTCACTTTGCGTTGGGTAAAGATAGATGCTACTGCTGAAAAGATGGAAACGCCCGCAGAAGGTCCGTCTTTGGGAACGGCTCCTTTGGGTACGTGTATGTGTAGATCCCAATACTTAAACGCTTCTTCTGGGATGTTCAATTCTTCAGAGTGGGCCTTTAAATACGACATTGCCAGCATGGCCGATTCTTTCATTACATCACCCAGCTGACCTGTAATGTGCAACTTGCCCGTTCCTTTTGATACGCTGGCCTCAATGAAGAGGATATCCCCGCCGTAAGGGGTCCAGGCTAAGCCTGTAGCAACCCCGGGAACTTTGGTACGTTCAGCTACTTCTGAGAAGTACTTACGCTTTCCAAGATATTCCTGGAGATCATTGGCTTCTACAACGTGTTCTCCTTCATCGCCTTTGGCAATTTTTGCGGCAACACCGCGGCATACCGAGCCAATTTCGCGTTCAAGGGATCGGACGCCCGATTCACGGGTATATTTTTCAATGATCTGTCTAATAGTTTCATCCTTAATTTCTATCTGTTCATCTTTCAGACCATTCTCTTTAATCTGTTTGGGCATCAGATGCTCTTTGGCAATCTGTGTTTTCTCCTGCAGCGTATATCCACTGATATTGATAATTTCCATACGATCACGCAGCGGAGCAGGAATAGTATCAAGTGAGTTTGCCGTTGCAATAAAGAGAACGTTAGACAGATCATATTCTAGCTCAAGGTAATTGTCCGCGAAGCTGTCGTTTTGTTCGGGATCAAGTACTTCAAGCAGGGCAGAAGTGGGATCTCCTCTGTAATCAGAACCTACCTTGTCAATCTCATCAAGCATCATCACCGGATTACTCGTACCGGCTTTCTTCATAGCACGCAGAATACGACCCGGAAGTGCTCCGATGTACGTTCGTCGGTGCCCGCGAATTTCTGCTTCATCGTGAATACCCCCGAGGCTAAACCGTTCAAATTTTCGGTTTAAGGCCCGTGCAATTGATTTACCAAGCGAGGTTTTACCAACACCGGGAGGGCCGTAGAAACAAAGGATGGGGGCTTTCATATCTTTCTTAAGCTTAAGTACGGCTAAGTACTCGATAATGCGCTTCTTAACCTTGTCCAGACCGTAGTGATCATCATCCAGTACATCCTGGGCATTTTCCAGATCCAGGTTATCATCAGAATATTTTTCCCAGGGAAGGTCTAAAATCCATTCAATATAATTGTGGATGACTCCATGATTTGGAGATGAGTTAGGAGTGCGTTCCAGACGCTTCAATTCCTTTTCAACCGTCTCCTGAGCTTCTTCAGGAAGATTTTTTTCTTTGGCACGCTTACGCAGGGATGCAATTTCTTGTTGTTCTCCATCTTCGCCCAACGCTTCCTGAATCGCTTTCATCTGCTGGCGCAGATAAAAATCGCGCTGCTGCTCGTCAATATCTGACTTAACTTTCGTGCGAATTTCCTCGCTTAGATTCAGAACCTGGAGCTCTTTATTGAGAAACTCCATCACACGTTCCATCCGCTCAGAAAAATTACGGATCTCGAGTACTTCCTGTTTATCTGAGGTCGAAACGTTGAGGTTCGACGAGATAAAGTTAAGAAGAAAATTGGGACTGTTGATATTATTTATAGCAACAGAAGCTTCTGATGGAATATTCGGAGAAAGATTTACAATTTTTTGGGCTGTTTCTTTAACCGATCTGATGGAGGCATCAAGCTCTACACCTTCAATATCCATCTCTTGGCGGTAGGGCTCAACCGAAGCCTTGAAATAAGGATCTTTCTGCAAAAACTCTTCAACTTTGAAAGTGGTTTTTCCCTGGATGACGATACTTTTGCTGCCATCCGGCATCTTTATAAGCTTAAGAATTTGTGCAACAGTACCAACTTCATAAAGATCCTTTCCATCGGGATCTTCATCTTCATCATCCTTCTGGCTGACTACACCAATGGTTTTATCAGATTCGTATGCTTCTTTAACTAATTCGAGGGAACGGTCTCGGCCCACCGTAATAGGTACCACAACACCAGGGAATAGAACGGTGTTTTTAAGTGGTAAAATGGGAAGTTCATCAGGTACCTCTGATTGCGTCAATTCCTTTTCTTCCTCTTCGGACATCAGGGGAATAGCCTGTTCAAAATCATCAAATTGATCCTGAATATCTTCAAAATTGGCCATATTGTCGAAGATGTTCTTCATATATGCAATTATTTAAATCTATATTTTTTTCTTTGTTGTATTACATTGATGCAAATAAAGAGCCAACTTTATTCAAACTACCAATTAGTCATATTTACTGGCAAAATAGCAACTTGAGCTCTTAATTGAGAATGACCTTGACAGCTTGACAGAAATGTCCTCGATTATAGATGGAGCTGAATACCCACAAACGCTCCTCCCACTAATTCTTTGGTTAAGGAATGAGAGCGAAAAATGATCTGTGTTCCTACATTAAAATCCCAATAACGACTTTCATAGCCGGTGCCTATTCCAACGTGTGCAGGTAATCCGGCTGCCAATCTGGTTCCCATTCGAAGGGGAATTTTTCTAATTGGCCGGACCTCCATACCCAGGTGCATTGCCAGTTTGGTGTTAGTTAGGGCTGTATTATTTAATCCGAGAGTCAGGTCGCCCATAAATTTAATTCTTTCGAGATCCAGCATTATGCCACCATTTAGTGAAGCCGGAGTAGGAGCTGAAAATGTTTTTTCGCTCGGATTTTGAGCTTGTTCAAATGGGTTGGTAACCTCGAATGCTTCATCAAAATACGTTAGATACTGGCCACCGGATCCTATAAACATTGATTCCTTGGGGAATTCACGACCGATTTGCATAGTATCGTCTGGAGCAGAAAAAGAAAGTGGTTGTTCTGTGTACCGGATCATTCCAATATCATTAAAAGAGATGGCAATCCTCAGCGATTTCCCCACTACTGATTTTTTGGGATTATTCTCAATAACATGAAGGTCACTGCCAATAGGAATGAGGTATGTAAGTCCAAAATCAAAAGCCGCACCATAGCCGGTAGGTTCGAAATTGAACTTTTTATTTAGATTGTTATTGATGGCGGTTTGCGTATTTCCTGATGATAAGTAGTCTCTGGTCATTCGCGTATACTCACCGGAGGATTGATACGAAAATTCGGTTACATATTGGGCTTGAGTATCCACATCGGACCGTTGTTGCTGGCCATGATGAGTGGCACTGAAACTGGGGCCAGCAATTATAAATTTTGGGGAAATACCTACATACAACTTGCTCAATCGAGAAAATAGTCCTTCAAGGAAGGTGAACTCGCGTCCGTAACCCATTGCAATTTCAATATTTTTGCTGATATGCTGATCCAGGGTAAAGTCGCGAAGCTGTTGGTTATCTTGCTGAACATACTCATCTGAATACCAACCTCTGCCAACTTCAATGCGGGAAGCGTAGCGCGCCCTTGCGGCCAAAGAAAACGTTTCGTCGCCTCGATACCACGAAATACCTCCCAGCATAACATCTGTCCGTGTTTGATGCTGAGATACTAACCGGTTCCGGGGATAATTTTCGTCAATGATCGTTTGGCGTTGTATTGGAGTAATATCCACTGCACCCAATTCATAGGGAAAATAACTGTCGGTAAAGTTGAAAAACTGCTCACCGGCTACATCCGAAGATAGAACGGGTTCGTATACAATACCGGTCTCTCCCAGATTTATATGGATAGTGCCGTGTCGGTCATTGATAGCCAAGTTTGCCGGATTCCAAAACAATGCTTCATTGCCGGATAGGTAGGCCGTACCTCCACCACCCAGAGCAGTATTTTGGGCATTAATCACGGGTTGTGCTTGCAGGGGAATAGAAATACTACAAAATATAAATAGCAGTATAGCTACAGCTATTTGGGTAGTAAATCTAAAATTTAAACCGTAAAAAACTGTGTTTTTCATTTGGTGAACCTATGTGTCGGCGCCAAATCTATTATCCGACAACCTGCATTTTTGCGGCACGGAGCATCAATGTTTTCCGTCCTCGTTCTTTAAAAAATACAACAACTTTGGTTCTTTCACCTTTTCCGCTGCGACTAATGATTTTCCCTGGTCCAAAAACATTGTGAACAACCTTTGCTCCAACCTGAAAAGGATCCTCATCCGGGTTATCATAGTGGATCTGCGTATGTGATGAGCGATTATTTTTGTCATACAGCGGTTTTTTCCAATCGTACTCTACCCTTGTATTGCCATTGTTAGAACTGTTACCATTTTTGTTATCAGAGAATCTGTTTTTATCCTGATCAATGGATGACCCTGTTTCAGTGCGTACCACGTCAGAACTTACTTCATCCAAAAATCGTGATCTCGTTTTGCGCTGCTCTTCACCATATTTGTAGCGGCTGCGGCAGTGACTGAAATACAGTTCTTTTTCTGCGCGGGTAATAGCTACGTAGAACAGCCGTCGTTCTTCCTCGATATTGACATCTTCGTTATTGCGGCTGCCCACAGGGAAAAGCTCTTCTTCGAGTCCCACAATAAATACAACAGGAAACTCAAGTCCTTTGGCTGCGTGCACCGTCATCATGGTAACGGCCGGCTTATCTTCATCGTATTTATCGGTGTCGGTAATCAGACTTATTTCCTGAAGAAAAGAGCTAAGCGTGGCATTGTTATTGTTTTTCTCAAAATAGGAAATAGCGTTTTGAAGCTCTAGGATATTCTCGCGTCGTGTCATTGACTTCGGAGAATTTTCCTCCACCAGTGATTTCATGTAGCCAGACTCATCCAGCAGTTGTTTTGTTACTTGAACCAAGCTCGTTCCACTGGCAAGCTCCTGTTTTAAACTGTTGATCATGCGGACAAAATCCTTAACGCTATTTTCAGCCGGTTTATAAACATCGACCTCTTCCACATTTTCGAGTATGCGCCAGAGTGATTGGCCGGTCTGCCGTGCACGATTCATCAAATCGGATAGCGATTTTTGCCCGATTCCACGCGATGGTTCATTGATGATACGCATTAAGTTCGTGTCGTCATCGGGATTTATGAGCAGTGTTAAATATGCCAGCACGTCCTTAATTTCCTTGCGTTGATAGAAAGAGAGACCGCCTACCAGCTGATAGGTAATTCCTTTTCTTCGGAAGGTTTCCTCAAAAACGCGACTCTGGTAATTTGTGCGATACAGGATGGCAAAGTCGTTGTAGTCATATCCTTTGCGCATCTTCAAATCCTGGATATAATTCGCTACACGGTTTGCTTCGTCACGTTCATCATAATTATCGAGAACGGTGATGGTATCACCCATATCATTATCCGTCCACAACGTTTTTTCGAGCTGCTTATTGTTATTTTTGATAATAGAATCGGCAGCTTTCAAAATGGCTTTGGTCGAGCGATAGTTCTGCTCGAGCGGAATTTCAACCGCCTCTTCATAATCACTTTTGAAATCCAGAATATTGCTGATATCGGCTCCTCGGAATGAGTAAATAGATTGCGCATCATCACCGACTACACATAAATTTTCGTACTTGTTGGCCAACATATTAGTGACCTTATATTGGGCGTGATTGGTATCTTGGTACTCATCAATCATGATGTATTTGAAGCGATCCTGGTACTTTTCGAGCACCTCGGGATATTGATCAAATAGCTCGATGGGCTTGATGAGCAAATCATCAAAGTCCATGGCGTTATTATGCTTGAGCCGCTCTACATAAATTCTGTAGATCTTTGCAGTGATGTCATCAAGCGTGCTGTGGATAAATTTTTCACTGTAATGATCTGGATTGATGAGCTCGTTTTTGGCATCACTGATACGCCGCTGCAGAATGCGCGGCTTTATCTCTTTGGGATCGTAGTTGTTTTCCCGCAAAATCTGTTTGATAGCATTCTTAGAATCCTCCGTATCATAAATAGAATAATCGGAGCTAAAACCAATTTTCTCAGCTTCATACCGAAGAATTTTCGAAAATACCGAGTGAAAAGTCCCCATCCACAGGCGCTTGGCTTCTTCTCCAATCAACTGATAAATCCGGTCCTGCATTTCTTTGGCAGCCTTGTTGGTGAAAGTAAGCGCAAGAATTTCATTGGGTGCCGCCATGTTTTGATGTATCAGATAAGCGATACGATAGGTAAGAACACGCGTCTTACCACTACCGGCCCCGGCCACAATCAATAGGGGACCTTCACCGTGACGTACGGCGCGTTTTTGTTGCTCGTTTAAGTCGTGTATAAAGTCCGGTTCTTTCGGCATAAAATACTAAAATAATATCTTGTTGTTATTATACCTCCCGACTCCGTAAAAGCGGAGTCATCCTCCTCAAGGAGGGATTTTAAAGTTCCCCTGCGAAGGGGGTGTCCCGAGAATCGGGGTGGGGGATGTTAGGAATCAAGTTCTTCTAAAATTTCGCGCAGTTTTTCGAGATTTGTTTCCGTGTCTTCTTTTTTATCCCGCTCTTTTTGCACCACATCTTCGGGGGCATTATTAACGAAGCCATCATTATTTAGTTTGCCTTCGATTGATTTTAAAAATCCTTCGAGGCGATCAATTTCTTTCTGAATGCGCTTGCGTTCTTTATCCAGATCGATGAGTCCTTCCAGCGGTACGAAAAGCTCGGTACCTTCAATCACAGCTGATGCTGATGTTTCGGGTTTTTCTAAGTCAGCTGATACTTCAAACGAATCGATGGACTGAAGCTTGCGGAAGATCCACTCGTTATTATTTAATGCATTGGCCGTTTCTTCATTCTTGGCCTTAATAAGCAAGTCGATATCATCATTGGGATTAAGGTTGAATTCAGCCCGGATATTTCGAATAGCGGAGATCATTTTTTGAATAGACTCAAAAAGTGCTTGATCTGATTCAGAAACAGAACTTTCTTCAAATTCAGGCCATGAGGCCACAATCATAGCTTCCTCAGTATCCCTATCACGGATAAGCTGCCATATTTCCTCGGTAATAAATGGCATAAAAGGATGTAACAGTTTCATCAGCTGTTCAAAGAAATTAAATCCGCGCGACAGACGATCTTCGGGAATACTTGCGCCCTGTTCGTCGGCCTTAATCAGTTCGATATACCAGTCACAGAAATCATCCCAGATCAGTGAATAAATTTTGTGCAGTGCCTCGTTGATACGGAAGTTTTCCATATCCTTGTTGATGGCGTCAATCGTCTCGTGCAGACGAGAGAACATCCAGCGATCAACGAGGTTATCTTCATCAATTTCAAGAGAATCTTTAAGCTGTGTTTCTTCGGTACGATTCATCGACAGGAATCGGAACGCATTCCAGATTTTATTGGCAAAATTGCGACCCTGTTCACACAGTTGTTCTTCAAAAAGAAGATCGTTGCCGGCAGGTGATGAAAACAGCATTCCAACGCGTACGCCGTCGGTTCCGTATTCTTCCATGAGCCTGATGGGATCAGGAGAATTACCCAACGACTTCGACATCTTCCGCCGCTGACTATCACGGACGATACCGGTGTAATAGACATTGCTAAATGGTTTTTCATCCATAAATTCATAGCCGGACATGATCATGCGAGCGACCCAGAAAAACATGATCTCCGGGGCAGTAACCAAATCCTGCGTAGGATAGTAATATTCAAGATCTTCATTGGGTTCGCCGGTGCGGATAAAGTCCGGATCAAAGACCGTAATGGGCCACAGCCAGGATGAAAACCAAGTATCAAGCACATCCTCATCCTGACGAATGTCGTTGGCTATTAAATCATCATTACCCGACTTTTCGCGTGCTTTTTCAATGGCTTCCTCTTCCGTTTTGGCTACGACGTAATCATTCTTTCCGTCGCCGTAATACCAAGCAGGAATGCGCTGTCCCCACCAAAGCTGACGCGAGATACACCAGTCGCGGATGTTTTCCATCCAGTGGTTGTAGGAATTCTTAAACTTTGAGGGATGGAACTCAATGTTATCATTCATCACATTTTCGTGAGCAGGCTTGGCCAGCTCATCCATCTTGCAAAACCACTGCAGCGAAAGACGCGGTTCAATGATCGCATCAGTCCGCTCAGAATAACCAATCTTATTTTGCATTTCTTCAATATCAACCAGCTGATCACTCTTTTCCAGGTCTTTGATGATCAGTTCACGAGCATCAAAGCGATCTTCCCCGATGTAATGCTCGGCTGCTTTACTCAGCGTACCATCGGGATTGAGCATGTCAATAATTTCCAGCTCATGCTTTTGTCCGATTTGATAATCATTTTCATCGTGAGCCGGCGTAATTTTCAGACAACCGGTTCCGTACTCCATATCAACGTACTCATCCGCAATAATAGGAACTTCGCGCTCCACAACAGGGATAATAGCTGTTTTACCGATCAGCTCCTGGTAACGTTCATCATCAGGATGCACGCAAACGGCCGTATCAGCCAGAATGGTCTCGGGACGGGTGGTTGCAATCGTAACCCACTCGTCGCTGTCTTTAATTCTGTAGCGTACGTGATAGAGTTTTGACGTCTCCTCACGGTGAATGACTTCCTCATCAGAAAGGGCAGTTTGGGCTTCCGGATCCCAGTTGATCATCCGTTTGCCGCGATAAATATAGCCGCGTTCGTAAAGTTCGATAAAGCAATCAACGACCGCTTCATATAAATCTTCTTCGAGGGTAAATCGTGTTCGTTCCCAGTCGCAGGAAGCCCCAAGCTTGCGCAGCTGTTGCAGGATAATACCACCGTGCTCATCGGTCCAGTCCCAGGCGTGTTCTAAAAATTCTTCTCGCGTGAGGTCTGCTTTGGTGATGCCTTCTTTGCGCAGTTTTTGCACCACTTTGGCTTCGGTAGCAATGGAGGCGTGATCTGTTCCCGGAACCCAGCAGGCGTTTTTGCCCTGCATGCGAGCCCGACGTACCAGTACATCCTGTATGGTATTGTTAAGCATGTGTCCCATATGCAGAACGCCCGTAACGTTAGGTGGCGGTATGACGACCGTATATGATTCGCGGTCGTCTGGCTCGGAGTGAAAAAAACCGTTATCCTCCCAGAAGCTGTACCATTTATCTTCGATACTGCCGGGATCAAAATGTTTTGGGATGTTTTGAGAAGCCGTGGGTTTATCCAAAATTCTAAAAGCTCGTTTTACAGGTTCCGGTTATCGCTAATTTAGTCGCAAAGATACGAAAAAGGAAAGAAGATGTAGAGTGGGAATTAAGGTCGGGTGTAAAAGATAAATTGAAATAGAATAGGAATAAAAAAGCTTCCGTAGCAGAACTCTCCTACGCTAAAGCTTCAGTGAGCGAGCTACGGAAGCAGAAATTAAACTTAGAAATCTCAACCCAAAAATCCCGAAAAGGTCGGGAGAGGCTTGATTCAGGATCTGTATAATTACTGGTTATTTCGCACGCTTTAGTAATACTCCAAAGTGTCCGTCGCAGTCGTGTTTGTGTGGAAAGGTCTGGTAAGCCAATCCACCGTGAGCGATTACTTCGTCCGGCACATATCCTTCAACCGATTTCATCTCAAAGTTTTCGTGTCGGTCGAGAAAATTCATCACCTGCTCCATATTTTCCTCTTCTTCGATTGAGCAGGTGCTGTAAACCAAGCGTCCGCCTTTTTTGACCATTTCTGCAGCAGAATCGAGCAGTTCGGACTGCAGTTGAACAGCATTATCAAGAGAATCTTGGTCGCGACGCCAACGTAGGTCGGCTCGTTTACTAAGTACGCCTGTTCCGGTACAGGGCGCATCCAATAGAACAGCATCTGTTTCATCAAGTTCTACCTCCGTTACGTCTGCACGACGAACACGAATATTTTCGGCGTGATAGGAGAGGGCACTTTCGGCCAGTTTATCAAGTCGTTCCGAAGAAATATCAACGGCTAAAATATCCCCTTCGCCATTCATCAGATCAGACATTAAAATACTTTTGGTACCGGGTGCTGCACAAAGATCATAAATGGATTCTTCTGGTTGGGGATCCAAAAGGTAAGGCGCAAAACCGGCCGCAATATCCTGTACCTGGCAAAATCCTTTGTCCAGCCAGCCTTTCGAAATAAAAGGCGCAACACTATCCACCTTGAAATAGCCCGGCAGCCAATCACTTTCTTCAAATTCGATACCGTGTTTGGTCATTCGTAATTTAAAGTTCTCCGTTTTAGTACGCAGATTGTTGGCGCGGATGTAGTAACTTGGACGCTTATTGTTGGCTTGCATCAGCTTAAAAGCTTCGCGTTCGCCAAAACGATTAGTCCAGCGCTTTACCAGCCATTCGGGATGCGAAAAGGTGGTTGCAACTAATTTCGTACGATCTTCGAAATTGGGTTTGGGAAGATCATCAATATCTCGCTGCAGATTGCGCAGTATTGCATTGGTAAGATCACCGGTGCGCGAGCCAAGACTGTATTTAGCTATCTCGACAGACTCGTTGATGGCTGCATAATCGGGAGTGCTATCCATAAATACCATGTCATAAACGCCGAGACGCAGAATATTTTTTAAGCTCGACTTCATCTCATTAATCTTCACGTTCGAAAACTGATCGATAAGAAAATCGAGGTAAGAGCGACGTCTTAAAATATTTTGCACATACTCGCGTACTTCAGCACGGTCGCGGCTCTCGAGCTTGTTGGCACGGGAATAATCAAGAACTCCGTTATCTTCAAAATCTATTAGTATTTCTACGCTGATAGAACGAGCTGTTGCTTCGGTATTCAATGCAATATCTGTTTAGAGTTAAACTTTCCGGTGATAATCAATCCTAAAATCCAGCAAACCACATCCACACAGTGTAACAATCATTTTGTTCACTTATTCTTGTTCTAAACGAATAAATTACGTGGTTTCTCAGGTTGCCAAAAATACGATTTTAGCATGGGAGTTGCTAATAGAGAATGGATTATATTAGCCGGGTTTTGGGATTTCCTAATTTGATTTATTCTGTGCCCAATAGTAAACGGGAAGTCCAACTGCTAAAATTGCTATCCCTACCATCGCTCCCCATCCGGTAAACATTACACTTGAATACAAAAGATATGAGCAACATATGATAAACAGGATTGGTGTAAGTGGATATAGCGGTACTTTAAATGTATCACCAGAAGGTTCTTCTCTTCGGAAAAGAAATAGCGTAATAGTGGTAAGGAGGATAAAAAACCAGAAAACCGGGGCTGTATAATCGACCATCGTGGAAACAGCCTCCTTGGTAAATGCTCCTAAAAAAACCAGTCCGAGACTTATGCCTCCCTGTACCAACAAAGCGTTAATGGGCGAATTATAATTGGGATTCCATTTGCCAATCCATCCCAGGGCATCAAAGTCGCGTCCCAGTGCATAGTTGGTTCGTGCACCGGTAATAATGGTTGCATTGGCGGTTGAGAGTGCAGAAATGATGACAATAGTGGCCATAATAAAGGCTCCCTCGGATCCAAAAATACTATTGGTAAGATCTACACCTATTGTTTCGGATGTACGGAGCTGTTCGAGCCCAAGCACCTGAAGGTAAGCACTGTTGATGAGTACATATAGAATGGTAATTACAGCTAATCCAATAAGTAGCACCTTAGACATGTTTTGGCGGACATCCTTTAGTTCGGCCGAAAGATAAACGCCCTCGTTCCAACCACCGTAGGTGAGCAGGACAAAGATCATAGCTGCACCGGCCGAGCTATTAACTGATGAGCCTGTTTGGGGGGTAACTTCACCGCCGGTGATAACGCCGGCAAGTCCGCAGAGCAGTAAAATTCCTACAATAAGAGTTGTCATGCCGTTTTGAGCATTCTTGGCAGGATGCGTTCCCCATATATTTAATCCGGTTAACCCGACAACGGTAATGCCGGCATAAATAGATGAGCTGTATGTTCCCAGATCGTAAATAGTGGATGCATAATCGCCCAGGATAAAAGCGGCCAATGCAATGGATCCTGTTTGGATGACCGTCATGCGCCCCCATGAAAACAAAAAGCCTATGGACGATCCATAGGCTTCGGTAAGAAAATAGTATTCCCCGCCGGCGTCGGGTTTCTTTGTTGCAATTTCGGCATAGCAAAGTGCCCCGATTATAGATATGAGGCCCCCTGCTATCCAGAAACCGATATAATGAAGTTCGGTTGAGGCATTTTGTGCTACAATGGAAGGCAGTCGAAATATTCCGATACCAACCACAATGCCAACAATGACGGCTATAGCGCTAAGGTTTGTAAAGACTTTAAGCGGTGAACCCGAATCGGATGTGTTCATGCAGCGAAGACCAAACTTTTATTAAGATAGAGAGAAATAAAAGAAATTATTCCTTTGTTGCTGACCATTGAGAAAAATTCTTTTCCTGGCCGTTATGGTGCTGCATCATCCCATAAACCTTATCTCCTTCAACGCGTCCGCTAAATATATAATTTTGATCTCCATTTGATGCCCGTACGGTAAGCCGCTTTCCTTTTAGCTCGGCTTTATGGATATCAAAAAAGGTGTCGGTGTTATCGGTGATTTTGACAGAAACTTCCTGAAATCGCTGGTTGACTGTCATATTAAAATCGGTGTCATTATAACTCCATGACCATGCTCCTTCTGCTTGGGCGGGTATTACCCAGTAATAAATGTCGTGGCTTCTTCCATCGTTTTTCACCACTACTTTCTTATCTGCTTTCCAGCTTCCCATATCAAAACTGTGCGAAACAACTTGAGTGCCGGGTTGCAGTTTTTCTATTAGTTCGGGTCGTAATTTTTTGTTTACTGAGGGTAACAGATACATTGTTATTACAGAAGCTTCACTAAAATCAGTATCAAAAATATTTCCCTCCATGAACATTATTTGATCGTCAACGCCTTCGCTGCTGGCATTTTCGCGGGCTTCAGCTATACGCTCAGGATCAAGATCGATACCGTGTCCACTGGCTCCACGTTTTGCGGCCGCAATTACGATGCGCCCGTCTCCGGATCCTAAGTCAATAACATAATCGCTGGATTTTACATTGGTAATATCGAGCATGCGTTCAACTACGTTTTCGGGGGTGGGTACATAAGGGACATCCAGATCCTGAGCTGCAATGTGTGATGCAGAGGTAAAAGTAAATCCTAAAAATATTAATACCGTAAAAAAGTAATGAAATAATGATTTACCTAGTGTTAGCTTGTTCATAATTAGGTTACTTGAATTTTAATAAATAAGTAATTGTGTAAGCTAGTACGAAAACTTAAAAATGAAAGCTTTAGTTTTGTCTTTAAAGAACTAACTTTTTAATCAAGTTGTTCCATAGAGTCCTAATAATTACATCTTTTAATAGATGTTCGGATATGATGGAATTCTACAGGTAATTAGTTTTTAAATGGGCAGAGATTAAACAAAACAAGTGTAAGCATACAGATGCAAAAAAAGTATTACCACCGGGAACTACACTAATTTGTCAAGTATTTTAAAAAATTTTTGAGCATTTTGCTTGTTCTTGCCCCAGTCAAAAAGTTGGGTTTCTAATTTACATCTGGAGTGGAAAGCAACATGGTTTTTTTGGTCATTGTTTTTCATTTTGATGGTTATGTATTCACCAAATGACTTCATCGTCCATGATGCCCGGGCTGTTATATATCTCTCCCGGTAATTTTTCTTATCGATGGTAAATCCACAATAATTTAAGGTGTCAATAGCTGCTCGAAAGACCTCTTTATAATCTTTCTGGATGACCCGTCTATTTTGATAATGAGCCGTTATCGATTGCTGCCAAGTACCATTTTGGCGATAGATCAGCCACATAATAAGAAAGGTTCCGAAAGCAATTTCGAAACTATAGTTGAATAGAAAATCCATCTTTCATGTGGCTTATAATCATAACCGTTAGATCTATTAATTAACGATTATAATACTTACAGGCAATATAGAGCGAAGAGCGTAAGAGGAGCCTAATTTTGAAATGCTAAGCTAAACGTTGTTCCCTCATCTTGGTCACTTTCGATAGATAGGTCAGCTTTAAGCTGTTTGGAAAACTTTTTAATCAGTGTCATTCCCAATGACTTTGTTTTAATCTCTTTCGGATCTTTGGGAAGTCCCACGCCATTATCACGGATATAAATATTTATTTTATTATTTTTAACCGTGCTCCCGAGCTCAATAAAACCATCAGACCTGCCATCAAATGCATGTTTATGAGCATTGATCAAAATTTCGTTGATCACCAGACCAAGCGGTATTGACTTTGACATTTCCAGTCGGGCATCATCCAAGTTGAACTTGAGTTCGATGTCAGTATTTTTATTGACAAATGATCGATGGGTAAGATTACCAATACGCTGGATATATTCTTTCATACTGATATTAGAGAACGACTCATTTTGGTAAAGAGCTTCATGAGCCAGTGCCATCGACTTGATTCGCGCCCGTGCGGTTTTGAATGTGCCATTATTCCCATTTTGTGGGGAGGTTTGTTCCTGCAATTCCAGCAAAGCACTTACCAGTGCCATATTGTTTTTAACGCGGTGATGAATTTCTTTTAGGAGAATTTTCTTTTCATCTAATGAAACCTGTAATTTTTCCTGACTTTCATGAAGCTGACGTGTTCTATTTTCCACTTCCGATGTTAGCTGCTGATTCCATCCTCCAATAAGTTTAAAAGCACCATATCCCGTTACTACAATAATGCCGATTGATATCCACGATATAATCTCGAATGACTCAAGAGCATTAACTACATCAATAACAGTAGCTGTTTTCTGTTCCGTCATTACCTCTTCAACTCTAAGTTTGCCAAGGTATTTTCCGGAAAAAATAAATAAGGCAAGTGCACCTGTAATTGAGGAAACTGCTCCGGACACCCATTTTAAAGACAATTGGGACCGATTAGGCAGCGAAAAAAGACGACTTTTTAAACGTTCGACTGCCGGGGTAAATAGCCAAAGTAGGGGACCTGTTATTAAGATTGCCTGAATAAAAGAACCGCTCCACCAGCTCTTCCATATCATCAGGGTTTGAGAAGCGGAAAGTTGATGGCTGAAACTCCAGATAAAAGACCCAAGAGAACTTCCTATTGAGGCGATAAACATGATGGAAATAAAGAACGCAATACTCTTTAAGCTGCGCAGATCGTAGGCGACATTGAACCCCTGGTATGCCATTGCACAGATAGCTACGCCTAACACAAATGCAATCGCAAAAACGAGCGCCCAACCCCAAGGCATGCTCGAATGAAATGCTATAATGAACGAGCACAAAAAGATGGGAATAAATCCCCACTCAAAACCAAACCAGAAAAATAATAATAGGCCTAAAATTAATGCGGGATTAAAAACGAAAAACTTAATGATGTCGGTACGGCTATTTGATAATGACATCCACTCACTAGGCAGTAGAGTAATCGTAGCATATAGTGTTCCGGCAATGGCAATAACCCACATTGCCAACATTCCCCAAACACGCATATTCGACAGTGAATAACGCGAAAGTAGAATATCAAAGGTTAATGGCTTCCAAATTAATGAGGTGCTTTCTTGATCATTGTTTTTCATAACAATGTTATTCGGGGTAAAATTATTTGCTGCCAACGATATTTTAAGAAATGTAAGAAATCGGAGAAACATTAAAAAATTTTAATGTTTATTAATTATGATAGAAATTGGGGGGGTCAAAATAAGACAGGAGGGGGCGTCATTTTTTTGTAGTGATCAAGGTGGGAATTCTAAACGAGATTGGATTAGTTGCTATATAAGAATTTATTCTGTGCAAGTTATTGGTATACGAAAAAGGTGTGATTTGACTTTCATTTGCTCGTAAAAAGTCCTAACTTTTGCCGCTTCTTATGTGGTAGGAATTTTTACATTTCTTTCCGAAAAGAAATTATCAAAAGTTAACTCATTAGAACTAAACAAATAATGAAAAAAGGAACCGTTGCACAAGTGATTGGGCCGGTTGTGGATGTTGATTTCGATCAAGGCGACATTCCCCCGGTACTTAATGCACTTTATGTCGAAAGAGAAGACAATTCTAAACTCTATCTGGAAGTTGCTCAGCACCTCGGAGAAAATCGTGTCCGTACGATTGCGATGGATTCTACCGACGGATTGGTTCGGGAGATGGAAGTTGTTAATACTGGAGCTCCGATCTCGATGCCTGTAGGTGAAGACATCCTGGGCCGTGTATTTAATGTGGTAGGGGAACCTATCGATGGTATTGAGCCGCCCGAAGGAGATCGAAAATATCCTATCCACCGATCTTCGCCGGATTTTGAAGATCTTGCAACATCTACCGAGATGCTTGAAACGGGTATTAAAGTTATCGATCTTCTTTGCCCGTATGCTAAAGGTGGAAAAACGGGACTGTTTGGCGGTGCCGGTGTAGGTAAAACGGTTCTGATTCAGGAATTAATTAATAACATTGCCAAAGGTCACGGTGGGCTTTCAGTATTTGCCGGCGTTGGTGAGCGTACTCGTGAGGGTAACGATCTTATACGAGAGATGCTCGAAGCGGGTATTATTGATTATGGTGAAGAATTTAAAGAAGCATTTGAAAATGGAGAGTGGGATCTCAGCAAGGTTGATATGGATGCCCTGAAAGATTCTAAAGCCGCCTTTACCTTCGGACAGATGAATGAACCACCAGGAGCTCGTCTTCGTGTAGCACTTTCTGGGCTGACGCTGGCCGAGTATTTCCGTGAAGAAATTTCTCGCGATATTCTGCTCTTCATTGATAACATTTTCCGATTTACACAGGCGGGATCCGAAGTTTCGGCACTGCTAGGACGAATGCCTTCGGCCGTAGGTTATCAGCCAACATTGGCTACCGAAATGGGTGACCTGCAGGAGCGAATTACTTCTACTAAAAACGGTTCTATTACATCAGTACAGGCTGTTTATGTACCTGCTGATGACTTGACTGACCCTGCTCCGGCAACGACATTTGCCCACTTGGATGCAACGACGGTATTGAGCCGGGCACTTACACAGATCGGTATTTATCCGGCTGTAGATCCGCTGGATTCTTCTTCTCGAATTCTTGATCCGCATATTGTTGGTAAAGAACATTACCAGACGGCACAGCGCGTGATTGAGATTCTTCAGAAGTACAAGGATCTGCAGGATATTATTGCTATCCTGGGTATGGACGAACTTTCAGATGAAGATAAAACAGTTGTGTCACGAGCTCGACGCATTCAGCGATTCTTGAGTCAACCATTCTTTGTTGCTGAACAGTTTACAGGTCAACCCGGGACCTATGTGAATATTGAAGACACTGTTAATGGCTTCAAGAAGATTCTTGACGGTGAGCTTGATCACTTGCCCGAGAAAGCTTTCTACATGGTTGGTACCATCGAAGAAGCAGAAGAAAAAGGCGAAGAATTGTTGGCTGAGGAAGAAGCAGAAGCCGCAGAATAATAAGAGGTATGTAACCAATGAACACCTTTAGTGCTCAAATATTAACTCCGGAAGGTTCAATCTTTGATGATGAAGTAACCGGAGTTCGAGTCCCCGGAGAGATGGGGAGTTTTGAAGTTAAGACGCTTCACGCCAATATTATTTCTTCGCTTGAAATCGGGGAAATACTGGTTCGAAAAGCAGCCGGCGGGGAACAATCTTTTTCCGTAACCGGAGGTTTTGTAGAAGTTGTCGATAATAAGCTTACGCTATTAGCTGAAGCTGCTGAACCGGTTGAGGAAATCGATGTTGAGCGAGCAAAGCAAGCAAAAGAACGGGCCGTTGAGCGTCTTGAGTCTGACAATAAATCGATCGATAAAGATCGGGCACAAAAGGCACTTAAACGTGCCAAAAACCGAATCAAATTATCGATTGACATAGGGATAAATACCCAGTAGTTCTTACTATTTTGATAATTTTTTAAGGCGATCTCTATTTAGGGGTCGCCTTTTCTATTTTTGATTAATTTATTATTGAGGCCTTAGAAACATATGTTGACTAGCGGTATGTAAATCACGCCAACATCTATTTATAGCGGAATCGGGGTTGATGACTGCCATTCCTAAAAGAGGATAGAGGCTTTGTGCACAATGGAGAGCCGTTTGGCATGATCGTCGAGATTGAGCAGATACCTCATTGGCACGGTCATCGTCAAGATCCCCAGATTTTTGCAGTTCCTTCCATGATTGTTCTACAGTTTTATAAACGACCTCTTTTGCATTATCAAATTTTAAATTTGAGTATTTGACTTTTGTCCGCAATGATTTTGGAAGTCCGGTAACTTCAGAAATATCATTTTTGGACAGCAATATTTGTTTAGCTTCATCCATAAAACGCCTCGCTATTCCGAGCATTGAAATGGCCAGCGTACAGTGCGCAAATGCTTCAAATGGATACTGGTAGAGCAGTCCATCTACATGAACGGAATCCGGCGAAATAGTAAACGTTCGTTTCTCAGGAATCTGTACATCCCGCACCTCAAAATCGTGACTTCCCGTAGCTTTGAGTCCATAACTATTCCACCTTTTTTGTATTTCGATTTCATCTGGATAACAGGCTATGGCCTTGGTAACGGGAGCATCTTCTTTTTGTCGTATCTTTCCATCTTTTGTTACATAGCAGGTTGCGGTGATCAAAGTAGCATGATCTATACCGGAAGCGTATTTCCATGATCCATCTATAAGAAAACCAGAGTTTGTTTTTTTAGCTTTTCCACCCGGAAATCCAGAGCCGGCAATAAATGTATTCTTTTGGTTGAAAACAGAACGAGCAAATTCTGGTACCATGAACGCCCCAAAAAGTCCGGCACCTGAGGAGCGTCCATCCCAGGCTACCGTCAATCCAGGAGGTTGCCTCAAGCCAGGGCAGGGCTTCGGGTAAATCATGTTGGAATCCGCCATATTGCTTAGGGACAAAAAGATCCAGAAGGTTCTTTTCCTTGATAGTATCTAAGGCAGATGATGTTAGCCTTTCTAAATTATCAGAACGGTTGGCTTCTCTAGCAAGATCAGAGATCTCCTGTTCGGAAAAATAGTCCGAGATATTAATTGCCATATAAAATGAAAGTATATTTCAAACAGAAGCTAATAAATTACCAACCGATGCGTCCGGTGCCGGTTTCATTATTTTCGGTACTATCGGGATCTTGTGGCATCACAAAACCGGGTGGCGATTCAAATGCATCGTAGCTCCATGGTGCCTTGGAATCCGATGAAGCCAAGTTGATAAACTTACCGACAATGGGAAGTGCAGAACGCGCTCCCTGACCAATATATGTATCCTGAGGAAAGCGGATCATTCTATTCTCTCCACCAACCCAAGCCCCCATCGTGATATGTGGCATCATGGCCATAAACCAGTTATCAGCACTATTTTGGGTAGTTCCGGTTTTGCCGGCCACATCTTGACGAACCCCATAAACATTACGTAGACGTACTCCTGTTCCATAATAATCCTCACCACCACGAATAACGCCCCGCATCATATCCACCATCATATACGCGGTTTCGGGACTAATAACCTCTTGTTGGTAATCGGGATGGTATTCCTTGATGACGTTACCTTCTTTGTCTTCAATACGCGTAACGGCAATGGGATCAATGTGAACTCCCTGGTTGGCATAGGTCGTATATGCGCTAACCATTTCAAGCAGAGAAACTTCTGCTGTTCCAAGTGCGATAGAAGGATAGGCAGCGGTATTCGACATATCAATACCGAGATTGGAAGCCATCTGTTTTATTTTACGTGCGGCAGGTTCCAATTCTTCTAATTTATTGGTGCCTGGAGCTCCGGCCAGCTCCGGTAAAAGCCGAATAGTAACGTTATTTAAGCTACGGGCTAAGGCTTGACGCAAGGGCACCATTTCGGGTCCCGAAGGAACTTCAGGATCTTTAGGTTTCCATGCATCACCCGATCGATCATAAAATACACTGGGATATTTTGAGAATTTGTGATAGGGCTTGTAGCCATTGTCGATTGCTACAGTATAAACAAAAGGTTTAAAGGTAGAACCGGCTTGCCTTCGGGATTGATAAACGTGATCGTATTGGACATTGCCGTAATTGGACCCGCCCACCCAGGCTAAAACATTCCCGTTATTGGGATCAATCCCTACAAAACCGGCTTCGAGACGTGTTTTAGCATGTTTTACAGAATCAACAAAAGCAGAATCAGCCATCAGCGTATCGAAAACGACCGATTCCTGGTCAGTATCATACTTCGAGAAAGCATTTTTATAGCGATCTGTATCGCGGATAAATTCACGCAAAAAGGAGGGATACTTTTCCCAGAACTCATCCATGTATTCACCGTTGGGACTCGTCCACTCATCTTCATAAATAGCTTGCAGAGAATCCAACTTCGTCCGCAGTGCGCGTTCTGCATAGCGCTGCAACCGAGAATCAATAGTCGTATAAATGGTTAATCCGTCGGTGTTTAGATTATACCCATTTTCTTTTAGCCACGGATCTACTTGTTGACGCACATACTGCCCAAAATAACGGTTCTCCTGTCCGGCTTTTGATGGCGGCTGATAGTTAAGTACGATAGGTTCTTGTCGTAATTTATCGTATACCGCATCGCTGATAAATCCTCGCTTATTAAGCTGAAATAAGACCGTGTTGCGTCGACTTTTGGCGTTATCAGGATAGAGGCGAGGATTGTATAAATATACCATCTGTAGCGAACCTACTAACGTAGCCGCTTCAGAAATTGTTAAGTCACCTGCATTTTTACCGTAATGAGTTTGTGCTGCAGACTCTATACCAAAAGCACTGTTGGGAAATTCTACCGTATTGAGATACATCTCAATAATTTCGCGCTTGGTATAGTTGTGTTCAATTTGAACGGCTGTAATCATTTCCCGCAGTTTTCGGACAACAGAAAACTCTCGGCCAATTTTTTTATAGAGATTTCGGGCCAGCTGCTGTGTAAGAGTAGATCCGCCTTGAATACGTCCATTTATTAAGTGCCATGGAATAGCCAGAGTACGTATCATATCGATGCCCCAGTGATTGTAAAAGCGGTGATCTTCGGTGGCAATAAGAGCGTCAACTACATGGGGGGATATTTTTTCAATGGGAACGTGCGTACGATTTTCGGTATAGTAGCGATCTAATACTACGCCATCACGGCTTTTTAACTCTGAAGCAACGGCCGTTTGGGGATTTTCGAGCTGCTCGATAGAAGGGATGCCCTGGTACAGGTAAAGGGTAAATCCGGTAGCTGCCAATATGATAACACCTGCAGCTGCTCCGGCCCAACGAAGTAATTTTTTTGAAATTCCGTTATTATCAGACGATGAACTATTGTTGTTATCGCCGTTGCGTTCCTGGGCCTTTTTTTTTCGATAATCGGGATCGTTGAAATAACGATCCATGTCACCATCGTGATCTGAATTGCTCATTAATGATTCTTGGTTTCAAATTGTTTTAACATCTGTAGCTCTGGCTTCCAACAAACGAGAGAAATACCATCATTATTATAATAGGCCATCGTTTGATGGTCATAAAAGGTACCTAAATTTATATAGGTTCCGAAAGGAAATTGTTTCTGTCGTGGAATATGATCGTGACCGGTTAAAATAACATTTACATCAGAATTTTTGAGCTGGCGTTTGGCCCAGTTGTTCAATTGCTCTTCTTTTCGGGCATCCCAATCCATTTTACGAGTAATGCGCGAAAAGTATTTCATGATGGTATTTCCCGTTTGAGGCGGGAATATCATTTGAAATAGCTTTACAAATCGTCGGCTTCGTAAAACCCGGTGCATCAGAGGTCGCCTCAATTTGTATTTGGGATTATTGAGCCCATCGCCATGCAGCGTTAATATCTTTTTATCATCCTTACTAAATTTATATTGCTCATGGATGAGGTAAAATCCTCGATCCTTTAAATGATTGCGGGTCCAGTTGTCGTGGTTACCGGTAATGTATAGCGTAGGCCCCAACTGATTGTTGAAATCCTCAAATCGGTCTAGCAGTTTTTTACCGAGTTTAGGTACAAAACCCGGATATTCCATCCAATAATCAAAAAGATCCCCTAACACCGCCAAGCGAATGTCATTTCGCTGACAATAGTTGATCAATTGGATAAGCTCGGATTCAATACGTGCGTTTTTAGTATCTGTAAAACCGCCCAGGTGAACATCAGAAATAAATAAGAGGGGCGGTTGCAGTGCGGGGGAATCCATTGTTAACTGAAGCGATTATTTCTTCCGCTCAATGATAAACGTGATAAGATCTTTAAACGATGTTCTTTCCGGTGATTCGGGTAGCGTAGAAAGTTCATCAAGTGCTTGCTGAGCATATTCATTCATAATGGAACGGGCATAGGTTATTCCTCCTTTGTCATGTACAAAACGCACAATTTCCTCAATCTCATCATTACTTTTTTTGCGTTTTCGCATAAGGTGACGCATGCGGATCGTCTCAAAAAATGAGGCGTTATCAAGGGCTTTAATAAATGGGAGAGTTACCTTGCGTTCCTGTATATCATTTCGCTTGGGTTTACCGATATCATCGACGCCGTAATCGAACAGGTCGTCCCGAATTTGAAAGGCAATACCGGTATTCATCCCGATATCATGCATTTTCTGATGAATCGCCGGATCGTCGGAGGTAGATACAGCACCACACTCACAACAGGCAGCAATAAGGCTGGCCGTTTTTTCGGATATTACTTTGAAGTAATACTCCTCGTCCATATTAAAAAGACGGGCTGCTTTGAACTGCCGCAATTCCCCCTCGCTCATCTTTTTAACGGCATCGGAAAGCACTTTTAATAGCTTGAACTCCTCATATTCCAAGGCAGTAAGCAAACCTTTTGAGAGCAGGAAATCACCCAGAAGAACGCTGGCCTTATTTTTCCAAACCTTGTTAATGCTTAGAAATCCGCGACGGACTTCCGCATCATCAACAACATCATCGTGGATAAGGGTAGCAGTATGGAGCAGCTCAATCATTGTTGCAGCTACATAGCTGCGCTCATTTACATCCCCAAAAAGCCTTGCTGACATAAATACGAGTGTGGGACGAATTTCCTTTCCCTTCTGACGTAATAAATACTGAACAATTTTATCAAGAAGAAATACATCGGTACGGAGCTCGTCTTTGTAAAAGCTGCGAAATTCGGACAAACTTTCTGACACAGGTTTTGTAATCTGCTTCAGCGTTTTTTTATCCGTTCTCTTAAATTTTGTAACCTCTTTTAGTTCAGTATCAATCATGTGCCTAATTCTTAAGTAGAAGGCTTAAAAGTATTCAAAAGATGCTGTTTTAGAGCACCTGAAAGTTTGCAATGAATTAGACCTAATATAGCTGTCTGGGATGAGCTTCTCCACATTCAATTTTAGCTAAAATTATTTTAAATAGTAGTGGATCTTAGGTTGCTTGATAAATATACGGAATAGAATAATAACTTGAATTTTAGCAATTAATCAGGTTTTATACTCCATCAAATTTTTTAGTTTATCCCGACGCAAGTAACGCGTACTTAAGAGACCTATTAAATACAACAAATAATGATTGAGATTAATACCAGCCGGGCCAAACAATTTTTGGCTGAAAGTGATTACATTGAGGCTTATAATCAGGCCGAAAAAGCTTTTAAAACGGTACAACAGGGCAGTGGAGAAGGATCTGAATGGTTGGGGTGGCGAGACCTGCTTGCCGATCCCAATGATGCTATTCTCGAACAGATAGATAGTTTGTCGGCCAATATTCGTAAACAGGCAGATGTCTTTATTGTATGTGGAATTGGTGGATCTTATTTAGGTGCTCGCGCTGTTATTGAAGCGTTAAGTTCCTTTTTTGGAACCGACGGGCCGGAGATTATTTTTGCTGGTCACCACATGAGTGGAAAGTATTTAAAAGATTTGATTGGCTATCTGAACGAGCTCAACAAAGATGATGAACCCAAGAGTGTGTTCTTAAATGTGATTTCAAAATCGGGAACCACCCTTGAGACAGCCCTTTCCTTTCGCGTGCTTCGAAAATGGATGACAAAACAATTTCCTGAAGATGTTGATGACCGGATTATTTGTACTACAAGCAAAGAGGGAGGAGCACTCAATGAACTCATTGACCAGCACGGATACAAAAAATTTATTATTCCTGATGATGTAGGCGGCCGGTTTTCGGTGTTGACTCCAGTAGGGCTATTTCCTATTGCAGTAGCCGGAATAGATATCAGGACGCTATTTTATGATGCGGTTTCAAAATATGAGGAACTGGAAAAAGATCCTGGGCAAGTTCTTGATTATGCAGCAATAAAATTTGCACTATTTAATAATGGTAAAACTTTAGACGTGTTAACTACCTTTGAGCCTCAACTAGAAGCTTTGGGAGGATGGCTGCAGCAGCTGCTGGGCGAAAGCGAGGGAAAACAAGGCAAGGGAATGTTTCCCGCCACGGCTACCTATTCAACTGATTTGCACAGTATTGGCCAGTTTATCCAGCAGGGGACTCGTAATATGATGGAAACGTTTATCACGGTTAAATCCGGAGAGAAAAATATTACGATCGAAGAGTTGCCGGGAAATCAGGATGGGCTTAATTATTTATCGGGACGAACATTCCATGAAATAAATACGCAAGCATTTAAGGGGACACTCCAGGCACACACCGATGGCGATGTCCCCAGCATTATTGTTTCACTCGATAAATTGAATGCACAACATATTGGTGAATTTATCTATTTTTACGAACTGTTGACGGCTGTGTATTGCTATTGTTTAGGGGTTAATCCCTTTGATCAGCCAGGCGTAGAAGATTATAAAAGAGAAATGTATCAACTACTGGGAAAACATTAGGGTATGTCGGATAATATCACAGAAGAATTGGGCGAAGCTGAAGAAGATAATCTTAAATTTATTTCTATTGCAGGTAATATTGGTGCGGGCAAATCATCTTTGACAGGTTTGCTGGCAAAGCATTTTGGATGGGAGCCTTTTTACGAATCAGTAGATGATAACCCATATCTGTCCGATTTTTATGAAGATATGCGTCGCTGGAGTTTTAATCTGCAGATATACTTTTTATCCAGTCGTTTTCGCCATCAAAAAGAAATGCTGGAGCGTGAAGGGCGTTTTGTGCAAGACCGCACGATTTATGAAGATGTTGAGATCTTTGCCAAAAACTTGCATGAAATGGGGTTAATGAGTGACCGCGACTTTGAGAATTATGAGGCGCTCTTTAAGGAGATGACGAATTACCTTCAGGAACCTAATTTGCTTATCTATATTCGCGCGCAGGTTCCCACCCTTGTCCAGCAAATTCAGCAACGGGGAAGGGATTATGAAAACACTATTCGTATAGAATACCTGGAGCGTTTAAACAGGTTATATGAAGATTGGATTAAGCGTTATCCCCATGAGAAGCTGATTATTGATACTGACGACTTAGATTTCGTAAATAATAAGGAAGATTTAGGACGCATTATTGAACTCGTTGAGCAGCGGTTATTTGGGTTGTTTAATTGATTGCAGGTAAATCCAAATATTCATATTTTTGGGAACTATTACGGATATGTCAAAACTCGAATTTAACATAGTAGAAATACCTGACGGCGAAAGTCGGCGCACGGTAGAGTTAACCGAAGAAGATTTGGATCTATCGCCCTATACATTTGAGGGCGGGACGGTTGATCTTCTTTTTTACCGTACGCTCCATTTTATCAGGGTGAATTTTCATGTGGATTCGGATGTAGAAATTGTGTGCGATCGATCGCTTGAACCATACATTCAACCTATTGAATCAGACTATGAGGTAGTGTTCAAAGTTGATGTTCAGGAAGAAAAAGAAGATGAAAATGGTGCTGTTCGGAGATTTAATTTCTCCAGCAATACACTGAGCATTGAGGATGAAGTCCGTGATACTATATTTTTAAATGTCCCGATTAAGAAACTGCATCCTAAGTTTCTTGATGAAGAAGGGAGGCCAAAAGAGTTTGAAACAAAATCTTTCGGAGATACTAAAGAAGATACAGACGCCGAGGTGGTAGATCCCCGGTGGGAAAAATTGAAAGAACTTAAGAATTAACAGAAATATCATTATTAGCTAATGGCACATCCAAAACGTCAACATTCTAAGTCACGAACTAACAAGCGTCGCTCACACCATAAAATAGGTGAGCCAACCCTGGCTGAATGCGATAATTGTGGTGCACTGCATCGCTACCATCATATTTGTAAAGAGTGCGGCTACTATCGCGGCCGACAGATTATCGATGTGAACAAGTAATTTTATCCTAACCTCTTATTCATGATCATTGCTGTAGATGCCGCAGGGGGCGACTACTATCCAAAAAGTCCGGTAGAAGGATCAATACAAGCTATTAACGAAGTTCCCAATCTAACGGTTATTCTTGTTGGACCGGAAGACGTGATAAACAATGAACTTGAAGAGCATGACTATGATCAGGAACGATTGTTGGTTCAGCATGCTCCCGAAATCATTGGTATGGACGAGTCACCTGCTCAAGCCGTAAAAACCAAGCAGAATTCCTCTATTGTTACGGGTGTAGGAATGCACAAAAAAGGAAAGTGTGATGCATTTCTTAGCGCGGGAAATACAGGAGCTTTGCTGGCTGCCTCTACTTTTCTATTAGGAAAATTGGAAGGGGTAAGTCGGCCTACTATTGCAGCAATTTATCCGACGATTAAAGGTCCACGGCTGGTAATGGATGCCGGAGCAAATCTGGAAGTACGTCCATCAATGTTTATTGAATTTGCAAAAATGGGCCGGGTATTTGCTAAAGAGATTATGGATGTAGATGATCCTCAGATCGGTTTGCTTAATGTGGGCGAAGAAGAAGAAAAAGGAACAGAAAATCTAAAAAAGGCACATAACGAACTTCAGTCATTGCCCAATTTTATTGGAAATGTGGAGGGCGGTGATATATTCAGTGGAAAAGCTGACGTCTTTCTATGTGATGGACTGATAGGAAACATTGTTCTTAAATTTGGCGAATCTATTCCTGAAGCCCTCGAATTGTTTGTGAAAAAAGGAATCAAAGATTTAGGGCTTGGAGCCAAAGAAGCAAAGTTGGTTAGTAAAGTACTTAAAACATCACTTGCAGAATTTGATCCGGATAAAGTTGGTGGTGTGCCTTTCTTAGGCGTTGATGGATTAACCATGGTAGGACATGGAAGCAGTTCTCCATTAGCGATCAAGAATATGATATTGAGTGCCGCAAAATGTGTGGACCACAATATCAACGAAAAAATTGTAGCATCTCTCAAATAAATAACCCCCATACATGGCGGAAGCAATACAAGCAGCAATAACAGCAGTAGGACATTATCTGCCCGAGAATCGGCTGACCAATGCCGATCTTGAAGAAATGGTAGAGACAAACGACGAATGGATACGAACTCGGACCGGTATTGAGGAACGACGCATCCTAAAGGATGACGATAAGGCCACAGCTTTTATGGGGGCAAAGGCAGCCAAAGAAGTACTTGAGCAGCGGGGCATTACAGGCGAAGAAATTGATACCATTATTTTGGCGACGGTGACCCCCGATTATCTTTTTCCGGCCACAGCTTGTTTGGTTCAGAATGAGATTGGGGCCAGCAATGCTTATGCTTTTGACTTGTCGGCTGCTTGCTCAGGCTTTTTGTATGCACTCACTACTGGAGCTAATTTTATTGAATCGGGTCGTGCTGAAAAAGTATTGGTCATTGGAGCTGATAAAATGAGCTCGATTATTGATTATACTGATCGCTCTACCTGTATTTTGTTTGGTGACGGGGCAGGGGCCGTTTTGCTTGAGCCATCAGAAGATGAAACAGGAATTATTGATTATATTCATCGGTCAGAAGGGGATACGAACTTATCTTTATATCAACCGGCTGGTGGTAGTTTGAATCCTGCCAGTGAACAGACCGTTGCCGAGCGGCTGCATTACGCGAGGCAAGACGGGCGCACCGTCTTTAAGAAAGCGACCGTTGGAATGGCCGACGTAAGTGCGGAAATTATGGAGAAAAATGATCTTGAAGCTGATGATGTAGCATGGTTGGTTCCGCATCAGGCGAACTTGCGAATTATTAATGCTACCGCCAATCGTATGGGACTGGACAGCGACAAAGTGATGGTTAATATTGATAAGTATGGAAATACAACAGCGGCTACTATACCACTTTGTTTATATGATTGGAAAGACGAATTAGAACACGGTGATAATTTGATCCTGGCCGCTTTTGGCGGAGGATATACCTGGGGATCAATTTACCTAAAATGGGGGTGGAAGTAAGTTATGAGTACAGCGTATTTATTTCCCGGACAGGGATCACAATCTGTTGGAATGGGGAAGTCTCATTATGATGATAATGAGGTGTTTTCTTCCTATGTAAATCGAGCTAATGATATTCTTGGCTTCGATCTTAAACAGATTATGTTTGAAGGTCCGGAGGAGAAATTGAAACAAACGGAATTTACTCAGCCTGCTATATTTTTACATTCCATAGCGTTGTTTAATACGTTAGATGCAACTCCTGATATGGTTGCCGGACACAGCTTGGGTGAATTTTCTGCACTTGTTGCCTGTGGAGCCGTAGTATTTGAAGATGCTCTTAAAATTGTACGTCGCCGCGGTGAGCTTATGCAACAGGCCGGAGAAAATAATCCCGGTACCATGGCAGCCGTCATTGGGATGGGGGATGAGGTTGTAGAACAAATTTGTGAGCAGGCAACCGAAGAGGTTGGGAAAGAAGTTATTGCTGCAAATTATAATTGTCCGGGTCAGTTGGTAATTTCTGGGGATGAAGAAGCCATTGATAAAGCGGTAGCATTACTAAAAGAAGAAGGGTGCCGATTGGCAAAGAAGCTTCCTGTGAGCGGAGCTTTCCATTCTTCACTGATGCAACCGGCTTATGATGGACTTAAAGAAAGTTTGGAAACATTGGATATATCTAAGCCGGATTGTCCAATTTATAGCAATTATACAGCAGATCCGACAACAGACCCCGAAGAAATTCGATCGAACGTTTTGAATCAGTTGTTGAATCCTGTGCGGTGGACGCAGACGCTCCAAAATATGCATAAGAATGGGGCTGACTCGTTTGTTGAAGTAGGCCCCGGTAAAGTTTTGCAGGGACTTGTGAAGCGAACGTTAGACGATGTTGAAATAAATGGCTATAAATAAAATTATTTTAGGATGAGTTTATCACTTAAAGGAAAGACAGCGTTAGTAACAGGCGGAAGTCGTGGAATTGGTCGATCTATTGCATTAACATTAGCAGATTATGGTGCTGATGTGGCGATTACTTTTGCCAGCTCAGTTGATGCGGCCAATGAAGTAAAGGAAGAAATCGAAGCCAAAGGGTGCAAAGCAAAAGCTATTCAGGCTGATGCTGTAAAACTTGAAAAGGCAGAAGAAGTTATTTCGGAACTAACGGATGACTGGGAAAAGCTGGATATTTTGGTAAATAACGCCGGTATCACCCGTGATAATCTGATCCTGCGAATGAGCGAAGAACAGTGGGATCAGGTAATAGATACCAATCTTAAAAGTATTTTTAATTATAGTAAAGCCGTTGCCAAGCCCATGATGCGGAATCGTGGTGGCTCTATTATTAATATTAGTTCTATTGTGGGTCTTTCCGGTAATGCCGGACAAAGTAATTATGCTGCCTCAAAAGCAGGAATTATTGGATTTACGAAATCATATGCGAAGGAATTTGCTTCAAGAAATATTCGCGCAAATGTGGTAGCCCCCGGATATATTACTACTGAAATGACAGATGAGTTGGATGAGGAAATTCTTAAAGCAATCAAAGAAGAAACCCCAATGGCGCGTGCCGGCGATGCCGAGGAGGTTGCTAATACAGTATTATTTTTAGCTTCAGACCTCAGTTCTTACATTACCGGAGAAACTGTACGAGTTGATGGTGGTATGGGGATGTAATCCAAAGTTTTTGTTGTTAAAAATGTATAGCTAAATACACTTTTTACATAAAGTGTATTTTATAAATTTAAATTGTATTTTCAGCCCATGCTTAACGAAAGTGGGCAGTTTTCATTAAAATTAACCCGAACATAAGTTAAATTACTGTTATGTCTCAAGACGTTGAATCAAAAGTAAAATCAATTATCGTTGATAAATTAGGTGTTGATGAATCAGAAGTTACGCACGAAGCGAACTTCACCAACGATTTAGGTGCTGATTCATTGGATACTGTTGAACTCATTATGGAGTTCGAAAAAGAATTTGATATCAGTATTCCTGATGAAGATGCAGAAAACATTGCTACGGTAGGTAATGCTGTTGAATATCTTCAGGAGAAAGTAAGCTAACATTCTCAAGCGCTAAACTTTTTAGCATGTCTAATCGCAGAGTTGTAATAACCGGAATAGGTGCCCTTACCCCTGTAGGTAAGACGGCACCTGATTTCTGGAATGGGTTAATATCGGGCAAGAGTGGAGCTCAGCCTATTGAGCATTTTGACACTTCTGACTTTCCGACAAAGTTTGCTGCACAAATTGAAGACTACGATGAACAGGATTACTTCGAACGTAAAGAAGCGCGGCGTCTGGACAAATTTTGCCAGTATGCGCTTATAGCTGCTGAAGAAGCGATCCAGGATACCGGTCTTGATTTGGATGACATCAATAAAGATGATGTTGCAGTAATTGTTGGAACGGGAATAGGAGGAATGAATACGTTTTATGAACAATCCATTTCATTTCATGAACATGGACCCCGAGGGGTGTCTCCATTCTTTATCCCCAAATTAATACCCGATATGGTAGCGGGACAAATTTCTATTAAATATGGATTTAAAGGTCCCAACTTTTGTGCTGTTTCAGCATGTGCTACCGGTTCTCATAACATTGCTTTGGCTTACGACTCTATTAGAAATGGGCAGGCCGAGATGGCTGTTTCGGGAGGATCTGAAGCACCAGTTTCACGCATTGGTGTAGCGGGTTTTAACTCGATGAAAGCAATGTCTACCCGTAACGATGATCCTCAAACTGCATCTCGTCCCTTTGATAAAAACAGGGATGGATTTGTACTGGGTGAAGGATCAGGAATTCTCTTTTTAGAAGAGTATGAGCATGCAAAAGAACGAGGTGCCCAAATATATGGTGAAATTGTAGGGTATGGCTTTTCTGCTGATGCCCACCATATTACAGCTCCCGATCCTGATGGAGAAGGGGTTATTTTAGCTCTTAACAGAGCACTCGATTCTGCAGGTATTGCCAAAGAAGATGTAGATCACATCAATATGCATGGTACCTCAACGCCGCTTGGCGATATTGCCGAGACCAATTCCATAAAAAAGGTGTTTGGAGATCATGCTTATGAAATCAACCATAATTCTACTAAGTCAATGACGGGACATGCACTTGGTGCTGCCGGAGCAATTGAGGCGCTGGCTACCTTGCTATCGACCTATCACGGCATGATTCCGCCAACAATCAACTTCGATACGCCGGATCCGGAGTGTGATCTAAATTATACCTTCAACGAAGCAGAAGTGCGAGATGTGAAATATGCCTTGAATAATGCATTTGGATTTGGCGGCCATAACACTACACTCGTATTTAAAAAGTTCGAAGAGTAAATAGTGAATGTTTGATAAACTCAGGTCATATTTTCAAACAGACGAAGAGTTACCGCCTGAGCAGGAAAAACGAATACAGAAGCTCCAAGGGATTATCGGTACTTCAATTGATAATCCGTTTATCTATATACGTGCACTGCGTCATCGCTCTACATTAGCCGATGAAAAATTTTCCTCCATTGATTCTTATGAACGTCTCGAATTCTTGGGAGATGCAGTTCTTGATTTGATTGTTACTGAAATTATCTTTGATTTATTTCCCAATGAAAACGAGGGTTTTTTAACTAAATTACGAGCTAAACTTGTTAAGGGAAATACCCTGGCAATGTATGCTAAAAAGTTGGAGCTTAACAGTCTTATGCTTTTGGGGGAACGGGTGCGTGGACAAGGAATTAAAGAATCCCAAAGTGTTTTATCAGATCTTTTTGAGGCACTTGTAGGAGCACTTTACCTTGATTTGGGATATAAACCGACCTCAAAATTTGTGAGAAATGTTATTGAGCAACACGTTGACTTTGACCAAATTGTAAATACGCTTGATAACTATAAAAGCTTGTTGCTGGAGTTTGCTCAAGCGGAGCAGATGGAGATTCCAACCTACGAAGTTATTTCTGAAAGCGGTCCCGGCCATGACAAAACTTTTGAAGTGCGCGTGCTCGTGGATAATAAAGAAATGGGCCAGGGTAAAGGAAAAAGCAAAAAAGCTGCAGAGCAAAAAGCGGCCAGGATGGCTTTAAGAAAAATGAAATAAATTAATTGTATTAAAATGTACTAAGATTTCATCAATGGAGGTAATTATTTCATACATTAAAAGTACAAATTTATTTCGCTTTGAATACTGAGAAACTTTGTTCTAAGTTTCTCAGTAATTTGTGAGTATTCTTAATTAATTAAGAAGTTATAAAGTGGTATTAGGAGATAAGGGATACATAATAATCCGTTTGCCATTGTATTTTTATATTATATAAAAAATAAAATATCTGACTAGAAAATTATGTTTAAAAAGTTAAAGTTCTTAATTGGAATAACCTCACTTATCATTTTTTTTGGGGTAATAGATTCGAATGCTCAAGGTGGATTGGAACAAGTTGCTAATGAAGGTATAATTAAAGTAGCTGAACCCGGGCAATTGGCTGATACATTGAATTTATGGGGGGATGTAAGAAATCCGGGAAGATATATGGTACCCCAAGGTACTTCGATTCCAGAACTTATATCCTATGCCAGAGGTCCTATAGGTCTTGACACAGGGGAGAGAAGAGTTAAGGGGATAGAAGCATTTGTTTTGCGATATTCGGAAACAGAGGGTCGTGAATTGGTAAATGTATTTAGATTCAAACCAGATGAGCCTCTACCTCGTGAATTGAGAAATTTTGTATTACAAAATAATGATACCATTACCATAAAAGTACAGCGAAAAAGAACTTTTTTCGAAGCGCTGAGAAACGTAACTCCTTTTCTAACCCTCATAATTACTGGGGTTCTTGCATATGACCGAATAAATAATTGATAATAAATTTAAGTTAGAAGTCAGCATTAAGTGCTAACACAACTTTTTATGTCCGTATAAATAAAAATATTTAAATTTTCTTGCACTTAATTACATTTTGACTTAAGTAATTAATTTTATAAAATAACTAGACGGAGTAAAGAGAGAAAATCAGAATATTTATAGTACTATTTCTATCTGATGTAAAATAAACGTTTGCTAAAAAATTGGAGAGCTGATAATGGGGTTCGAAAGTATAATTGGGGTATTACTGTCAGTTGTAACAGCATTTTTGATTAGTTACGCATTTATGCCGGTTATAGTAAAAATTGCCGGTCTCAAAGAGTTAATTGATAATCCGCCAGAAGGTCAAAAAAAGGTTACCGTCGCAGATGTGCCAAACCTAGGGGGTATGGGTATATTTGCGGCATTTTTGATTGCCTTTTCTATTTGGGGTCATGCTAATCAACTAGAATCATACCCTTTTTTAGTAGCATCGTTGTTTATGCTCATTCTTACAGGGATAAACGATGATATATTAGAACTAACCACCCCAAAAAAATTAGTTATTCAGTTTCTTGCATCTGCTGAAATAGTTATTGCCGGAAAAGTTTTAATTACAAACTTCGGCGGTCTATTTGGCATATATGAAGTACCTTTTTGGGTTGGTGCAGTTATAACAATTCCTTTATTTGTCATATTTGTTAATTCATTCAAATATATTAATGAATTAGACGTACTTGCCGGCGGAGTAGGTATTATTATTTCATCTATATTTGGTATTTGGTTTTTTGGGGCAGGATTCTATACTCTTGCAATATTATCCTTTGTGTTGGCTGGAGCGTTGCTTGGGTTCTTAATCTATAATATGCACCCTTCAAAAGTTTCATTAGGGGATACCGGTTCATTAATAATTGGATTTGTACTTGTTTTTATAGGAGTACAATTTATTCAGATCAACAATACAATTATCGGAAATCCCTGGCACATTGATAACTCAATTATTTTTGCATTTGCAGTAATGATAATTCCGGCAGCTGATATAATCAGAGCACTTTATATCAGACTTCTTACTGACAAAAATTCTTTTGTTACAACTTCTCCTAATCATGTTTATAAGAAATTAACTGAGTCTGGAGTGACTAAAGCCTTCGTTTCAATTTCTTTTTGGTTAGGTAATTTATTGATTATTGCTTTAGCTTATTCAATGAGTGGGATGATGAATCCATCTCTGATGTTCTTAGCAATAATAATATTGGGGCTGATGCTATCACCTGTCACAAAATTTCTGCATAGCAGTCTTAAGCCAATACTGAAATTGAGTGATAAGAAAATATCTTTCAAGAATATTAACAGTAACTAAAGCTGTTATTTACTTCTTATAAAACATACTTAATAGCAGTGGGCTTTCTAACCCTTCTCAGCATCTCCTAAATGCTTAAGCTGGAAAAGAAAATTTCTAACTATTGTAGACAGATCATGATCTGTTTGTATTAAACGAGATTCAAATAGATACTTACCAAAAACAATAAGAAGAACATAAATACTGCCAGCTATCGAAATTTCAGCAAGTATAGGCCATGATAATATACTTGCAAGAGCAGCACATATAAGAAAGCTAAGTATATTGAGAAATAAATAATATGTGAGCCGAAAACTTGTGTTACTTTGCATGATATGGGGTTTTAAGATGATATTTATGAAACCTAACACACATGATTTAACTGCATTTCACTTATAAGAGATATTTGAAGAACAATTGTTACAAATAGAATTAATTGTTAACCAATTCCACTTGGTTATATCCTGTTAATTATATTAAGGAAAATTAATTAATATTAAAAAAAAATAATATTTAATCCTTTCAACAAATATCTCTTTTGTTACTCATATTCTATGTAGGCAAAAATGTTCCGGTTTTTTTTAAATTATCTAATCAGCTCCATGGTAGGCGTGCATCCAAAAGTTATATATGGGAAACGTTATTATGATAACGGAGCACTACTATTTAAAAATTATTGTAATAATTATAGAATGTGCATGAATTTTTGAGAGTGTCCTGTTTCTCTTAACAAGTCTTTAGTTCAGCTTACATGTGCTTAAGTCTGGATTTTTCTGCCTCAAGCTCTTTAATGCGGGCCAGCTCACTCACGCTAAGGCCACCCATACTTGGCTTTCCAGTTGTAGAAGGTCGCATCGCTGATGCCATGCTCGCGGCAGATATCTCGGACCTTCAGTCCTTGCTCTTGCTTGTTGAGGATGGAGATGATTTGTGACTCGCTGAATCGTGATTTTTTCATAGTTGAAAGTAGTCAATTTTTTCTACTTTCAAACGGTCAACTTTCAGGGAAGCCTACAGCCTAGGAGACTTTGATTCAAGAGGGTTAGTTGGTAAGATTTCTCAAATTGCACTCCAAGGAAGAAAATATGGGGTTGGTCTACTTGTATTGGCACAACGCACTGCGACTGTAAGCAAAACCGTACTAACACAGTGCAATACAATAATCAGCTTTAGTTGTTATGATGACACAAGTTTAAATTTTCTAAAAAATCTTTATGGCCAAGAATTTATAGATTTAATTCCATCACTACCTGAGCTTCATGCAGTTGCATTTGGTCAATGGGTGAAAAATCATAAACCTATCATATTTGAGGTGCCATTTGATCCTGAAAAAGCAGAATTAGAATAACTTTCGCATTACCTTGCCAAGGTTTCGCTATTCCTTGCCTGCTTCTTATTTATTAGTTAATCTTTCATTTTTAATTACTCAACGGTTTTTCTAAAGGTCTGTTATTAGTTGGATATATAGCTAAATAAGATCTAGAAAAAATAGTATAAAATTTAATTAATTGAACTATGGCAAAATTCAATGCTAATCGATTCAAACGAAAATTACGCCAAGTACAACGTAAGGCAGAACGGAAATTAAAACGTGAAGTTGATAAAGTTAATCGTAAAAATAAAAAAGCCGTGGATGACTATAATCGGAAGGCTAAGGCACATAATAAAAAAGTCGTTTCTGATTATAATAAACAGGTTAGAGATCATAACCGTAAAGCAGAAAGGCACAATAAAAAAATAATAGCTGATATAAACCGGCAGTTACGATCATCTTCAAGTAGTGTTAAATATACAGAGACTGAACGCTTACTAGCAGATCGAGTACACCAAGCAGTATCAGGTCTCGATGATCGAGAATATGATTCATTTCTTAGTTATGCTCGTATTGACGGTTCGGATGTGGCAAACAAACTGAGAGATGAGCTTGAGGGTCTTGGTGTTGCAGTTTGGTTTGACGAGGTTGCTATAATACCGGGACATAGCCAATCACTCCAGATGGATGCAGGGTTACGTAAGGCCCGTTCTGGCATTGCATTACTTACCCCAGCATATTTGGCTGGCCGATTCTGGACTGAAAGAGAACTTGGAGCATTATTGGGAAAAGAAACACTCATTCCAGTATTGCATAACGTTACTTTTGATGATGTTAGAGAATACAGTGGCATTTTGCCAGACCTTGCAGGATTTACTACGGCTAATGACTCTGTAAAAGACATAGCGATGAAGATTGCAGCTGCAGTTTTGTTGGATGAATAATGTACGGTAATCGGTTGACCTGCCTCAACGCGGAAATAGTTTGGCAATTACTCCCAATTTAAAAACCTGGTATCCTGATTTAGTTCTTTCATCCAAGACAACCACATTCAATGCAACTAATTTTGTTGTAATTGGAAGTAGGTTATTCAAGTTTTAAATCTACCTAAAACTCCTTACATTTTGTACGAATGTACAATGCATTGTTATGGAGCTACTTACCAAGACACAACAACAGTTTTACGAAAGCCTGGTCCAATTCTTTCGCATGCACCTGCGACTGCCGAGCCATCGGGAAGCCGCGCGGCTTAACGGGATGAAATCCCCCAACAATTCCGTGTATCATCACAAGGCGTTGGTAGAGAAAGGATATTTGAAAAAGGACGGCCCAGAGAACTATACGTTTTGTTCGCCCGCTGACGTGTGGCCGGGCGGGAATGGCAGCGGTTCGACGATTCCCGTGCTTGGGGAGATTACGGCCGGAACCATGCAGGAAGCTATAGAAACCGATCTTGGTGAAGTTACCCTCGGTCACCTGTTTCCTAATATCGACCGTATCTTTGCTCTCCGCGTGAAAGGCATGAGCATGAAAGGACTTGATATTACTGACGGTGACTACGTGTTGCTTTCCAAGTCAGAGTTGCGAAGCGGTGAAGTGGGGGCGGTGCTGTATAATGGCGAAACGACATTGAAAAAAATCCAAAAAGAAGAGGGCCGGATTCGCCTTGTCCCGGCCAATCCCGAATTTGATGACATTATCATCCAGCCCGATGAGGCCGAGGAAGTCCGTATTCTTGGCAAATACGTAGGTCATATTAACAACCAGGGTATCTTTAAATCTCCGTATCGTTAATCCAGCAGCATCCCCGCTTCCTCATAGACCAGGTACCAGCCCACCTTGCGCGTGTCGAAGACAATATCCAGGTAGCGGTCGTCTTTGGTCTGCAAGGTAATATGAATCTGCTTGTGGCCGTGACCGACCGGCTCTTCATGGCACTTGCGAATCTTTCGCACGCGGTGCACCTGTCCGCTGCGGCGTTTGATGCGAATCGGCTGTAGGCGCTTGGTAATGCCATTGGCCTTGTCGGCAAACGAAGCCACTGTGGTAATCACAATCAGCGGTTCGGGTTCTTTTTCGCTATTGTTATTACTTCCACTCATCTACTTCTTCGATCAATTCGGGACCGTTATTTCGAGTAGAATTCACTTTTTGTGAAACCGGAAACCGCCGCATGCCATCATCCGGATAGGGTTCAAAGATACCGGCGTCATAGTAGGCCTTGGTGTTCTCGTTCTCCGGATCCAGCCAAAAATCAAAGTCCTCTTCGGTTAACACGACTGGCATGCGCTGTTTGTCATGGATTTCTCCTACGGTATCATTGCTATCAGTCGTTATGATGGTGTAAGAGGGAATTTTCTTTGTCCCGTCCGGTGATTCCCACTCATAATATAGTCCGGCCAGCGGCATGATGGGCTTATTCTGCAACTGAAATCCATAGGGATACTTTTCGCCGCCGGACTTCTTCCACTCATAAAAACCGGAAACAGGAACAATGCACCGGTATTTTTTAAAGGGTTCCTTATAGGTCGCCGTTTCGGTGAGCTTTTCGGCCCGCGCATTAAAGTACGGGTACTTGGGTTTGCCTTCTTTTTCATAAAAAGGAATCAGTCCCCACCGAAACTCTTCGATGGAACGGGTGCCATTGCGCTGCAACACAATGGGATTTTGGGTTGTCGGGGCTACATTAAAGTTGGGCAGGATTTCATCGATGTCGAACGGCACGTCAAACATATCCTTGCAGGCCTCCTGAAATTTTATGTCTCTCCAATATCGTCCGCACATGGCATTCACCTATTTGATTTATGGATTTGCTTTCCTATAATAATTTGTACGTTTGTACAAATAAAGTATGATAACGCTACAGCTTTGTCAATATGTATTATAGTGAAAAAAATGATTGGCCGGAGATACCTGATCCCGGCCGCTACCAGCTCAATAAGAACGTCCACAACATTACCCGCTATCAAACCATATCGGCCGACATGCAGCATCCGGGCAGTGGACCGCGGCTGTATGTGCATGTAGATATGAATGCCTTCTACGCGCAGGTCGAACAGCTCTGCTATAACCTCTACGGCATGCCGGTGGTTGTGGGCGGGTGGCGTAAGCCCGATGGTACGGTAAAAGGTATTGTGGCGACCAGCTCCTACGAGGCGCGGGCATGGGGCGTCAAGACCGGTATGAGCGCCTTGGAAGCCTATAAGCTGTGCCCGCATGTGATCTTCAAGCAAGTAGACTACGAGAAATACCGCGCGTTCAGCAAGCGTATCAAAGGAGTACTGGACACCTTCTCTCCGGACGTGGAAGCCTATAGCATGGACGAGTATTTTCTGGATGTTACCTGGAAGTTAGATGAATCCTACGAGCAGCTGGTCGAATTCGCCTGGTCCATGAAGGAAGCAATCTACGAAGAAACCAATCTCCGATGTAGTGTTGGAATATCGACCTCGAAAACCTACTCGAAGCTGGCATCCGACCTTGAAAAACCGGACGGACTAACGGTACTCACAGAGGAGCAGGAGATACAAGATAAGATCTGGCCGTTGCCGGTGGATGAGGTGTGGGGCATTGGCAGCAGGCGTTACGCAAAGATCAAAGGACGAGGCATCACAACTATAGGCCAAGCAATCGAGCGGGGCTATCCGCTCTTCCAGAAGCTGTTTGGCAAGTATTTTGGCAAGATGCTTTGGGAGACGGTGGCAGGAAAGGATCGGGCGATAGTCAGCGATGACAGCGAATATATTCCAGAGCGCGTCTCCTACGGACATACCTTTTCGACGTGGACCGATGATCCGTGGAAAGTGGCCGGAGAGTTTGCCAAGGCGACGAAGCAAGTTTGCTACCGTCTGCGAGGATACGGCAAGAAATCGGACAAGTACTTTGGTAACGTGCGGTTTCAGGGAGCCGAAAAAGAGGGCTTTTCATTTACGTTCCGAGCACCGGGGCTGACTAATCTGGATGGATACGTGCTACGCAATTGCCTGAAGAAAGTCCTGCCGATGCTCTTCTACTGCAAAGACCAGGGGAAGCAGTTTCGGGCAATCATGCTGGGTACGACCGAACTGAATATGACGACACAAGCCGAACTGTTTTTCCAGGAAAATCCCAAAGTCCAGCGAATGTACCAGGCTATGGATTATCTGAATAACCGGTTTGGCTTAGATACCATAGATCACGGCATTGCTCAATTTGATGTGAAGGGAAATACGCATTTTAAAGAGTGTTCGATATAAGTAACCAACTGGAAGTTTGTAGAAATATCTTATTATTTAATCATAAATTCGGTAATTAAAATGAAAATAAAAGTTTTGTATTAAATAATTTAATGTTAAACTATAATATCAATCCACAAGAATCAGATATAACTATATATGGCAAAGGATAAATTACTTTTAGAATTAGAATCTTTAGGCTTTCAAAACTTAGCGGATTGGATTCATGAAGGAGAAATAAATCTTAAAAAGTCTCTCAATCACTTGGAAGAAAATAAATATATGATGGATGATGAAGAAGATGAAAAAGCCTTTGAACGTGCAGAACATATTGTTAAAGAGATATTTAAACATGTATAATCCATTAGGTCATATCTGAGGGCTTCCCATTTGGCAGTTATTATACTATTTATATCGTAGTGTAAGCTTCCCCATTTTTTTGAAATAAGCGAATCAGAAAAGCAGTTTAGCTGTTATTATTTTTCTGAAACATCTTATAAAGATGGAGTTCTATTTCCATGAGCTTTATAAGTTCAGGTTGGAATAAGAGTTGCTTCCAGAGATCCATCGCCTCCCTTTCGTTCAGTTTTCCCTGTAGGCAATATGTTATTTCCTTGCTGATCAATTCTTTCACGAAAAAATTATAAGTGTTTATATAGTAAGACCGATTTGTATTAGAATACTTACAGAAAATTTTGATTTTAAGATTCTGCCGATAGATATGTTCATTATCCCATCTTCTTTATCTCTTAATAGCATTGTGATATATTGTACTTCAAATTATTGAAATCGTTTAATCCGTATTTATTTTGATGCAGATCCTCATTCCTCGAAACAGTTTGTTAAAGGAGCTATTCCCAAAGATCAAAAATCCTAAAAATTTATCTGACGAAGATATTGCCGCTATTAAAAATGCCTATTCCATAACCAATGTAACGCCAAAGGTTGAAGTCGAAGATGATATTATCAAAATCATCTTTGATGAACAGCTCATTCAACAAGAGAGCGATAAGTTTAAAAAAGTGGTGCAGCTCTGTGAGCAAAACAACTATTCTAAGGCGCTGAAACTGGTGGATGAATTAATTAAGCAAAATCCAGCCGTATCGGATTATCATCGTATTAAGGGACAAATATTTTTTGAACAAGGTGAGGCCGAAAAAGCTGTCGATGCGTTGATTGATGCGGTACGCCTGGATCCTGAAAATGTTAATGCCCTAATCCTGCTGGGTAATCTTCATGCCAGGGCTTATTCTGACGCAGAATCAGCACTGTCGTTCTACGAAAGAGTGTTAGAGTTAGACCCTGAAAATTACCTGGCGATCAATAACTTTGGTGGCAACTTGGCAAACCTGGGGAAGTATGATGAGGCCAAACGATATTTTGAACTGGCCCATGAGTTAAATCCGGATTACCCCAACACCTTATATGGAATGGCCCTGATAGAGTCTCGTCAGAACAATCCTGAAAAGGCTTTTGACTATGTACGACGGGCTCTAATTAAACTGAACCCTAAGAAAGAGTCAGCACTTTACAATCAGGCTTTTCAGTTAATCAGGGAAGAAGCCAAAAAGTCTTTGAGGGGAGATTTAGAACAATTGGTTTCTCCCTACAAGCAAATGCTGGAAGACAAATCCGATAAAAGTATAGTTATTAAAGAATCTTCAGCTATTTCAACACCGGCAAAGCTAGAGGTGGCCGAAGTCCATAACCGAGAGAATCATGTCGTAAAATATCAGCCAAACCGTGAGGGCGTGGAACACCTGGTTATGCACGAGCTTGGACACCTGGACCGGCAACTAGAAGCCAGAAAGATTGGCCAGAATCAACTTTTCACCGCTGACCAACAGTGTAAAGAAACGTTTAGAAACGATAACCCATATATTGCCAATAAGCTGCAGAAGCAAGGCATACCCGACGCCAAGATACAGGGTTTTATTAATCAGATCTTTGATGGATTAAATTCACAAGTCTATAACACTCCCATCGACCTTTTCATTGAGCAGAAGATATTTAATGAATTTCCTGATCTGCGGCCGTATCAATTCATATCCCTGTTGAATTTAGAACAGGAATACATCCAGTCGGCTACCAATAAGGATGTTCATGAATTTGTACCGAATAAAATCATTCGAATAAACAAGATATTGACCCTGGTCAATACCATTCAATTTAAAGAGCTCTATGGTGTTGACTTAATTGACGAATTCAACCCCTCTAAGAAAGAGATCAATGAGGCTAAAGAATTGTACAAGGAATGGT
>ENA-ORDC01000151-ORDC01000151.1-marine-metagenome-genome-assembly--contig:-NODE-151-length-76407-cov-19.948303_pt1 | contig 76407 bp, 70 predicted proteins | sample MGYA00237783_ERZ508515 | MGnify/ENA primary metagenome ERZ508515 (study PRJEB26186, sample SAMN06268792) | marine metagenome | isolation source: Eden Landing Ponds, San Francisco, CA, USA | place...
GAGGTCCGCAAGCTCATCGTCGTCTTCACTGACGGCAAACCCGGTGAGACGACTCTGGCAGAGGCACAGCAGACCGCCGACGACGCACAACTGGACAGTGTCGACATTCTGCCAGTGATCGTCAACGCCGATCCGAGCGGTGACGACGTCGACTACGCCAACGCCCTGGCGACTGAGGGTCTCAACCCGCTGTTCGCAGCCAACTACAGCGAACTCGGAGATGCCATCGAGACGGTCCAGACAGTGGTCTGTAGCTCCGCCGGTGGCGAAGAGATCATCGCTGGCCCGATGCCGATCAACGAACTGATCGGCGGACAGCAAGAGGGCGACTGGAACGGTCTCGAAGACTGCGTGCTCCTCAGACCGGACGCGACTGGCATCGCTGCCGCCGAGCAGTTCGGCCAGTACTGTCAGGCGCCGTCGAACACCGGCTGTGTCGCGATGGAGTGGTGGCTCCCCTACGACATCCCGGGCGTCAACGACAACATCGTCCAGACCGACCGGCTGGAGTTCCAGGTGAGCTTCGAGGCCGTCCAGTGTCGCCACAACACCAACGAGGACGGAATGCCGGTCCAGACGCTCCCGGGAGCCGACGCCGAAAACAACGCTCAGCACTACGCCAACGATGACTGACGACAGCAACGGACTCTCACGGCGCAAGATCCTCGGCGGTCTGGGAGTCATGGGCGGCGCCGGTCTCATCGGCGGCGCGACGACGACGTCGCTGCTGTGGGACGAAGAGAAGTTCGGCAACGAGTCCGATCCGAACGTCCTGCAGGGTGGCGAGCTGGATCTGGGCGTCGACTGGGAAGTTCGGTACTACGACTGGATCGACAGCACCGACGAGCTGATCGCGATCAGCGACACGAACGAAGACGGCGAACCGGATATGGTCGACCAGCCAGGACCGATCATCGACCTGACGGACGTCAAACCCGGCGACGTCATGGAAGCGACCCTGTCGGCGCACGTCTACGGCAACCCCGCGTTCCTGGGGTGGCACTATCAGGAACACGCCGACGAAGACAACGGGATCACCGAACCCGAGGACAAGGTCAACGGCCACACGCCCGACCAGTCCGACGGCGATCCGTACGCTGCGGGACTCGGTCTCGGGGCAGCAGGCCTTCTGGGTGACGCGCTCAGGCGGCGCCTGCAGGACGAGGAGGACGACAGCACCCTCTCGGCACGACAGGTGTTCAAGGGTGCGGCTCTCGGTGCTGCGGGGCTCGTCGGCCTCGGTGCGGCGACCGGCAGTGCTGCGGCCGCCAGTCCGACAGTCACCGACACGCTCGCCGGGAGTCTGACGCCACAGGATCTGGCTGACACGCTGGTCTCTGGTGCGGGTGATATCACGGTCACCAACGTCACCTATCAGGGTGCTGAACAATCTGCAGGGACGTTCACCGACGGCGCAGACGCGATCGGAATCGACGAGGGAATCATCCTCAGCTCCGGGTACGCGTTCGACGTCGAAGGCCCGAACGACGATACAAACCTGACCGTAAATTCAGTCGATACAGAGCCGGCAGACGACCCGGACCTCGCGTCGCTCTCGAGCTTCGGGATGTACGACCAGTGCATCCTCGAGATCGAGTTCGAAGTCCCGAACGACGCCGAAGAGGTGTTCTTCAGCTACGTCTTCGGCTCCGAGGAGTACAACGAGTTCGTCGGGTCCAACTTCGAGGACGTGTTCGGGTTCTTCGTCAACGGGACGAACGTCGCGACGGTCGACGATCCGACTGACGGGACGCAGCCAGTGACGATCAACTCGATCAACAACGGAGAGAACTCGGACCTCTACATCGACAACACCGACGGCAGTCTGGACACCCAGATGGACGGACTCACCGTCGTCCTGGATGTTAGTGGACAGGTCAATCCCGGTGAGACGAACACGCTGAAGCTCGCCATCGCCGACGCGAGCGATAACTCGCTGGACTCCTGGGTCTTGATAGAGGGAGAAAGCTTCTCGACCGTCCCGCCCGCCGAAGAGACCGACGACGGCGAACTCGACGACGTGATGAACTGCGTCATCTGGTACGACGACGGGGACAACATCCCCGGTGAGATCTGGACCGGCGAGACCGAACTGCCCGACGGGACGGAGGACTCGCCAGACGACGAACTCGACGACGCGACGAAAGAAGACTACGTCATGGAGATCGGGATGGCCCAACAGCCCAGCGACATCGTCGATACCGACGCGGCGGTCTTCGCTGGCACTGTCGCGGAGATGGACGGCACGGACGTCCTGTTCAACGCCCAGGACTCGCTCGCTGGGAGCGTCGCGACGGACTTCCAGGGAACCTACTGTTATCAGAACTCCGACACCGAGTATATTGGAGTTCTGTGCTGGGTGCCCACGGACATTCCCGGCGTCAACGACAACGTGATCCAGACCGACCGGCTGGCGTTCCAGTTCGGCTTCGACGCCATCCAGTGCCGTCACAACGTCGGCAACGACGGTGCACCGATGGCCGGCACGCTCGGCGAAGCAGACGCCGAGAACAACGCCCAGTCACCGGGTGGTGATACTCCGACACCAGAGTGAGTCGCCGGGAAGACCCGAGTCCGTGGTCCTCGCCCTTGGACTCGGCGTCAACTTCGACCGCGCGATCGTTCCGTTCGACGCCGGAGAGTGTGTGGATACGAACACATCGGAACCACGACCCGGCAGTGCGATCGATCGGCGTAGCTATGGAGACGTTCCCAGAATCACTTCGAACCGATCGATTGGGTATCGATTGTCTTCCGGTGGTTGTCACCGCTGTAATCGGCGGATAACTATGGACACTCTTGGTATATCCTTACGAGAATCGACGAGCCGGTGGCGACCGATTCACGACGACGCTATTGACCAGCCATGAATCTGAACGACCTCTCACGACGACGGTTTCTCGCGACGGGGAGCTTCGGTGCTGTCGTGGCGACGACTGGTGCGTATCTCACGATCGACTCGGGGGAAGTCGACCACAATCAGCAGTTTCTCGTCCAGCAATCGGATGTCGAACTCCTCGTGAACTGGGCGGAGTGGTACAACGACACGAAACTCGAGGACCAGGCCTCGCCCGTCGACGTGAACGGGCCGCTCGTCGACCTTCGGAACGTGCTGCCAGGGGATTCGGGCCGACTGCACTTCGGACTCGCCCTCGGCGAGCAGAGTACTCTCGACGCCGCTCAGCTCTCGATGCAGCTGGTCGCCCCAGTCAGTTCGTACGACGAGAACGGTATCACCGAACCCGAGCAGATGGCTGGAGATACGAGTGTCGACCAGGGAGAGCTACAGAACCTCATCCAGCTACGCGTCTGGTACGACGTTGGCATCATGATCGGTGATACGGAGTTTGCTGGTCGCTGTGACGGGGATTTCGATCCCGGTGAGACACTGGTGGCAGCGGGATCGCTCGCCGATGTCGCCGACGTGCTCTCGACCTGGACGCCGCTCGACGCGACACCCGGCGTAGACGGTGACTCCTGTGTCGGCCAGGATGAACAACTCTGCATCGGCATCGAGTGGTCGTTCGATCCTGGAACGACCGATCCGGTACTCGCACAGACAGACAGCGTCGACTTCCAGATCGGATTTCGGGCTGAATCATGTTCGAACTGAGACGTCCAGGAGGGGAGTAAAGACCTCCTAAACAGGTCATAGAGCTGTGTAAACCAACGAGTACTTACGGGGGCGTGCGACGCATGACTGGACACGGCCGGCGATTCAACGGAGGAAATTTCAGTGCCAGCAGATAACGGCGACGGGGATACAGAAGGTGGGCGTCGAGAGCGTGTCTCTCGCCGAACGATCCTCTCCGGGCTCGGAACAATCGGGGGGCTAGGCGCGATTGGAGGTGGGGCACTCGCTGTCGCGTTCGACGGTGACGAAACGTCGACCACGACCGAAGTGTCCCCGAGTTCACGTTCTGGGCCTGCGTCCGGCGGGTTCTGGGATCTGGAATCGTGGGGCTCTCTCGAACCGAACGTGGTCCAGGCGGGTGAGCTCGATCTGACGACCTGTTTGGAACAGCCAGGCGAGACCTGTGATCCGAACGCCGATTCTGCATCACTCTCCCTCGATGATCTCTCGAACGGGGGGACACAGCAGGCGACGCTCCGCTGTGCACTCTCTGACAATCCGGCCTGGCTGTGGTTGCGCACGAGCTGTCCCGAAGACGGGTGTGGCCTCGAGCGCGGCATCGAACTGACGGTCTGGTACGACGAGCAGTGTGATGGCGTCGTCGATTCCGGCCGGGTGATCGCGTCCGGTCGCCTCTGTGACGTCCTGACGACGCTTCGGGAGGGGGTGCTTCTCGACCGGGATCCGACCACCGAGGAACCTGCCCCACTCCAGCCAGGAGACACCTGCTGTCTCGGATTCGAGTTCTCGATCGTCGATCCGTGCATCACCGGCGATTCACTGACGATCGACGTCGATCTGTTCGCCGAGCAGTGGCGACACGACCCCGACCCAACGCGACCACCGGGGTGGGAAGACGACTGCTCCGTCGACTGTACCGAGGACTGTCCGCCGTGTGAGTTTCAGGAGATCAGTTTCGTCGCGTTCTGTATCGAAGACGGAACCATTGCGCCTGGAGACGTCAGGTTCACGCCGTACTACGACACCGACGGGAATCCATTCAAACTCGACTGGAGTAGCGACGTGCCACCGGAGTGGATAGTACTGTATTACGGCTCCAGCCAGGGCAAGTTCTTCGAAAACTTTCACTACGCCGGCCAGGAAACTGCCGGAAGCGTCCACGTCAACAGTGCCAGCGATGATACGCCGACCAATCCGTACTACGATTCTAAACGGCTCTGGGACGGTGGCCAGGACGCGACAGCGTACGGACAGTGCCCCAGAGATCCATGCCCGAATCCATCAGAGGAGGACCCGAGCGGGTGTGGCGTGAAGTTCGAATTCGGTGAGGAGACCTGGGAAGCAGTCTGTGAGAACACGTGCGGGGGTGAACAGTGATGGTTCGGTCGGAGTCGCTGAAACTCCTCGCGCTGACGCTCGCAGTCGTCGTCCTCTTCGGCAGTGGCTTCACTTTCGGCGCCTTCCAGGACGCCGAGCGTTCGAGCATATCATTGGGGACTGACTCGGAGTTCGGTGCCGGAAACACCGTCACCAACGACGTCCTCGCCTCGGCCGGAAACACGGATTCCGGGGGCAATTCCGACGGATCCTGTGGTGTCGGCAATTCCGATCAGGACTGTACGATGAAACTCCTGTCTGGAGTCGTCGAGACTCCGGCCGCTGCAGAACCACGATACCATCGACCATGAAGTACGCATTCGATACCCGGCTTCCTGCATCGTTCGATGAACACTATCAGAGTGGGGCAACGCCATGACGATCGAGCGACCGTCGGGCCGGCGGGTCGTGCAGATAATCGCCATCTGTCTTGTCCTCATCGTCGTAATTCCACTGCTGCTGTACGTGATCGGTCAGTTCGTCCCGTTCTACGGCGGCTACGTGGTCCTCTCGAACAGTATGATGCCGGAATTCCACTCCGGTGACGTCGTTTTCGTCCACCAGAATTCGCCTGACCACGTCCAGATCAACGACACGATAACGTATCACACTCCAGACAGCACAGGGACGACGACGCACAAGGTCGTCGACATCGTCGAAGAAGACAATCAGACACTCTTTCAGACGCAAGGTATCGCCAACGAGGAGCCAGATCCATATCTGGTCCCACCCCGTGCCTACGTCGGTGAAGTGCTGTTTTCGGTTCCGCTAATCGGGGTCCTGATCACGTTCTTGCAGACTGACCTGGGGATCATCTTCTTCGTGTTGACGCCGCTCTCACTATTGATCGTGAGCGAATCGTGGGAACTCGCTGTGGCGTACTTCGGATCGCGACCCGACGAAGATGCCGAAGACCATGGCGAACGATCGACTCCGAATGACGAGACGGCTCCTGAAATCTCCAGCGACGACGAAGCCACTGTGGTCGATTTCGAACTCTCGTCTGTAGCGGTGAGCTCCGTCTTCGAGGAGAACTGGTCGGAGACTGCCGACAGGCCAATCGAAGATGATTCCAACGCTGCAGCGTCGGGCGCGGACTTTCAAGAGTGGATCGCATTCGACGAGATGGAAGACAGAGAGTCCGAAGACGACGTCGAACGGGGGGAACTGTGAAATGGGTTCGTCGTCGCTGCTGAACGTCGGCGGTTCGATCGTCGACCGATTTCGCCAACCCGAATACGTTGGTGACAATCGCTGTGTGCCCTGTACGATCGTGAACGGAGTTCTCACCGTTTCACTCGCCGTGGCGATAGCGCTCGGACTCTTGTTCGGCGGGAGTACGCTAGCGTCGGCGGTCGGTCTCGGGTTCGTCGTCGTCCTCGTCGGTTCGATGGCGATCTATCTACGCGGCTACCTGATTCCGTACACGCCGACGCTGACGAAGCGATACCTCCCAGAGCCAGTCCTCGCGTGGTTCGAGAAGACGCCGTCGACTCCCTCGGATGCCGACGAGATCGAACTCCTGGACGTCGAAGATTCCCTCCAGCGACTTGGCGTCCTCTCTGCGTGTCCTCGCGTGGACGACCTCTGTCTCGAACCTTCGTTCGGTCGGGAGTGGCACGCACGAATCGAAACGATGGACGAACGACAGGTCGACGAGACGACAATCGCGAGCCTGCTCGACGTCGAGGACCCGGATCGATTATCACTGTCCACCTACGGCGAGGCTGCGGTACTCAGAATCGATGGACACCAGGCTGGCCAGTGGGAGTCGACCGCGGCTATCGTCGCGGATATCGCTGCTGATCGGACGCTGTCTGGTTTCCACGAATCGTGGTCGTCGATGCACGTGCTGAACCGGAGTCGCATTCTGAACGCGCTTCGCATGTTCGTCGAACAGTGTCCAGCCTGTGGGCAGTCAGTGACAGTCGAGCAGGAAGCTGTCGAATCGTGTTGTCGAACGGTAGACGTCGCTGCAGTCAGTTGTGACGTCTGTGGTGCTCGTGTCTTCGAAGTCGAGCTGACGAGTGAGCTACAGGCCAGTCTGTGACGAGTATCTCACTGAGTGATATGAATCGAGATCCGGACGCTGAAACCGATACCAGTCGATCCCTGGCAGGTGAACGTGTCCTCCCGGAGTGGCTCGTCGTCGGAGCCGGTCTCTCGATGGTCGCACTGGTACGGCTCCTGCCGTTTCCGAACGTCTTTCGGGGTGAGGACGTCATTCTGACGGGCAACGATCCCTGGGCCTACCGGACACTAGTAGAATCGATCACTGCCCGATTGGCGTCCCCGTTCTCCGTCGACGCGTACTCGAACATCGGAAGTGGTGAACCGTTACTGGTGGCCGTCCTCGGCTTCATCGCGGCACTCTTCGGTGGGGGCGACGCCGCTGTCGGAGTGATCCTGGCGGTTTATCCACCCGTTTCCGCGGTAGTGAGTGGCGTCGTCGTCTATGCGATCGGGAAGCGAGTGAGTGGGGACGCGCGAGTTGCAATCGCGGGACTCGCACTGTTCGCAGTCGTCCCTGGACACGCCTTGCGGACGGGCCTGGGATTCGCAGACCATCACGCGTTCGATTACCTCTGGTTGACACTCACGTTCTACGGACTGATCGGTGCCGTAACGACCCCCGAGGGTGATCGCCGACGATGGTGGTTCTCGGCCCTGCTCGGCCTGTCGGTTGCCGCTCAGACGCTCGCGTGGGAGGCTGGTCCGTTGCTGCTGGTCCCCCTCGCAGTCGCTATCGCCGTCGCTGGTCCGGTTCTCCTCAGAGACGACTGTCTGTCTCGGCTCGTCCCGGTCGTCACAGGTTTGGCAGCCGCGACAGGGTTGACACTCCTTGGTCATCTCGGGCTGGGATGGCAATCGACAGCAACTGCCGCCACCCCGTTGGCCCTGTTTTTCGGGGCGATTGCCCTCTACGCGGCCGCATCGATCGTTCGGCAGTACGGCCGTCGTTCGCTCACCCTTCTCCTTCTCGAAGTCGTCGGGGTCGTCGCTATCGCCTTCGTTGTGACTCGGTCGACACTGTTCGCGGGCGCACTCGACGCCGGTTTCGATCGATTGTTCGTGTCGACGACCATCGCCGAGACGACGGCACTCGGCGGTGGGTTCGGTCCGGTTCTCGGACCGATAATCATGCTCGGCTTCGCTGGTGCGATCGGGCTCCCCGTCGTCGTGTGGACGCTCTGGCAAAGCTATCGACAGCCCTCGATTGGGTGGCTGCTCCTCGACGTTTACGTCTGTTACTTCCTCATGCTCGCGCTCGTGCAACGGCGATTCGTAGGAGAACTGGCCCCGTTTGTTGCGGTCGTCGGTGGTTACGGGCTCGTCTGGATTCTCACCCAGATCGCGGATCTCCAACCCCTCCCGGTCGAGAGACAGCCGCTCACGTCAGATCGAAGGCGACGATCGGCGTCCTCTCTCGCCGTTCCGGACCGTCGTCGGTTCCTGGCTACCGGTGCTCTCTCGCTGACGTTCGTCGCCTTTCCGGCCGTCAATGCTGCAGCCCTGCACTCGCGGGTCCGTGTTCGTCCGTCGATGTATCGCGCCGCCAACTGGCTCGGAGCATACGCCGACCAACAGCGTCTCGCCTGGCCCGAGAATTACGTCTTCTCACGCTGGGGCGACAATCGGTTCTACAACTACTTGGTCAACGGCCACGCTCGATCCTATCGATTTGCGCGCGAGAACTATCTACGTTTCTTGCTGGCCTCCGAGCCAGGTGAGTGGTACGAACGACTCGACGACCGCGTCGGGTTCGTCGTCGTCGATTATCTCAGTTCAGACTTGCACGCAGCTTCGATGTACGAACGACTCTTCGAGACCTACGGCTCGCGGACGGGACGGGTCGACGGTGTCGAACACTATCGAGCGATCTACGTCGGAGATACAGGACGACCGAAAGTCTACCAACTCGTCCAGGGAGCGACGCTCACGGGCGTGGCTACGGCCAGACAGACGATCGAGCTAACTACGCGGGTATCGATACCGGGCGCATCTTTCACGTACGAACGTCGGATCGAAGCCGACGAGGACGGCAACTTCGAGGTCGTAGTGCCGTATTCTGGCCGATACGAGGTCGGTGAGACGACGGTTCGAGTTCCAGAGAGCGCGATAGACGCCGGCGAGACAGTCACTGTCGATTACTGGCGGCGTGGGCCAGGTGGTTTTCGAACGACTGACCGCTGACTGTATATCTTGGCGATGGTAAGCAAAGCAAATGCGAGAATGATTCCGATCACGACCAGCGTGTCGCTGACGGTGGCGAATGGGCCGGCGTCCAAGACGGTCACGACGAATGCGACGGTACTGGCCCCGACGACGGCGAGATAGTACCAGTGCCACGGTCGCCGCGTCGTGTTGTCACGTTCGAGGTAGGGCACGATTTCGTTTGCCCGTCGCTGAAGCGTGAGATGCCCAGTCGAATCGTCGTGCGAGAGTACCCCTGCCTCACTCAGGCGTGGGATATGAGTCTGATAGAGGGAGACGTATATCCGCTTTTGCTGTTTCTGGGTAACGTCTTCGACGTCACAGTCGTTCTCCGAGGCCGCAATCTGTCGAGAGAGGTCCTGCAATGTCACCTCGTCGGGATTGTTCGTGAGGTACGATAGCACGTATCGACGTCGGCTGTTGCTCAGGAGGTCGAAGATTTCGTTGCGTGAAAGTTCCTGATCTGAGTCACTCATTCGTAATACCGCACCCACTCGATCGAACCGTACTGGGTTACCTGGTTGAGACTAGCGTTCCGATCATACTTTGTTACGATCAGCATACCCAGCTCGTTGGCCGCCTACCTCTCGGTTATTCCAGCTATACCAGCAGACCTTCGAGGCGATCGGTCGCAGACCACTCTCTCGTAGATCCGACAAATCATGTTCGATGAATGATCCAGCGACGGATAATCCTCGAGGCAGCCCCCTCGAAAGCACACTCGACCGGGCAGTGCGTGGGGAAGATACGATACTGAGGGGTAGGAACATGATGTAGCGATAGCTGATCTTAAATCGACTCTTACTCGCGGAGGGTGCGTGCGTATTGTGTGCTTATCCCTGGTAGTGAGAGATTGACACACACTAATAAGAGCGTTGGCTATTCATCCACTTGCTACAGCATCGGTGGGCGTGAACTTCAGACCGCCTCATAGGATGGGGGCGGTAGATACCATGACACATTCCGGTACACTGGGGAAGGCCGGCATCGATAGACCTGACCGTCGACGGCGTGCTGTCGAGGTGGCGGCCCATGAGTGAGACTGCGACGACTGACGCATCGTCGACGACACCACCAGTGTCGGTTCCAGAGACAGCTCACCCACTCGGCCAGGACGATCAGGAAACGACCGAAGAATTGACTGTCGACGTCATCTTCGAAGCACTGAAGAACGAACGACGTCGGCGAGTTATCAAGTATCTGGAGGCCCAAGACGGCCGAACAGAACTCAGTGATGTTGCCGAGCGTATCGCTGCTGAAGAAAACGACAAGTCGATCCAGGAGATTACGTACGACGAGCGAAAGCGAGTCTACGTCGCACTCTATCAGTGCCACCTTCCAAAACTGGACGACATGGGAATCATCTCGTTCAACAAATCGAGGGGGGTGATGGAACTGAGAGAAAGCGCCGAACAACTGAAACCATATCTCGGTCAACACGTGCCTGGTCGACCCTGGTATGGGTACTATGCAGCGATCGTCGCTCTCGGAACCGTTGCCCTCGCAGGCACGTACGTGTCCGGCTCCACGTCGACACAAATCACTCAAGCAATGCTCCTTGTGGTGCTCGTGGCCTTCGCTGCGTGTGCGACCGCTCACGCACTGAGTGTACGGTCGATCTGAAGGTCAGACCCGTTTTCGTTTGTTTTTCAGCCGTCTCATAGCGAGGTATCGCGATCCGAATTTGATATATCGATATATAATTCATGAGTTGGATAGCAGAGACGGTTATCAGGGAAACTGAACAATAGGGGACAGAAAATACCCGGAAGTCGGTGGCAATCGACGATGCGGTGTAACTATAGATCGGGGGCTCCACTCGTTGACTACTGTCTCAAACAGTGCGCTCCAGTTTGCTCTTTGGGACACCTATACAAGCACGATCGCATCTGGGTATCGACGATCAGGACGAGTGTGTTACGAGACACGAAGTCGCTGTCACTCTCGGCCACTAATGACCGATATTGTCGCTTCATGTGGAAGGGTTCGCTGCCCAGCTCAGAGAGTCGCTCGCGGACGACCTCCGCGAACGCCTCCAGTTCGTCACTGGCGAGAGACGACGGAGAAAACGACAACGTGAACACGTAGCCGACGATAGATTCGACCGTCCACTCGCGACAGTGCTCGAACGATCTCCTTTCGACAGCGGAGTATCCACACTCTCTCAGTAGTTCGTCCCACGGATCCTCGTATTCGATTTCTGACTGGTCGTTCCGTCCGGGAATATCTTCGAAAAAATCCCCCTGGCGACGTTGTACACGGCACTCTGCGGGAGTACTTGGCCCTGAGTAAGCCATTCGGGATCGTCGAGAATCGCCACACTGCCCCCGTTTTCAGTGACACCTCGGAGGCGTTCGAGAGTCTCCGCTTGATCCATCCAGTGGAACGCCCGGCCGATCGTGGTCAGATGGATCGGCCCGAGTTTGGCTTCGACATCTGCGTCCGAACCGCACATCCACTCGACGTTCGTGACGGGGACGTTCCCAGCGCGACGACGCCCTTCTTCGATCATCGCCTCGATGGGGTCCATCGCGACCACGCAGTCGACATACTGTGCCATCGGAACAGCGATCTGACCAGTACCACTCCCCAGGTCGAGGACGCGAGCTGTGTCATCGAGTTCAACCGGGCAGTGAGGTAGGTGTACACGTCCCTGGTGTAGCCGGGGCGATACTCGGCATACAATTGTTCGATCCCCTCCAACGGGGCTGGATCGGGCCTGGGTGTCATCGTGAAAAGCCGACAGTGGGTGGCCGAAAGTACGTTCCGGTCGATGTGGGCGAAGTTCGAGGACAGAACCTGCGTGCCGCAGCACGATGGGGGCCGGATACGAGTCAAATCGGATCGATCGGTACCACTCTGTTCTGTAACCTTACACGTGACTGCAGATCGCTTTGGAAGGTGAAGCCGTGAACGCGTCGCTATCGTCGATTCGGACCCCGAAGCGTAGTGGTTCCGATGTGCTCCTGAATACGATCACCTGTGGAATTCCGTTCAGTGGCCTGTCCTACCCTCACGTATTTCGCGACACGTACCCGACTATCGGAATCAGCAGACCCTCTGTTCGTTGTTCTCTACTCGAGACTCCCGGTTTCTTCAGGACGCTCGACCTCCCACTCGGGAGGACGCTGCAAATATCAGTATTGTGTCTTTTCGTCGGTTGCCGAACAAACGAGACGTGTATAGCATTATTTAGTTTATGAGTTAGAAATTCAAAATTCATTTTTTGTTTGCAAAATTCCGTCCTTCTGGAGAGGACTAATTCTGGCCGTCGCAGTGGCATAACTGTCAAAAATGCATATTGTTTGTAGACCCGTTTTCTGTACTCAACCCCTGGGGTAGAAGGTGAGAAAACACCGTTCTAGATTCGGGACGATCGAGGGCCAGATTGGCTCACCCCTCATCCAGCGTGATGTAAACTAGAGAGTTAGTATTTTAGATGTGAATATAGCTCCAATACCCACCCATCCTGATGTTTAATTGTCCTTTTCAACCAGTATAGCGCTCAAATAGGGCACCACGAACACAAATAAGGGACTTTATCACCGAATCTAGGGATAAATTGATGAGGGTGGGGGTTCAGCGGTCGACCATGGTTGCCGATGGTGAGGTCGACACGTCGCGGGTGACTGTGAAGACGTATCTTCCGGCCTATCAGAAAGAACAGTGGCAGGAACACGCCGACCAGCTCGGGATGAGTCAGAGCGAGTACGTCAAGGCGATGGTTCAGGCGGGGCGACGTGGATTCCTCGATGCGCCGCCAGACACGGCCGAAGCACAGCCGGACGACGACACGGAGGGCTCGGGTGGAGACCTCCGAGAGCGTGTCATGGCTGTTCTCGAAACAGACCAGCATCTCGACTGGGACGAACTGCTCGAAGCGTTGACCGACCGAATAGAGGACCGACTCGAAGACACGCTTGCTGATCTCCAGGACGAGAATCGCGTCCGCTACAGCGGCCGTCACGGGGGATACACGCTGGTGGAAGAATGAGTGTAGCAGACACCGACGAAGCGGTCGAGGAGCCGATCGAATACTTCCTCCAGGACCTTGCGTATCAGGGCAAGAGCGATCGGACACGAGCCGCCTACGAGCGCGTCTTGGACGACTTCGAACAGTTCCTCCAGAGAGACGTGGACGGGAATGACGCGTCGCTGAGCCTCTCTGAAGCGACTCACCGCGATTGTATGGCGTACGTCCACTCGCTTCGCGGGGATGTCGGCGACAGCACAGTCGCGACGTACGCGTCGTATCTCCACCGATTTTACGCGTACATGACGCAGGTCGGTGCGTTCGAATCGAATCCGATGGCACTCGTCGTCGAGGAGATGAGTGAGACTATCGAAACTGATCCAGCTCGTCGTGACGTCTCTATCCCCGAGATGCGGTCGTTCGTCGAGACTATCGGCCATCCGCTGGATCGGGCTGCCATCGTGACGCTGTTGAAGACCGGAATCCGGGCCGGCGAGCTGTGTAATCTCGACCAGCGCGATCTCCATCTCGCCGACGACCCACGGTCGGACGTCACAGTTCGGCCCCAACTCGACGGGCGTCCCGATTCACTGTACGTCGCTGCCGAGCCTTCTCGTGGCGATCAGACCAACCACGAGACGCGAGAGGCGTCGAACAAACGCCAGCGCGATACTGTGATTCCGATCGACGACGAACTGGCACGCGTCCTCCGGCGATGGCTTGCCGTTCGACCCGATCCTGTCTCGCCTGCGAAACCCCTGTTCACGGGCACTCGTGACAACTGGGGCCGGCGAATCACGACGAACATGGTTCATCACACTGTCGAACTACACGCCAGAGAGCACGGCTGGTATCACGACGGTGCTGGGGCCGCAAACAACGTCACGCCCCACTACTTCCGGCACTTTTTCACCACTCACCTTCGCGATCGAACGGGTGATCGCGGGATCGTCAAGTACCTCCGCGGCGACGTCGCCCAGGACATCATCGACACCTACACCCACGACTGGGGAGATCGGGTGCGTCAGGTGTACGAACGGCATATCTACCGACTTGGCGTATAGCGAGTGCGAATTTTCCTATACTTGCGAGCGTTCTCAATGTGGTCCCAACGCGCCGACGCTCGATTCTCCATGGACACCGAGATCGATTGCTGAAGTATCGCCAGTCGATTTCGAATGTTCTTGGGCGATCTCTCTCGTCACCGGCGATTTTGCTACCAACTGAAAGGAAGTCGGCTGTCTCACTTCGAATCTATAAATTACATACAGCTATACAAAATGACAGGGCAGACTCCGAACGAGCAGGTGTTTCATACGCAACAAAAACCGCCTGACTGCGCGACGACATAGAAAAGATCGTCAGATCTCCGGTCAGAAACGGTCAGTACGACTTCGCAAAGTACGCCGTTTCTTCGGCGTCCTCGCCACAGATCGCCCACTCCGACCTTTTACTCCTCGGGTTTCCTCGGGCCGTCGGCCCTGCGGGAACCACTCATCGCAAAACGTCGATGAAAATCCGCGACTCCCTTCGGTCGTCGCGATGAAACGGCGACCAGTCGCCGTACAGTCTCAGTACGACTTCGCAAAGTACGCCGTTTCTTCGGCGTCCTCGCCACAGATCGCACAGTCGTCGTGGACTGGTTCCTCGTCGCGGTCGAGCGGCACCATCACGATCTCGGCGGCGATAGCGTCCTTGATGGGGTCCTCACACGCTTCGTCGCCACACCAGCCGCACTTGACGTAGCCACCGTGCTGGCCGATCGTTCCGAGGATCTCCTCGCGTGAGTCGGCCTCCCGAATCTCCCCTTCGAGTGTCTCCTCGGCCTCGGCGTAGAGCTTCGCGTAGATGGTGTCGAGGTGCTCCTCGACAGTCGCGGCGATTCGCTCGCGGTCGACCGTCGCCTCTTCGCCATCGGGCCGGTGGACCAGCGTCGCTTCCTCGTCCTCGACCTCGTAGGAGCCGATCTCGATCCGAAGGGGGACCCCTTCGAGTTCGTGTTCGTTGTACTTGAAGCCGGGATTGCGGTTGTCCCGGTCGTCGAGTTCGACACGGACGTTTGCCTCGTCGAGTTCAGCAGCGAGGTCGGCAGCGTACTCCAGCACCTCGTCCTGACTCTCCTCGTCCCAGATCGGGACGATGACGACCTGCGTGGGCGCGACCGTCGGCGGGAGCACGAGTCCCTGGTCGTCGCTGTGGGTCATGAACAGCGCGCCCAGCGCCCGCCAGGACAGCCCCCAGGAAGTCGTGTGGGCCAGTTGCTCCTCCTCGTCCTCGTCGACATAGGTCACGTCGTAGGCCTCCGCGAAGGAGGTGCCGAGATAGTGCGAGGTCGCGGCCTGGACGGACTTGCCGTCGGGCATCAGCGTCTCGACGGTCGTCGTCGTGTGCGCGCCGGGGAACTTGTCGTGGGGCGGCTTGCGGCCAGTGAGGGCAGGCATCGCCAGCACGTCCTCGTAGAGGCGTTCGTATTGCTCCAGCCGGGTCATTGTCTCCTCGAAGGCGTCGTCTTCGTCGTGGTGGGCGGTGTGGCCCTCCTGCCAGAGGAACTCCTTGGTCCGGAAGAACGGCTTGGTTTCCGTCGCTTCCCACCGGACGACCGAGCACCACTGGTTGAGCCGCAGCGGGAGATCGCGGTGGCTGCGGACCCACTGGGCCATGAACGGCGTGATGATCGACTCGCTGGTCGGGCGGACGGCGAGCCGTTCTTCGAGCTCCTCATAGCCGCCGTGGGTCACCCACGCGACCTCGGGGTCGAAGCCCTCCACGATGTCTTTCTCCTTTTCCAGATAGCTCTCGGGGATGAACATCGGGAAGTAGGCGTTCTGGACGCCCGTGTCCTTGAACCACGAATCGAGGTGGTTCTGGAGGCGCTCCCAGATAGCGTACCCGCGGGGCCGAGTGACGATGAATCCACCCATGGGGGCGTAGTCGGCGAGGCCGGCCTTGGTTACCAATTCCGCGTACCATTCACCTGTCTGGTGCTCTTTGCTCTTTGTGATGCCGAGTTCTTGGTCTGTCATTTCTAGATTTAGGGACCTCTACCGTCTATGGTTCTCTCCCTGTCGGAGGTTTATATATTGGAACGATCCAAGACGAATCTGAGGCGACGAACAGGACTGGTTTCAGCTGGTGCACGGTTGCAGTCGAAGTGTGATACCGAGTTCCTGATCGTCGTCGCTCATTATCCGAACCGTCGCCGAGGCCACTACTAAACGTGTCGAAGGTGAGAGAACGGTTCACATCTCGCTGCTCTCGACCCCGAACGGACTCGGATCCTCTCGCCAGTCCCACCCCGGAAGCCGCGTCTGCACGCCGGCAGCGAGTGCAGCGTCGAGGTCGTCCAGCCCGGCCCCCTCGTCGTCACTCCCGTGGTGAGCGACATCCGCGTAGTGGAACGTCGCTTCTGCGAGCAGTCGAAGGGGTTGCTTGCCGGCGATCATCGCAGCGAGTTCCCGGGCGAGCAGTTCGTCGACGACGAATCCGGGATAATCGTCGACGACATCGAGATCACGCAGGATCGCGACGAGTGCAGCGACGTTGACCGCACGGTCACCGTCGCGAAAGACGGTGTCGACCGCCCGGTGGTACTGCTGGTCGACGATGGGATCCACGGTCGTTTCGAAGGCAGTCCCGAGATCCGAACGGACGTCGTTGACGAGCGGGACGACGGTCGAGTGACGGTCGTGAACCCAGTCAGCCTGGGCCGCAACCGTCTCCGGAGTGAGGTTCATAGTGGCCCGTACTCGCTGCTCCCGGTAGGGTTTTGCGAAGACTTTTATAATCCGAAGGGTTTACACGCTGGTATAGATCGGTTTTCCGGACACTCACGATCAGTGTGAGCCGTCCGGAGTGGCAATCCACGCCGACAGAGAGACTATGACAATATTATCCGACAGCAGTGAGCACTACTCGGCCACCTCCGCGGTGGTCGCCGTGGCCGCTGCAGGCAGCTCTTTGAACGTATGAGTAAAGTAGAGCAGAAACTCGACGAGATTGAGGCAACGATACGAAACGAAGTCCCTGCCGGGATCTCCATCTCGGACGTCACCTACGAGGGACCGGAACTGGTCATCTACACGCGGGACCCGAAACAGTTCGCCCAGGACGGCGACCTCGTCCGGCGACTCGCCTCGAAGCTACGAAAGCGAATCACCGTGCGTCCGGACCCGGACGTGCTCTCGCGGCCGGACGACGCCCGCGAGCAGATCATGGACGTCGTGCCCGAAGAGGCCGGCGTCACCGACCTCGATTTTCACGCAGACACCGGCGAGGTCGTCATCGAAGCCGAGAAACCCGGACTGGTGATCGGGCGTCACGGGTCGACGATGCGCGAGATCACCCAGGAAGTCGGCTGGACCCCCGAAGTCGTTCGGACGCCCCCGATCGAATCTTCGACGGTCCAGAACGTCCGGAACTTCCTCAAGCAAGAGCGGGACGAACGGCGGGACATCCTCGAACGGATCGGTCGACAGATCCACCGCGAAGAGATGTCCGACGACGAGTGGGTCCGGGTCACGACCCTGGGGTGCTGCCGAGAGGTCGGCCGGGCCGCGTTCATCGTCTCGACGCCCGAAACCAGAGTGCTGATCGACTGTGGTGACAAGCCAGGAGCCGAAGGCGAAGTGCCGTATCTACAGGTGCCCGAAGCGCTCGGCTCCGGTGCGAGTTCGCTCGACGCCGTTGTCCTGACGCACGCTCACCTCGACCACTCGGCGCTCATTCCCCTCCTGTTCAAATACGGATACGACGGCCCCATCTACTGCACGGAGCCGACGCGCGATCTGATGGGACTGCTCACGCTGGACTATCTCGACGTCGCGGCCAAGGAAGGGCGCGCTCCACCCTACGAGTCCGAGATGGTGCGCGAGGCGATCAAACACTGTATCCCGATCGAGTACGGCGACGTCACGGACATCTCGCCGGACATCAAACTCACGCTGCACAACGCGGGCCACATCCTCGGCTCCTCTATCGCGCACTTTCACATCGGCGACGGCCTGTACAACGTCGCCTTCTCGGGCGACATCCACTACGAGGATACGCGGCTATTCAACGGCGCAGTCAACGAGTTCCCGCGCGTCGAGACGCTAATCCTCGAATCCACGTACGGCGGGCGCAACGACTACCAGACCGACCAGGAAGACTCCGAGCGAAAACTCACGGAAGTCATCAACGACACCTACGAGAAAGGCGGAAAAGTCCTGATCCCGGCGTTCGCTGTCGGGCGGTCCCAGGAGATCATGCTCGTCCTCGAAGAGGCGATGCGAAACGGCGACATCCCGGAGATGCCGGTCCACCTCGACGGGATGATCTGGGAGGCGACCGCGATCCACACGACCTACCCCGAGTATCTCCGTGACGACCTCCGCGATCGAATCTTCCACGAGGACAAGAACCCATTCCTCTCCGACCAGTTCAACCACATCGACGGCGGTGAAGATGAGCGCCAGGAAGTCGCCGACGGCGATCAGTGTATCATCCTCTCGACGTCGGGGATGGTCACTGGCGGGCCGATCATGTCCTGGCTCGAACACCTCGGCCCCGAGTCGGATTCGAAACTCGTCTTCGTCGGCTACCAGGCCCAGGGGACGCTCGGCCGTCGCATTCAGAACGGCTGGAACGAGATTCCCGTCGGCAACGGCGGCGGTCGCGGGCGCAACACGATGAAGATGCACATGGACGTCGAAACTGTGGATGGGTTCTCCGGGCACGCCGACCGCCAGGGCCTGGAGAACTTCGTCAAGACCATGAATCCCCGCCCGGAGAAAGTCCTCTGTGTCCACGGTGACGAGTCCTCGGCACAGGATCTGTCCTCGGCGCTCTACCACGAGTACAACATGCGGACGTTCGCGCCGAAGAACCTCGAAACGTTCCGATTCGTCTGACGCAGCGCTTTTATTCTCTGGACCTGCAGCAGATAGTATGTCACAATCGCACCGAGAGCGATCGTTCAGGTCGTATCTCTCCCGAAGAGTGGTCGTCCCGTGGCTGGTGATCGGCGTCCTCCTGTTGATTGTTGCCGCCGGGAGTGGGAGCGATCCCTGGATATCGCTCTCGGTCGATCCCCTACTCGCCCTCGGCGTTGCTCACCTGCTGGTGCTCTGGAAGATTCTCACGACGTTGCAGTCGATCGAGCAATCTATCGAGGATGAGACGCAGACTGAGTATTGAGGAGCACAGAGTATATGCCACGTTCTCTCGTGTTACATGCTAATGACGCTCTCGACGGGGATTCGTGCGGTCGACCGGACGCTCGGCGGTGGCATTCCAGCTGGCTCGCTCGTCGTGTTGACTTCGCCGCCTGACGCGCAGGTCGGGCCGCTGCTCCACGCTGGCGTGCACGTCCGTCCCTCGCTGTACTTCACGACGATCAGAACCGTCTCAGCAGTCGAGAACGAACTCGACCGTCTATTGACCGATCCACAGATAGACGACATCCGACACGTCGGGACCGACGGTGCCCTCGTCGAGATCCTGGCGGGGATGGAAGCGCTGGACGAACGTGAAGACGTCATCGTCGATGCCTTCGACCCGCTCGAAGAAGCCGCCGATCGCCAGTCGCTGGTGACCTTCCTCAACGACTTCGCCTCACGGTTGCAAGAGACCGAAAGCATCGGTATTATTCATTGCCTCGACAGTGCCGAGATCTCTTCCAACCGCAAGTTCACGCTCTCGGCGGCCGATTTCGTCTGGCGGCTCCGCTGTCGACGCGAGGGGAGCGAGATCACCCACGAACTCGAGGTCCCGAAAGCCAGCGGCCTCACGCTGGCCGACGACGACCGCGTCCTCGGGCTGAATCTCGGCCAGTCAGTGACGGTCGATACGAGTCGGGATATTGCCTAAGGCCACCACTTCACATCGGTCGCAAGCGACCGCACAACGCGAGCCAGCGCGCGCCAACTGCCGCATCCGGGTTCCCGTGCTCCCGTAAACTCCGGCAAGCTATATCTTCTGGCGGACGTAGGTCCGGCCATGGAGTATACGACACTCGGTTCGACAGGCACGCGCGTCTCACAGTTGTGTTTCGGCACCTGGCGCTTCGGTCGGGAGACAGGCGGCGTCGTCGAGACCGGCCGTGAGGAGGCCCACGAACTGCTCGATGCGGCCGCCGAACACGGGATCAACTTTATCGATACAGCGAACGTCTACGGGACGCCCCACGGCACCAGCGAGGAGTACATCGGCGAGTGGCTCGACTCGCGCGACCGCGATGACTACGTGATCGCTTCGAAGGTATATTTCCCCTTCGACGGGTGGGGCGAGCCCGGTCCGAACGACCGCGGACTCGGTCGCAAGCACATCCGCACCCAGATCGAGGGGACGCTCGATAGGCTCGGGACGGACTACCTCGATCTCTACTACATCCACCGCTGGGACGAGGACACACCGATCGAAGAGACGCTACGGACGCTCGACGATCTGGTTCGCGAGGGCACAGTCAACTACCTCGGAGCCTCGACGATGGCCGCGTGGCAACTCACGAAGGCACTCTGGAAATCGGACGTCGAGGGCCTGGAGCGGTTCGACGTGACTCAGCCGCTCTTTCACGCGGGCTATCGCGACGACGTGACGGACTATCTCGACGTCTGTACCGACCAGGACATGGCGGTCTGTCCCTACTCGCCGCTGGCGGGTGGATTCTTGACGGGCAAGTACGAGCGCGTCGACGAGGACGACCCGACGAAGTTCGAGGGTCCTGAAGGATCTCGCGGAACGCTGGACGATCGCTTCGAGGACTACTATCTCTCCGAACGCGGGTGGCACGTCCTCGACGAACTGCGGGCAGTGGGTGAGGAACTCGACGCGACGCCCGCACAGGTCGCGCTCCGCTGGCTGATCGAACAGCCCGACTTTACCTGTGTGCCGATCGTCGGCGCGCGAACGCCCGAGCAACTCGAAGAGAACGTCGGCGCGGTCGACATTTCGCTGTCGGACGGGCAGTTCAATCGGATCGTCGACGCGCGCTATGCCGAGGACGGAAAGCGCTGGGGTCACCGCGAGTAGGTGAAAAGCAGCGAATTACCGCTCCTCGAAAAAGCTGGACCAAAACGCTGCGACTCGCGCTGCTCGTCGCAGTCCTATCGCTCTTCAGAGTCCAGGACTCGGATCTGGTCGCCACGAACCGTGACAGGGATCGGAACCGTCGCTTCATAGAGCTCGACGGTGACCTGATCCTTGCCTTCGTCGATGCGCTGGACCTGCGCTTTCTCGCCCTTGAACGGGCCGGCGATGAGCTCGACGATGTCACCTTCGGCGATCCCCTCGACGTCGGGTTTCGGCGAGAGGAAGTGCTCGACTTCGGTGATCGAGGACTCGCCGGGGACGACGCCGTTGGCGTGCGGGATTTCGTCGAGAATACGATCGAAGACGGCCGCGTTATCTGCCTCTACCATGACGTAGGAGGTCAGCGAGTCCGGCGCGAGTGCGGCGTGGATCTCCGACTCTTCACGGTTCATGATCATGTCTGCGACGGTGCGCTCCTGACTCGCGGTGGTCTTGACGGCGAAGATGCCCATCAGGGACCACCCGGGACGAACGACATCAGTGCGAAGATGAGAAAGCCGAGCAACCCGACGAGGAGAATGCCTGCGCCGGCGATCTTCGCGATCTGGGAGAACTCCTCCCACGACGGCGTACTCGCGAGTTTGAGTACGCGGACGTACGACGAGAGATCGGTGGGTAGGTGCATATCTCGTGGTTGCTCGTCAGTGCTTTTCTATCTATTGATGCTGCTTCGACAGTCGGCCGGCATCGCGCTCGGAGACCGTCGCCAGTCTGACTGTCCTCCCGAGGATGCTAGTCTGACTCCGTGGTCGTCTGGCCGGGGCCAGGCGAGTATCTGACGAGTCTCCCGCGTCGATCGCTGTCGTCGCCCTCCGGAGCGGTACCACCGACAAATAGATGCTCCCCAACCACGACCGCGTCGCCGATACCCGGGCCGATCGCCGTGTCCTGCCCGAGACCGTCGTAGTGCCATCGGACCTCTCCGTCGCCATCGACGGCGACGAAGAGCGCTCCCGGTGGTTCGCCCTCGTTCTCGCCGGCGTTTCGCATCGTCAGGAGGAATCCTCCGGGTGGCGCGAACGGGTCGGACTGCGTGATGTCGACCACTTCCCAGCCCCGGAAGTCGAGATGGTGTACGATCGACCCGTCGGTCAGCGTGACGACGTCGGCCCAGGCTGTGAAGGTCGGAGTCGTCGAATTGATCGCTACCACAGAGCCGTCTTCCGACAGGACGGGCTTCGGGTTGGCAGTCTCCAGATCCGAGCCGATCGTCAATTCCCGGACTACCCGCCCCTCGGGGCGCACGTCGGCACGCACCAACGACTCGCGCTCACCCGCAGCCGCTCCGAGCAGCGCGAGTCTCTCGGGACCCGCCGACTGGAGCAGGTGGACCGAGCCGAGCAACTCGGTGTCGAGCACTACTCGCCTCGTGGACGGATCGGCCAGTCCGACTGTATTCAGAGACACTCGGTCATCACCCCGAGGCTCGGTCGACGGGACGATGATCCGCGAGCCTCCTCCCTCGCGCGAGGCGATCGCGAACTGACCGACGTTCGCGGCAGCGAACGTGTTTGTCCACCGCTCGGAACCGTCCGGTCCGAGTCTGACGAGGGTCGGATCAGTTACCCGTCCCTCGGGGCCCACCGTGGCGATGCCGACGACGAAGTCTCCGTCGTACGTCGAGAGACCGAACGGAAGCTGGCTCGGTGCTGTCTCACCAGTCTCGTCCGCGTTCGAACCGGCTGTTGTCGACGGGACGTAGTATTCCCACTGGCTCCTCCCCTCGCTATCGAATCCGCGAATCCACGGGACGTGGCGCACGTGACCCTCGTCGTCTCTCGTCCGCGTCAGACCGGCGACGGCCAGTGATCCGTCGTCGGTTGCAGCCAGTCTGCCTATTCCGTCGTGACCTTCGTATCGAGACGGCGAAAACGTTCGGCGCCAGTCTTCGACGACGGTGGTTACAGACGGCGGTCGTTCAGAGTCGATACCCACGCACCCAGCGCTCGCGCTCCCGACAGCGCCGCCGACGAGAACGCCGAGACGGGCGAGATACGACCGGCGACCGATGCCCATACTGGTACTTCCGATGGCTGCTCAATAAAAGCTGGTCAGCAGTCGAATCAGAACAACGAGGTCCGCTACTCGACGTAGTCGATGTCGTCGCCGAGCTGCTGGGCCGAGCGCTCTTCTTCGGCTTCACTCTTGCCGTATATCTGTGGGCTCTCGACGCCCGTGACGACGATCATCGTCTCCATCTTGCCCTCGAACTCCGGATCGACGCTCGCGCCCCAGATGATCCGGGCGTCGGGGTCGATCCGATCGTAAATCTCCTCGACGACGCCTTCAGCCTCTTCGATAGACATGTCCGGGCCACCGACGACGTTCACGAGAGCACTGTTCGCACCGTCGAACTCGACGTCGAGCAGCGGCGAGCGCAGCGCCGAGCGAATCGAATCCTGGGCCTTGTTCTCGCTGTCGGACTCGCCCAGCCCGATCATGGCGACGCCGCCGTTCTCCATGATCGTGCGAACGTCGGCGAAGTCGACGTTGACGAGGCCGGGCTTGGTGATGAGTTCGGTCATGCCCTTGACCGAGCGCATGAGGACTCGATCGCAGATCTTGAACGCGTCCTGCAGCGGCATGCTGGGCGCGTAGTCGAGCAAGCGGTCGTTGGGCACGACGATGACGGTATCTGAGACTGCACGCAGGCGTTCGAGACCGGCGTCAGCGTTCGCGCGCCGGCGCTCACCTTCGGCAGTAAAGGGGATCGTGACGATAGAGATCGTGAGGGCACCCTGCTCCTGTGCGGCCTGTGCGATGACTGGCGCGGAGCCGGTCCCAGTGCCGCCGCCCAGTCCTGCGGTGACGAACACCATGTCTGAGCCGTCGATGGACTGCTGGATATCTTCGATGTTCTCCTGTGCCGCTTCCTCGCCGATCTTGGGGACCGATCCGGCGCCGCGGCCTCCCGTCCGCTTGCGCCCGATCAGGATCTTCGTGTCGGCCTTGACCTCGTCGGCGAGGTGCTGGGCGTCGGTGTTGGCGGCCACCAGTTTCGCACCGTGGATGCCCTCTTCCATCATCCGTGTCACGGTGTTGCCGCCGGCACCACCACACCCGACGACGGTGATCTTCGTTTCGAGGTCTTTGACGACGTCGGCGAGTTCATCGTCTGTCATCTGCCCCGACGTCGAGACGTCCTGAGACGCCCCGTCGTGGTCGCTGACGTCCTGGGACGCCGGCTCCTCCCGTTGTTGCTCGGCTTCCTCCATGGCGTCGTCGATAATCGAGTCCATATTTAAAACGTCGTTGCAGAGCCACCGTTATTATTCTTTGCCCCTTCGTCTGACGCTTGGCTGACGATTCGACGCGGCGAAAGAAACGTCGAACGACGTATATCGCGGCGCTTTCGCGATCCAAACGTTTCCTGGAGATTATCAAAGAATCTGGAAACGAAACAGTGGCGGGTTAGATCGGAAATCGGTGGACTCGTTGTTCGTGGACGGCTTCGGGCGGGATCGTCCGCCCGCCGACCTCGACCGACTGGCCGGCGGATAGCTTTCCGAAGGTGGGCCCTTCGGAGATCCCGAGTGCGCGGGCCTTCTCTGGGACGAACGCCGTCTCGTGAGCGACGACCGTGTCGTCTTCGATCACGACTTCGTCGTACTTCGATTCGAGAATCGTCGCGAACGTGTCGATGATCGCACGGCGCTCCGATGAGTCCGCGACTACGACGCGTTCGCCCAGTCTGGTCCCCGACGCTTCGGTCTCGAACCCGACTGTATGGCACTCGACCGCGGTTCGGGCCTCGTCCTGGTCGATGCCCTGCACTTGTTCGCGAAGCGCTCCTGGAAGGGACACGATCTCGATACCGCCCTCGAAATCCGCCGCATGTTCGCCCAATCGCGTTCCAGATTCGACCGAACCGAGGGCGTCTTCGACGCGCTCGACCACGTCCAGGGAGACGCCGGTCGTCTCTCTGAGGAACGTCTCGTCGACCACTCGAAATCCGTGGTCGTCGAGAACGTCTCGCAGGCCGGGTCGCTCGTCGGCCAAGAGGGCGAAATCCGCCGCGCTCTCCTCGAAGGCTGCTCGAACGACCTCGTGGTGCTGCTCGGGATCACCCATCGCGTCGAGACACCAGTCGGCCGCGATGTGGCCGACGGCCCAGTCGGTCTCACGGACGATTCGTTCGAACCGCGGGACGTAGTGACCGCCGCCGAACCCGACGAGGTGCCGGCGGGTTCCGTCTTCGCGAGGGGCGTCGGGTGAGACGCCACGGAGATCGAGGATCGCCTTCGCGACTGCGCGGGCCGCGTCGGGGTCGTCCCACTGTGGCTGTGCGCTCCCGACTTCGACGAACATCGACGGCACGCCCACCTCGGTCGGCCCGTGGTGGGTACACTCCATACCGATCTCATAGTCGTCTGGCGCGTGTTCGCCGAGCGCCTGGACGACACGCCTGTGGGCGGCGGGACAGGCCCGCGCAAGCGCGTGATCCGCGCCACCGTATTCGGCAGGGCCGAAGTTGCCAGTGTGATGGGCGGTCAACAGCCTGCCGGTGTCGCCGGCGTGTTTCGAGGCGAACACGAGCAGATCCGGGTCGTCGAAGGCCTCGGCGGCGTCTTCGAGTTCGAGATGCGCGGTGTCGAATTCGCGAAGTTCCACGTCGGGGAGTCGCCAGATGTCACCACCGCCCTGGGCGTCGCTCCGGGAGTCGTCGCGGTCGACCGACCAGTCTTCGAGGTCGCGGAGGTGCTCGCCGATGTGGACGGAGGCGCCGTCCGCGCGAGAGACGACGATCGCGAGCATCAATCAGCACCCTCGACAGCGACTGGCTCGCGACCGACGGCCGTTCGAGCCGCGTTCCCTGCTCGCGTGAACACTTCGCTGAGAGCACCACGCCGCCGATAGAGGATCGCTGTCCCCAGAAGGAGGTACAGCGCGGTATAGGCGTACAGCAGGTCGATGCTCAGCGCCTCCGGGTTCGCGATCGACAGCACGCGCAAGAGGAGGAACTCTGTAGCGACCTGCGAGATGAAGAGTACGAAGAGCGCAAGCGCCTCGCGGGTCGCGATCTCGAAGTTGATCAGGATCGACAGCGCGAAGAACGATTGGGCGGCGGTGATCCAGATCTCGGCAGTCTGTTTTTCGTCGAAGGGCAGCGTCCCGACAGCCCCGAACGCGATGGAGTAGACGACGGCGATGGTCCCGATCAGCAGCGTCCACTGGTTGAGCTTCGAGGAGATCAGGGCGTTGAACCCGGCGGTCGAGCGCGCCTTGTTGACGAGGACGGCGACGACGATCAGCTCCGGTGATTCACTCGCCAGCGGCGCGATCCACTGGATCATGAAGAACTCGGGGACGCCGTACTGGAGGCCGATCTCCTCGAGGCCGTGGGCGAACGGCTCGACCGCCGTGAAGATCATCAGCCCGGAGTACGCAAAGAGGCCCAGGACGACCGCGATCCGGATGGGTCGGCGCTTGCGCTGGAAGTACGCCGGGACGCCGACGTGCTCTTCGACTTCTTCGACGTCCCCCCGAATGATGATCCCGATGTAGGCCACGTAGAGCCCGACGAGCAGGATCGTGTCGATGACGCCGATCCCGCCCGCCAGCGGGACGGCGAACGCGAAGACAGTTGCGACGAACAGGAAGGCAATCTCCGTCGAGAGACTCCGATCGATCGTGACGGCGTCGGCCAGCCGTCCTGGGCGTTTCTCGACGGCGGGGTCGTTCGTCTTCGTGGCTTGCCAGACCGTGTAGAAGGCGATTCCAGCCCAGCCGAGCCCGATCAGGATCCGGTTGGCCCCCGTCATGTTGGCGACAGCGAGATTGGCGTCGTGACAGGCGGCTGCAGTCGTGCCCTCGGCGGCGTTCTCGATCTGAGCGGCCGTGAACTGTGCGCAGGCGTCGGTCGACGCGCCGCCGGCCCCGGCGTTCCATGCGTAGAGGGCGTCGACGGCGTACTCGGGCGCGACTGCCAGAACTGCGAGGACGGCGATGGCGAACGCTCTCGGGACGTCTTTCTCGGCGGTCTCTGCCCCCCATGCGAGCAGGAACGACGCGCCGAGGACCGCGAGGCCGCTCACCAGCACGGTCACTCCGTTCCCGAGATGGGTGCCCGAAGCGTAGACGAACACCCACGGTGCAGTCAGAGAAAATGCCACTGCAACCTGGACGAGTGGATGACGGAGTCGACTCACTACAGGAGTGTCCGTACCTCCGGTCGAAAAGCTTGCGAATCGCAGTGGTTGGCTTCGCGGCGACGATCAGGAGTTCTAGCGATGACCGTGAGCACGGCGGCACGTGCGGTCGGGACGCAGATTCGAGAACGCTTATCGGGATCGCTGTCGACCGCCAAGACATGGACGTCTACGGACTTCTCGGACACCCGGTCGAACACTCACTGTCGCCGCCGATGCACGAGGCCGCGTACGCAGCGTTGGCGATGGAGGCTCGATACGTGACCTTCGATCCCGGGGCTGACGCCGGAGCGGCGGCCGTCGAAGCGGCCGAAACACTCGGAATCTCGGGCTTGAACGTGACGATTCCGTTCAAACAGGACGTTCTCGAAGTTGTCGAGACGGACGACCTGGCCGCTCGAATCGGCGCTGTGAACACGATCGATTTCACTGATTCCGGGCCTGTCGGATACAACACCGACGCCGTCGGGGCGGTGCGCGCACTGCGGAGACACGACGTCAGCCTCGAGGGAACGGCTGTCGTCGTCGGTGCCGGCGGCGCGGGCCGGGCGATAGCGTTCGGGTTGGCAGACGAAGGGATGACCGTCGAGATCGCCAATCGAACCGTCGAGACGGCCCACGATCTCGCGTCGGACGTGCCGGGCGCGAGCGGTCACGGACTAGACGATCTCGCCGATCTTCTCGCGGACGCCGACGTGCTCGTCAACGCTACCAGCGTCGGCATGGACGAAGACCGATCCCCGGTCCCGGCAGACGCGCTCCACGGAGAGCTGGCCGTCCTCGACGCGGTCTATTCGCCGATCGAGACGCGGCTATTGCGGGAGGCTGCGGCCGCGGGCGCGACGACCGTCGACGGGGCGTGGATGCTGCTGTTCCAGGGCGTCGAAGCCTTCGAGATCTGGACGGGTCGGGACGCACCTGTCGGCGAGATGAACGAAGCGCTTCGCGCCCGGCTTTAAGTGAGACCGGATAGAACAGGCGGGTATGGGATTGTCGGATATACTCAGCCGGATCAAATCCGCGCTCGGGATCGGCGGTTCACGCCGGCAGCAGCCACCGCAGGGACAGTACCAGCAGGGCCAGCCCCAGCAAGGCCAGCCACCACAGGAACAGGCCCAAGAGCCCGCGGCCGGCCAACAGCAGGGGACGAACGTGACCGTCGAACGTGAACCCTCGACGGAGACGGAAGACGCCGTGAAAGGGACCGACACGGAACCCGAGACGACCGGCGGCTCCGAGAGCGAGCACGCCACCGGAGAATCCGAGGGGGAAGTCACGGAAGACTCTGCGGAGGAAGCCACTGAAGGCTCCGAGGACGAAGCCGCTGATGAATCCGAGGCGGAAGCTGCCGACGATCCGGCTGCCTCCGAATCCGATCTCGGGACCGACGAACCGACCGACGTGATCAAGGGTATCGGGTCGGCCTACGCTGAGCGTCTTTCTGAAGCGGGCGTCGAGACAGTCGCCGACCTGGCGACCGGCGACGCCGAGTCGCTCTCGGAGGAAACGGGGATCTCCGAGACACGACTGCAGAACTGGATCGACCGCGCCAGACACCGCTGATTCCTCAGCAGCCATCGGCTCGTTGCCGGACTCGTAACCTACAAACACCCGCACCCGCTGGCAGTAGCTAATGAGCGACCCGCGGCTGGTGACCGACCGCGAATCCTTCCTGGCGACCGCGTCTAGCGCCCCACCTGGCGTTCGAATCCCGGTCGAAGTGGAAGTGACCGTCGACGATCCCTTCGAAGCGTATCGGCGAGCGCGCCACGGAGACGGCAGTGGCGGGATCTACCTGGGGACGACCGGCGGCCAGCCCGGTTGGGGATACTTCGGTGTCGACCCCGTCTCGCTGGTCGCGGCCGACCCCGAGGAAGGTGCGTTGGCCACGCTCGATTCCGTCGTTGCCCGGGAGACACTCGTCCGTGGGGATTGTTCGGTCCCCTACCCCTGTGGAGCGATCGGCTGGCTCTCCTACGACGCTGCTCGCGAGATCGAGCACCTCCCTGAGAGCGCCACCAGCGACCGCGACCTCCCGTGGCTGCAACTCGGCGTCTACGACCGACTCGCAGCCTGGGAGGAGCCACGCGATGGAGCGACGACGCTGCACGTCACTGCCTGCCCGCGTCTCGGAGACGTCGACGGGCAGTCCGGCAACGGTGAGCGAGGCTTCGAAGACCCCCTATCGGCTTACGAACACGGCCGAGAACGCGCGCTGGACCTCGCAAGTGCGGTGGTCGAGGGCGATCGGTCGGTCGGCTCGCCGCCGGCCGAACGCACGGAAGCGACCTTCGAGAGCGACTGCGGCGAGGCGGCTTTCGCCGACCGGGTCCGCCGGGTCAAGCAGTACATCCGCGACGGCGATACCTTTCAGGCGAACATCTCGCATCGATTGACTGCTCCGGCCGCTGTGCATCCGGTGGCTGTCTTCGACGCACTTCGTGACGTGAATCCGGCTCCATACTCCGCCCTGGTAGAGTTTCCAGGCGTCGATCTCGTGAGTGCGAGTCCGGAACTCCTCCTGCACCGTGAGGGTGACTACCTGGAGACAGAACCGATCGCCGGCACGCGGCCGCGCGGAGAGGATCCAGAAACAGACGCGACGCTTGCAGCGGAACTGACCGGCGACGAGAAAGAGCGAGCCGAGCACGCGATGCTGGTCGACCTCGAACGGAACGATCTCGGCAAGGTCAGCGAGTACGGCAGCGTCGACGTCAGCGAGTACCGCCGAGTAGATCGGTACAGCGAGGTGATGCACCTCGTCTCGCTGGTCGAAGGACGACTGCGGGACGAACACGACCTCGCCGACGCCGTCGCCGCCGTCTTTCCGGGCGGGACGATCACCGGCGCGCCCAAGCCCCGGACGATGGAGATCATCGACGAGGTCGAATCTACTCGGCGCGGTCCCTACACCGGCTCGATCGGCCTCTTCGGGTTCGACGAGCGGGCGACGCTGAACATCGTCATCCGGACGCTCGTCCGCTACGGGTCGGAGTATCATCTGCGTGTCGGCGCTGGGATCGTCCACGACTCGATCCCCGAACGCGAGTACCTGGAGACGCTCGACAAGGGCCGGGCGTTGATCAACGCGGTCGACACCGCACTCGACGGCGGAACCGATCTCTCGATCGAAGACGCAGCCAGCTCACAGTCCGCCAGCGACGGTGAGAAGCGATGACTGACCCGACAGTGCTGGTCGTCGACAACTACGACTCCTTTGCGTACAACCTCGTCCAGTACGTTGGCGAAATCGTGACGACCGACCAGTGGCTGGGGGGCGTCGACGGCGAGGTGATCGTCCGCCGCAACGACGCGATCGATCTCGACGGGGTTCGCGCACTCGATCCCGACGCTATCGTCGTCTCGCCCGGGCCGGGCCATCCCCGGGACGCGGGCGTCTCGATGCCGATCTTCGAGTCGTTGTCGATCCCGACGCTCGGAGTGTGTCTGGGACACCAGGCGTTGTGTGCCGTCCACGGCGCACCCGTCGGTCACGCGCCCGAGGTAGTCCACGGCAAGCCGTCGGCGATCACTCACGACGGACGTGGCGTGTTCGCGAATCTTCCCGAAGGGTTCGAAGTCGGGCGGTATCACTCGCTTGCGGTCGAGCGTGGGTCACTTCCGGACTGTTTGATCGAGACGGCCCACACCGACGACGAGCGGTCGGTCGTGATGGGCGTCCGTCACGACTCGCTGCCACACGTCGGCGTGCAGTTCCACCCCGAGAGTATCCTGACCGAGCACGGCAAGGAGATGCTAGCGTCGTTCCTCAGTCCGTAGCGGGGCAAGGGTTTTTACCCCAGAATGGCTTTTGTCCTCGTAGAAACGACGTATGTCTCCAGAGGACACAGCGGACGACAGCGAGGAGGTCGAGGTCGTCACTGAGACGGACACCGAAGACGAGGCCGGAACCGAAGCAGACGGCAACGTCCGGGAGCGACTCGAACAGGAAGCCGACAAAGCGGTTGAGCAGTTCGACGAGACGCTCGTCGATCTGCTGGCGTGGTTGCTCGACACCGAGACACGGGCGCGTATCTACGTCCATCTCCGCCAGCACCCCCACAGCACGAGCGAGGAGATCGCCGACGGGACGGGCCTGTATCCAAGCACCGTCAGGGAGGCGCTGGCGGAGTTGCACGAGGAGGAGACACTCACGCGGCGCAAACGTGAGAACGACGGAGCGGGCAACAATCCCTACGAGTACAGCGCGATCGCGCCGAGCGAACTCGTTTCCGAGGCCGTCGGGGACGTTCAAGAGCAGTTGAACACTGTGTTCAACCTCGACTCGTATCTATCGGAAGACGACGAGGACGAGGAGACGACCGAACCAGTAACAATCTCCGTCGAGGACGCCGAGACGGAGTGAACTGCTCGAAGCGAAGCCACTAAACCGAGAGCCTGCCTGGGGACGAGTATGAAGGTCGCGTTGGGCGGGACGTTCGACCCGATCCACGACGGACACCGGGCGCTGTTCGAACGCGCGTTCGAGCTCGGTGACGTTACGGTCGGGCTGACGAGCGACGAACTGGCCCCCAGGACTCGCCACGAGAACCGTTACGTCCGGGATTTCGAGCAGCGAAAACGTGATCTGGACGCCGAACTGTCGCGCTTGGCCGAGGCGTTCGATCGGGAGTACGAGATTCGCGAACTGACCGAGCCGACCGGGATCGCCACCGAGCCGCAGTTCGACGCGCTCGTCGTCTCTCCGGAGACGCAGACTGGTGGCCGGCGGATCAACGAGATCCGAGGGGAGAAGGGCTACGACCCGCTCGAAATCGAGGTCGTCGAGCACGTCCACGCCGAGGACGGGGACATCATCTCCAGTACCCGAATCGTCCGCGGTGAGATCGACCAATACGGCAATCTCACGCCCGAACGCGACGGCCGCGATCCGATCGAGGAGTAACTACCACTCGGGGGCGTCTAATCCTGCGGATTCGAGGATCGGTTTCCAGCGTTGCTGGATCGTCAACCGGGAGACGCCAGTCGCGTCGGCGACGGCACTCTGCGAGCGCTGTTCGCCCGTCGTGAGTGCAGCGACGTAGACGCTGGTCGCCAGCACGGCCTCCTTCGAGCGATCCTCGTCGGGAACGTTCGACAGGAAGAGATCGACCGCTCGCGAGCGGGCTTCAGTTCCCAGGTCGAGGCGTTCACCGGCCTCGTCGATGGCGGCGGCCCACTCCTCGTTCTCGACGGCGTCGCGAGCGCGGTACACACCCCTGATTGGACCGCAGTGCTCAAAAACGTCGCCCTCTCGCCAGCGTCGGGGGAGACGCTGATCCATCAGCAATATTATATTGGAACGGGTTATATATTTTCTAGTATATTTCCGATGATTGAAGGCTTATTAGTGCCAATATAGGGGTGATGTCCGGGAATACCGATGGCTGCCCAGAGTGCGGTGGTACCGGCGAACGATCAGGTGAGCTTTGCGGAGCCTGCAACGGCACGGGTAATCGACCGTTTGCAGGTGGGAACGAGAAGCCGCTGTACATTTCTTGAGGGAGGTGGCGTCTGGCGACGCCGAAGCGATGGGTTCTTGAGTTCTTCTGGAATATGGGTGACTGCGCGCGGGTTGCCGAGCACGGCCAAAGGCGCAGCGCTTAGGACGCTGTCTCGTAGGAGTCCGCCGGTTCAAATCCGGTCCCGCGCATGAGCGAACGCAGTGAGCGAAGAGCAGGACAGATTTGAACCCTGGAAGTCGCGCGCAACGAAGTGAGCACGTCTTCATCCGGTTCAAATCCGGTCCCGCGCACTCGACTTTGCTCGCATCGTGTGGTTTTGCTTGGGCCAGCAACTATGACAGCCAAGTAGAACGAACGCTGTACCATTCAGATCGAGCCTGCGCTTGCAACAGAGAGCTACGCGAAACCACGATCGTACTGACGGGTCTTGACACTGCACTCAGACCCGTGAAATTCTCTCGCGGCCGCCCCGAATGGGTTGACACCGGGTACAAGATTGGTGGTCATTCTGGTGAGTTTTCTGTTGGGGAATCTGTGGCTGATCGTTCGATTGCGGAGCGACTTCACGTTCAGTGACGGGGTTCTCTCTGGGACGGGTGTTGACGCCGAACTCGAGTGAGCCGTCTCGTTTCGGCGTTCTCAGCATGTCAGACCAGCCTCTTGCTGCGGCCGTTATCGAGAGAGTGGACGACCATAGTAACATGTAGAAGGAATTCGGCACCCCGGGTGCCGAGTATCTTTTCGAACGTACAGCCGGAAGTATAAGTCGTCCCCCGCTGTATTTTCTGTAACTTATGGCCGTCCCCGCTTCGACGGACACTGAATCCTGGTATTCGCGGGGGATAAGCCAGATTTACGACTCTCTCGATGCCGATTCAGATGGTCTCTCGACCGAAGAAGCTGACAGACGACGCTCTGAACACGGCCCGAATCGGCTGCCGAAGGCAAAGCCGGTCGCCGTGTGGCAGATCTTCCTCCGTCAGTTCAAGAACCCGCTCATCTACATTCTCGCTGTCGCGGCAATCGTCTCGTTCGCCATCGGAGAGGAGACTGACGCCGGATTCATCGCTCTAGTGCTGTTGATAAACGCGCTCGTCGGCGGTATCCAGGAATGGCGTGCGGAACGTAGCAGTCAGGCACTTCAACAACTCATCCGTACCCGCGCGACGGTCATCCGCGATGGAGAGACACGCGACATCGATGGAGAAGATGTAGTTCCGGGCGACGTCGTCCTTCTCGAATCGGGCTATCGCGTTCCTGCAGACATTCGTCTGGTCTCCACGCACGGCCTGGAGATCGACGAGTCGGCACTCACCGGTGAGTCAGCGCCCGTTCTGAAAGACGAGGCGTGGACAGGCGACGACCGCGCCCCTCTCGGGGATCGGCGTAACATGGTCTACGCTGGCACTGTGGTGAATCGCGGACGGGGCCGCGGTGTCGTCGTCGAAACGGGTGCCGACACGGTCGTCGGCCGACTGGCGGAGGACGTCACGGCCGTCGAGGGTGGGCAGCCGCCACTCGTGATGCGCATGGAGCGGTTCACCCGTCTCGTCGGCCTCGTCGTCCTCGTCGCCGCAGCGCTCACTGCGCTTCTCGGGATTTTCGTCCAGCAGTACGACGCCGTCGAGATGTTCCTGTTCTCTGTTGCATTGGCCGTGTCAGCGATTCCCGAGGGACTCCCCGTCGGGATCACTGTCGCGTTGGGCGTTGCGAGCCGGCGCATGGCGAAAGTGGGCGTCATCGTTCGTCGCCTGGTGGCTGTCGAGGGGCTGGGAAGTTGTACGATGATTGCCTCGGACAAGACGGGGACGCTGACGGCGAACGAACTGACCGTCAAACAGGTGCAACTCCCCGAGGGAAGCACGTTCGAGGTGACCGGCGAGGGGTACGCTCCGGAAGGGAACGTCCTCCGAGACGGGCACCCTCCGGAGCCTGACCTCGCAGACGAGTTGTCCCGTCTCGCTCGAGCGTCTGTGCTCTGTAACGAGGGCCGCCTGTCTCGGCGGAACGACGAGTGGACGTGGCGCGGTGACCCGACCGACATTGCCCTCCTCGCGCTCGGCCGAAAGCTCGGGTGGTCCCGCCAGTCCGCACTCGATACACATCCACAGACCGACGAGATTCCCTTCGAACCCGAACAGCGTTATGCGGCGACGTTCCACCGGACAGACGACGAGACGCGGGTATTCGTCAAGGGCGCGCCCGAGCGCGTTCTGGAGATGTGCACGGATGCAAGCGAGGGCGAATTCTCACTGCCAGTGCTCCAGCAGCAGGCAAACGAGATGGCTCACGAGGGATACCGTGTCCTCGCTGTGGCGGAAGGAACAGTGGAGACCGACGGGGAGCTGAATCAGCCGCCGTCCGAACCAACCGATCTGACCTTTCTGGGCTTTCTCGGGCTGATCGATCCGCTTCGATCCGGCGTGGCAGAGGCGATTACGTCGGCCCAACAGGCAGGTATCACAGTCACGATGATCACTGGGGACCATCCGGAGACGGCACTCGCCATCGCCCGAGATCTCGGACTTGCCGAGTCGCCAGACGAGGTCACCACTGGGGCCGAACTCATGGACGCCTCCCAAGAGCAACTCGAAGAAATCCTCGAAACGACGCTGGTGTTCGCACGCGTCTCGCCGGACCAGAAACTCAAAATCGTCGAAGCTGCCCGGGGAATGGGACACTACGTAGCCGTCACGGGTGACGGGGTCAACGACGCACCGGCGCTTCGACAGGCGAACATCGGGATCGCTATGGGAAAGATGGGAACCGACGTGGCCCGCGACGCGGCCGAACTCGTCATCAGCGACGACAACTTTGCGACGATCGTCGCCGGTATCGAACAGGGCCGTGTCGCGTTCGACAACATCCGCAAGGTGATCTTCTTGCTCATCTCCACCGGCGCTGGTGAAGTCGCCCTCGTCCTGTTGAGCCTGGCGGCCGGACTGCCACTCCCGCTGGTGCCCGTCCAGATACTCTGGCTGAACCTCGTCACGAACGGCATTCAGGACGTCGCTCTCGCCTTCGAACCCAAGGAGGGAGACGTATTGAATCGACCACCGCGCTCGCCGGACGAACGAATCTTCAATCGAATCATGATCGAACGGACGGTCGTCGCCGCACTGGTGATCGGCGTGATCGGGTTCGGGACGTTCGTCTGGTTGCTGGACCAGGGGCTTTCAGAGGCTGCCGTCCGCAATCACCTGCTCCTCCTGATAGTCCTGTTCCAGATGATTAATATCGGCAACGCTCGATCCGAGACGACATCGCTGTTCCAGCTCTCACCGTTTCGGAGCCCGATCTTGCTCACCGGAACGATTACCGCGTTCTTGGTCCACCTCGGGGCGATGTACTTCCCGCCCGCTCAGGCGGTCCTCGGAACAGCACCTGTCGCGCTGGAACAGTGGCTCGTTCTCGGCGTGATCGCCCTGACCATCGCCGTCGCTATCGAACTCCACAAACTGAGCTGGAAGGCGCGGTACCCCCCACGCTCTGAAACAGAGGACCAGCCACACTCCCAAACCCACGAGAGGGAGGGTTAGAGATCGGAGTCCGATGGAAACTCAGTCCTGCTCCTCGCTCCGTACGGTCAGTACGGGAACAGGCGACCGCCGAACCACTCGCTCAGTGACGCTTCCCATGACGACCCTGTCGAGACCTGTCCGGCCGTGGGTTCCCATGATGACCATGTCGATACCGTACCTGGTGACGTAGTCCAGAATCTCTTCGTGCGTATTCCCCTCGACGATTTCGGTCACGACGGTCAAACCGGCTTGCGTTCCTGCCACCTCGACATCTCGTACTGTCTGGCGTTTTTCGTCCCGGAGTGGTTCGAGCAACGGTCCGGAGCGCCCCAGGTGAGCATCGACGACGTACAGAGTATGCAAGGTCGCATCCCATTTCGACGCGATCTCTATACCGTGTTCGAGAGCGGCTTTCGCGCCCTGACTCCCGTCTGTCGGAACCAGAATGCCGTCGTACAAAAGACCGTAATCCAGGGAGGGGCGTTACTCTCCCCCGGTGCTGATATCCAGTCGTCCCTCTTCGGGCGTCTGGGCGTCACGCCACCAGACTAGCTCGAACTCGATACTCTGTTTCGCCTCGGTATCGCCTTCGGTCCAGTCCGATTCGCCTTCCAGCTTGAAGGTCACTGGATTCGTCGGATTCAATCGCGCCTGCCGACCACCGAGTTCGAGCGTCACGTCTCCACCACCCTCGAGTTGATCTGCTACTCCGCGGAGGTACGATGCGATTTCTGACCGTGATTTCTCACTCTCGGTTTCGAGCTCTCCCATACCGAGTGGTACGTCCGACACCCCGATAAGCGACAGGGCGAGTTCTCGACCTGTACAACCAGTCTCGTCGGTGAAGAAGGGACACGACTCAAGTGGCCGGGAATCCCCCGGACTCAACTGGGTTCGTCCTGGGGACCTCCGCCAGTTTGAGCCTCTTGGGCGTCCCCCCATCCCCCAGCGTCAACGACCGCGAAGAGTTTCCGCCAGTTCTCGTCGTCTTCGCTCTCGGGCAGTTGATTACGGAGTTGTTGGAGGTCGGATGGAGGAACGAGTGTACTCACAAGGTCGATGATGACCTGTGCGTGATAGGTCGCCTCCGATCGCTCCGCACCTTCGATCTCACTGACGCGCGTAACGAATTCCTTCCAGCCGAACCGCTGGCCGTGCTCGTGGACGGCTCCGGTCATGTACCACTTGATTTCCATTGGGAGCGAGGCGGCGAGGTCCTCGGCGTCTCCCTCGGGGATTCGCTAACCCAACGTCGTCAGCGTCGCTCGAACCGCACGGACAGCCTCACCAGTCTCCGGGAGCTCGAGACGGTGTTGCACCTCCCGGGTGAATTTGTCGAAATTCGTAGCTTTTCTCCGTCAAAATACGAGACACGTTGTTATACCATCTCGGTCCCGCGCACACGAGTCCACACGTTCTTCACAGCCCATCACCAACCCCGGAGTATGTATCTCGCGGACGAGGCGTGGCCGGATCTGGAGTCGTATTTCGAGACGGAGTCGCTGGCGCTCGTGCCCCTGGGCTCGACCGAGCAACACGGCCCGCATCTCCCGGAGGGGACCGACCACCTGATCGCCGAGGCACTGGCTCGGGAAGCGGCAGACCGGACGGGCTATCTCTGCACACCGACCATCAACGTGGGTGTCAGCTCACACCATCGCCAGTTCCACGGAACGATGTGGGCCAACGCACCCGCGTTCCGGGACTACGTCGAGTCCATTACCCGAAATCTCACCTACCACGGGATCGATCGCGTGATCTACGTCAACGCCCACGGTGGCAACGTCCAGCACCTTCGAGAGGTCGGCCGTCGCCTTCGGGATTCGGGCGACGCCTACGCGATCGAGTGGATGTGGGACGAGTCGATCCCCGACCTCGTGGACGACCTCTTCGAGCAGAACGGCCCGCACGGTGGGCCCAAGGAGACGGCGATGATCCAGCACATCGCGGGCGAGTTAGTCCACGACGACCGCCTCGCCGACGCCCGCGACGGCGGACTGTCGGCGTTCGACGAGTTCACCGGTCGCAAACACGGCGCACGGACGTTCTACGACGCGATCGACAACTCCGCCAACGGTGTCTTCGGCGACCAGACCGACGCCACCGCCGAAAAAGGACAGCAACTGTTCGAGGCTGCGAGTGACCAACTCGTCCGGCTGAGCGAGTGGCTGGCCGACCAGCCGTTCGAATCGCTCGTCGCCAAGCGACACGTGTGAACAGTACCCAAAGTTGTTTCTACCAGTGACGTGTCGGACTCGGTATGAGACGGTATCACCTGCACGTGCTGCTGAGCGTGCCCACGGCCGGTGGGCTGTTGGCGATCGCTGCGGTAACGTACCGGCGCTTCGGCGTCGACCTCTACACGCTGGGTTTCCTGGCGCTGGGTCTCCTGGGGCTGTACCGGGTGATTCCGTCGCTGGTGCTGCCCGATCGGTTCGACCGCCCGCGCGTGTCGCGCCAGCAGTTGCTCCTCGACGTGGTGGGCGTCGTTCTCGTCGCGGTCGTGCTGTATCTCTTCGTATTCGAGCAGGCAACGATCGGCGACTATATCGCGGTGTAGGGACCGAGCCGGGTACCGTCGAGCAAATACGCCTCGCCGTTTGCGAGTCCCGCGGGGAGAAACGGTGAGAGAAAGTCCCGGCCGTCGACGTTGATCCACGTGCCGCCTGAACGGTCGTTGAACGCCGGGCAGACCACGAGGTCGGCGTCGATCTCGCCCAGGTCGTCGCCGTAGTGGTCTCGGAAGGGGGCGGAGTCGACCCGCCCGCGGAGCCAGACTCGTTCCATTCGACTCCCGCCGACCTCGTCTTCGAGGCGGACGACGGGGTGTTCGTGGGCGACACAGACTGTATCAGCGTCCAGCACCGCAGGTGCCGGCCAGGTGTGTCCGTGAGCGAACCCGACCGAACCGAGCCGCACCCCCTCGCCATCGACGACGGTCACGCCGTCGTACTCGTCGGTCAGCGCCTCGATGTCGCCGTCGTGGTTTCCCTTCGTGAGCGTGATCGGAATGTCGACGGCCTCGAACAGCGCCTCGATCTCGGCGCGTTCCTCGCCAGTGGCTGCGCCGATCGCAGTCGCGAGATCCCCGAGCAACACGAGTCGGTCGGGGCGGTGGGTGCCGAGCAGATCGAGCACCGCCTGACGACGGTGGTCGGCCGCCGAATCGAGCTCGACGCCCTGGTATTTGAGGTCGGCTTCCAGGCCGGCGTGGTAGTCCGCGACGACGAGCGCGCGCTCGGAGCCACAGTCGGCGATGGCCGCGGGCGCGTCGGGAATCGGTTCGACGCCCATCAGATCGGCGTGAGCGTCTCGTCGTCGGGCTCGTAACAGCGCCCGTTCATCAGCGCTTCCTGGATGGCTTCCTCGACGTCACCCGGATCGGCACCGGTCTGCTCGACGACAGCGGCGATCACGCCCTCTCGGTCTGCGCCCTCGCCGTCGTCGAGGTCGCGCATCGCGTCCATCACGGCGTCTTCGAGGTCGGCCCCGCTGACGTCTTCCTCGTCGGCGTCGGTCGCGTCGACCTCCCCGGCTTCCTCGTCGGCTCCGGCCTCGGTGTCGGTCTCGGGCGTCTCCGTGACGGCGTCGGTCGTCGCCGCGCTCTCGCTGGGCGTCGCCGATTCGTCACCGGCAGGCGCACCCGCGGAGTCCGGCGCAGCCTCGGCGTCTGCGGCCCCCGACGGCGCGCCGGCGCTCTCCGCCGCCTCGACGTCCTCGGGGTCGGGCGTCTCGATGTCGGCCTCGCCGGGTTCTTCGACTTCGGTCCCGCTCTGGAACTCGGTTCCGTACTCGGATTCGACCTCCTCGCGCGTCTCCTCGTCGAGGTCGAACTCGCCGGGCTCGAAGTCGCCGATGTCCTCCGAGTCCGCGGTCGAACCGGACGCGTCCGTCTCGGTTGCTGCCGTCTCGGCCGCAGACGTGCTGGGCGTGTCAGCCGTGTCGGTTTCGGACGTGTCAGCCGCGCTCTCTGAGGCAGCGGCTGCTGGCTGACTCGACGACGCTTCGCTGGGTTCCGAGGAGGTCGACGCGGCAGTTTCGTCGCTCGTCGATTCCGCCGTCACAGCTGACTCCTGTTCGGGCTCGCTGTTGGCCGCCTCGGCCGCGCTCCCGGCCCGCGAGTCCGCCTCGGCCGTACTCTCGATAGCCTCGTCGACGGCACCGGCCGGCGACTCTGCGCCGGGTTCGGCCGGTGTGGCCCCGCTCGTGTCGAGGTGGCGATCGGTCAGCGCCGAGAGGTCGACCTCGCCCGTCGCGTCGGGCGCGACCGAGCGGTCTTCGACCTCGTCGATTTCGCCGGCGACGACGCGGACGGCGTCGAGCGCCGTCTCACGAAGCGCCTGGAGGTACGCCCCACCCGTCCCGTAGTGATCGATCGCCAGCGGAATACCGGCCGCCAGCCCCTCGGAGACGCCGTCGGCGTCCAGCGCCGAGCGGAGTTCGTCACCGCGAACGTCGCTCTGGAGCGCGCTGGCGACGTCCGAGATCCGTGCGAGCGTCTGTTCGGCCGTCTGGACCACCCAGCGGTCGCGAGTGTCGGCGTCGACCTGGTTCACGCTCTCGGGTCGGATCGAAGTGTAGGTCACGTCGCTGTCCTCGGGCTGGAAGGTCCGGGCTTTCCCGGAGACGGCGACGAACGTCGGCGGCTCGGCGCGGTCGAGGAAGGCCTGCGCTTCGGGCTGGTACTGGCCGGCGTAGACGACGAACGCACCAGTCGGGTCGACCACACGCGCCCGGAGCACGTCGTCGCTGACGGGTGTGACTTCCGTCAGGACGCCGACGACGAACAGGCGATTGATCCGTGCTCCGGTGGGTGTGACGACGTAGTTCGGCGCGCGTTCCTCGTCGCTCTCGGCGTAGGAGAAGTCCGCGTCCTCGAACTCGCTGGCGAACAGCCGGTAGGCCGTCTCCCGGCGGCCCGGCCCGCCGTCTTCGGAGTCGCTCATACGTCCACCTCCGCGAGCAGCGCCGCGGCGCGGTCTGCGGGGTCGTCCTCGACCTCGGCGAACTCGTCGGCGTTGAGGTTCGCGCCGTAGTCGTCGATACTCAGCGTCCCCCGGACGCGGAACTCCCTGCCGACCAGTTCCTCACGGATGGCGTCGGCGACGACTTCCTTGTCCATCGCGTCGCGGGCGTGCTCGCGGGCGTCGTCGACGTCTCCCCCGTATATTACTTCGGTGAGTTCGTCGTCCAGAATGACCGTCACGGTCCCCGAACCGTCGTCGAGGATCGCCTTGGTCCGGAGGTCTTCGACCGACTCGACCTGCCCGTGGGTTCGACACTGGTCGTTCTGGACGATGCGTCCACACTCGGGACAGCGCTCGATCAATCCCGAGCCGTCCCGAACCGCGATAACGTTGCCCAGCAACTCGACGTCGAACATCCCGCCGGAGTCGAGCGCCTGCTTTATCGATAGCCGAGGTGCGTTCTCGGCGACCTCGACCTCGCGGTCGAGCGCTGTGACACGCGAAAACTCCGAGACGTTGATCGAGGGCGAGCCCCGGAACTCTCGGACGTAGGTGTTCTCGATGCGGACGGACCCGCCAGCTTCAATCTCGGAGTGAGGGTCCCAGTCAGTGAACGGCAGGCGGGCCGTCTCGTCGCCCAGGACGCCGCTGAGGATCGTCGTTTCACCGTCGCGGCCGTCGATGACCTTCTGTTCGGAGTCGACGACGCTGACCTCGACGTTGAGACCGCGGTCGCCGGGTTCGACGTCGATCAGATCGGTGTCGCCGCCGATCTCGTAGGGGACGTCGAGTGGCTCGTCGAGCGTCTCGACGCTCGTCGATTCGCCGAGGTTGAGTTCGGCGTTGCTCTCCCACTCGCGGACGCCGGCGTTTCCAGCGCGGATGGTGTCACCGGCTGCCAGTCCGAAGTCCTCCCATGCAGTGTAAGAGAGTTTGCCAGTCGCGTCGGCAATCTCGCCCTCGTAGATCGTGTGATCAGCGCCCTGATAGCGGATCGAGCGCTTGCCGAGGGTCAGGATCCGGCCCGTGACGGTGACGTTCGAGTCCTCGGTCGTCACGTCGGCCAGGTCCTTGCTCTCGGGTTCGGGCCCGCCGCTGTCGCCGCCGTCGCCGTACTTCCGGCGGAGACTCTGCTTTGCTTCCTCCAGCGGGACGCTGTAGGACACCAGGTTCTCCAGATCGCGTTTGACCTCCTGTTTGTCTGTGCCGAGAGCGGAGGCGAGCTCCTCGGCCTCGTTGTCGAGATTCATCACCGGTGATTCGACTGGCTCCTACTAAAAGGGTCGGCGTCGACGTGCCGACTCACAACAGGTGTAGTTTGTATGGTAACAGTCAACAAACGCTAAGAGACTAGAGCGCTATTGTTTAGAAGTGGTGCCATGTCCCTGGGAAACGAGGTAGAAAGAGCCATCAGCCGGACCGAGTCTGAGCAGTCTCAACTGCGAGTATACGAGTGCTCGGGGTGCGGGAGGGCGTTCGCGCGTGACCACGAGACGTGCCCGGCGTGTGACAGCGGCGTAGAAGAAATCCTGTTGCGGTGACACACTGACTGGTCGGAGCCGGTACGTTTAAGCCCGAGAGGTTAGCGCCTAGAGGCATGAGTGGCCGACCGCTTGACGTACTCGAAGCGTCGCTCGAAGAGGAGGTAACGGTACACCTCAAAGACGGCGAGATGTTCACGGGCGTGCTGGCCGGGTACGACCAGCACATGAACCTCGTCATCGAAGAGGGCGAAGACACAACGATTATACGCGGCGATAACGTCGTCACGATTAGTCCATGACTGGTGCAGGAACTCCGAGCCAGGGCAAGAAGAACCAGACCACACACGTCAAATGCCGACGCTGTGGAAACAAGTCCTATCACGTCAAGAAGGGCGTCTGCGCGTCCTGTGGCTTCGGCAAATCGGCGAAGCGACGTGAGTACGAGTGGCAGAGCAAAGCAGGCGAATAAGATCGACGATGCACGAGAAGTGCGGCGTTGTCGGCATCTCTCTGGAGGATCGTAGCGCCGCCCGACCGCTTTACTACTCTCTGTATGCTCTCCAGCACCGCGGCCAGGAGTCTGCCGGAATCGTCACCCACGACGGCTTCCAGCAGCACTCCCACGTCGAGATGGGGTTGGTCGGTGACGTCTTCGACGAGGACGATCTGGCGCAGTTGAACGGCTCGAACGGTATCGGCCACGTCCGTTATCCCACGGCCGGCAGCGTCAACGCCTGCTGTGCCCAGCCATTTTCGGTGTCGTTCAAGTCCGGATCGCTCGGGCTGAGCCACAACGGTAACCTCGTCAATACACCGGATATTCGTTCGGAACTGGCCGATCTGGGTCACGCCTTCACGTCCGACGGCGACACCGAGGTCATCGCACACGATCTCGCCCGGAACCTGCTCGAATCCGATCTCGTCCGTGCGGTCAAGCGCACGATGAACCGAATCCACGGGTCGTACTCGCTGACGATCATGCACGACGACACCGTCCTCGGCGTTCGAGACCCCCAGGGCAATCGTCCGCTGTGTATCGGCGACCTGGGCGACGGCTACGTCCTCGCATCAGAATCGGCCGCCATCGACACGCTCGACGGCGAACTCGTGCGGGACGTCCAACCGGGCGAACTGGTCGTGCTGCATCCCGACGGAACAGGCTACGACACCTACCAGCTCGTCGACGCTGACTCGACGGCCCACTGTTTCTTCGAGCACGTCTACTTCGCGCGCCCGGACTCGAACATCGACGAGAAGCTCGTCTACGACGTCCGGCGCGAACTCGGACGCAAACTCTACGAGGAGAACGGTATCGACACCGACGTCGTCCTCCCCGTCCCGGACTCAGGCCGGGCATTTGCCTCGGGGTACGCCGACGCGGCACAGGACGCCGGCGCGGACGTCGACTTCGCAGAGGGCTTGATGAAGAACCGCTACGTCGGGCGAACGTTCATCATGCCGACCCAGGACGAGCGCGAACGCGCGGTCCGGCTGAAGCTCAACCCGATCAAGAACACTGTCGAAGGCAAAAGCGTCACGCTGATCGACGACTCGATCGTCCGCGGGACGACTTCGACCCAGCTCGTTCAACTGATGCGCGACGCCGGTGCAGAGGAGGTCCACGTTCGGATCGGTGCGCCACCGATCATCGCCCCCTGTTACATGGGGATCGACATGGCTTCGCGCGAGGAGTTGATCGCCGCCGACAAGTCGATCGAAGAGATCCGCGAGGAGATCAAGGCCGACAGCCTGTCGTACCTGTCGATCGACGCCATCGCGGACGCGCTCGACAGCACCCGCGGCGACCTCTGTCTCGGCTGTGTCACTGGCGAGTATCCCTACGATATCGAAGGTGAGGCGACAGATCGTGAGGTCAATCGACCGGCGATCGAACCGTCGCCGGCCGACGACTGAATCGGTTTTCTCTTCTCACAGTGGCAGAACGTACAGCATGAGGTAGACGACGATCCCCAGCGAGAACGAGATCAGCCACAGCGTCGCCGCGATCCGTCCGAGCCGCGGGTGCAGGGTCTCAGAAAGCTCGGCAGGAGCGTGGGTCAACCCCAGCAGGAGGACGTGGTAGACCAGTGGGATACAGACGATCGCGAGCAGCATGTGAACCCCAAGAATCGGGTAGTAGACCCAGAGTTTCAGCCACTCGGGACCCCCGAAGGATGTCGGCCCTTCGATCGCCACCCGGAGCAGATACAGCGCGAGAAAGCCCAGAAAGAGGCCCAGGCTCGTGAGCATCAGCCGTCGATGTCGGTCGACGTCGTCAGCCCGGATCGATCGCCAACCAGCGATGATCGTGACGATGGCCGCTGCACTGAGAAGGGCGTTGAGGTGTGGGATCGCGGCGAGGATCGAATGTGGGACCGGCGGCAGGAGCGCGTCCGGGATCGCTTGCCTGACGGCCGCGACGACAGCCACGAGCGAGACGACAGTCAACAGTCCGGTGACCAGTGGGAGTCGACGGCGAATCGTCGTCTGCATTGGATGCGCGTTAGGATAGCGGACGGGAGTACGTTGCGATCAGAGACGGAGGGTCTGGTGCGAACGCTCAGATGAACTCGACGTTGGTGAAGACGAATCGGGTCTCTTCGCCGCGTGACTCGACGTCGAACGACCAGTCGTGTGACTCGATGATGTTCATGATGATCCGCATCGAGATGCGGCGCGCATCGCTGGGCTCGGGGTGCATCTGGAACAGCTCTTCGGGGTCGGCGTCGGGGAGGGCGTCGTCGGTCGAGACGACCGCGAAGCCGGCGTCGCTGTCGAGGCGTTCGACGCCGAGTGTGGCCGTGTCGCCGGCTCTATCGACCGCGAACTCGAACACGACTTCGAAGAGATGTCGCAGTCGTTCGGGGTCGGCGTCGACGAACGCTTCGGTATCGATCCGCAACGTCGGTCCCGGCCCGTCGACCATCCCCGCCGCACGCCGAGCAGTGACGGGGAGGCTCGTCGGTTCGGATTCGTGCTGACGGGCGTTCTCGCGGGCCAGCGCCACCAGATCGTCGATCAGTTGCTCCATCTGGGTGTGGTTGCGCTCGATCGTGTCGATCTGATCGAACAGCAGATCCTCGCCGTTGGCCACGTCCTCGACAATCTCTAATCGACCCATCGCGACCTGGAGGGGATGGCGCAGCTCGTGAGAGATCACGCGGGCGAACTCCTCCAGCCGGTCGTGCTGGCGTTTCAGTGCTCGGGTCCGCTCGCGCAGTTCGACGCGGGCTTCGGCGGCGTGGATCGCGAGCGCGACGTTGCGAGCGGCCTCGCGCAAAGCCCGGCGTTCGTCGGTCTGGAAGGCACTGGCGCGATTCGAGTAGACTGCCAACACGCCGTAGTGGCTCCCCTCGTAATCAAGCGGGACCGCGAACACCGACTCCATCTGCGTGACCGTCCCGGCGTCCTCACCGGGGAGGGTGCGTTCGGTCGTGAGTCGAGAGACGATGGTCTCGCCCTCCTGTTTGGCCTCGACGAGCGGTTGCTGGTGGGCGATCGTCAGTGCACGCTCGCGGTCGCGGTCGCGCCAGCCCTCGTCAGCACCGCCGCGACCCCCCGTTCGCGGGGCTGCGGTCCCGGCCTGGGTGTCAACACTCGCCAGACAGGCCCAGCGATAGCGATGAGACTGGGTGAGGACGTCGACGACCGACTGCTCGATCTCCTCGCGGTCGCGGGCGCGAACGAGCGTCCCGTTGACCTGTCGGATGACCTCGTTGATCTGAGCCTGCATCGCGGCGCGGCGGCGAGCCGGAAGCTGGGAGATCGCCGACTGGATCTGCCGTAACAGGAGTTTGACTGTGTCGGTGTCCTCGCGTAACGGGACGTATCCGAAGATGTCCTCGTCGAACTGTTCACGTGCGTCGTCGTAGTGTTCGATGTCCGAGACCAGGATGAACGGGAGGTCGGGATCGATCGAGGTGACGGCCTCGCGGACGGTGGCGCCACCGTCTGTCTCCGTGCCTGACTCGGGCGGCACAGCGTACTGACTGACGACACACTGTGGCGTTCGTGCTTCGAGTGCCGCCGCCGCCGAGCGTGCGCTCTCGGCGGTGACGACGTCCAGCCCGGCGTCTTTCAGCGCGGCAGCCAGATGTCCACCCCCGTCCGGATTCCGGACGAACAACACTTGCGGCCGTGTTGCCATTGGCTCTACCACCGTCGACAGTCGACAAAAAACGTTTGCATCCGTCTGCGCGCCGATCTGGCCACCTAACTTTAACAGCGCTCCCGCGGTAGTTGGGATATGGATCGCTCCGCAGAGACGGACGTCGACGTGACTTTCGGTACGGAAATATACGACCAGAAGGGCAACCGCCTCGGAACGGTCCGAGGGTTCGACGAACACGGCTTCTTCGTGAGCACCGACCAGGGGATCACTGCACTCTCGGGAGAGCACATATCCTCTGGTATCGCCGGCGAGGCTGAGTTGACCTGGCGCTGTTACGAATGTGGGGCGATCGGCGACATCGAGGAACTGCCAGAGGACGGCTGCCCGGACTGCGGTGCGCCCCAGGAAGACATCTATTACCACCTCCAGGATTGAATGACGGTCGTCGTCTTCGGCGCTGGCAGTCTCGGTAGTTTGCTCGGTGGTCTCCTCGCGCGGACCGACGACGTCACGCTCGTCGGACGCGACCCGCACGTCTCGACGATCCGTGAACACGGGCTCTCGATCGAGGGTGAGATTCGCGAGACTGCCACTCCAGACGCTGCGACCGAGATTCCGGCCGATCTATCGAGTGTCGACCTCGTGCTCGTTACGGTCAAGAGCTACGACACCGCAGAGGCCGCCCGAGCGTTGCAGGCGTGCGAACCCGAAATCGTCCTCACAGTCCAGAACGGCCTCGGAAACGAACAGACGCTCGCACAAACGCTCGATTCGACGGTCCTCGCGGGGACGTGCACCTACGGCGCGTTGCTCACGGAACCGGGAGTCGTCCGGTGTACCGGTCTCGGCGAGGTCGTGCTGGGCGCCCGTGATGGTAGTCACTCGCCTACTGCAGACCGGGTCGGCGCCGCGTTCGAGCAAGCCGGAATCGAGGCGACAGTCGCGAGCGACATGCCGCGACGGCTCTGGGAGAAACTGGCCGTCAACGCCGGTATCAACGCCACGACGGCGCTGGCTCGGATCGAAAACGGTGCACTGGCTGCCGGGCCGGCGCGGGATGTGGCGACAGCCGCAGCCCGTGAGACTGCGCGAGTCGCTCGGGCGGCCGAGATCGACCTCACCGACGACGATGCCGTCGCTGCCGTCCAGTCGGTGGCTGCCTCGACCGCTGACAACGAATCATCGATGTATCAGGACCTCCAGCAGGGGCGTCGAACCGAGATTGACGCGATCAACGGCGCTGTCGTCGATCGTGCCTCCGAACCAGTGCCCGTCAACGAGACACTCACGTCGCTCGTTCGGGCGTGGGAAGACGCGCGGGATATCCGCAAAATTTAGAACGGGGCCTGGGGGCCTTCGTCGTCCTCGCCGCCGATGCTGCCGCCGCGGGACTCGCCGGGAACAGACGGGCTATCCGCGCCTGCACCCATGCCGCCGCCACCGCCGGTGTTGGCGTGGACGGTGTCGATCTCGGGGATCTCCTTGGTCATGCGCGTCTTGATGGCCTGAATAGTCATCGGCGAGATGCCACAGCCGCTGCAGGCGCCGCCCAGCGCGATCGTGACTTCGCCCTTTTCGGGATCGAGTTCCTGGATCGCGGCGTTGCCGCCGTGCATCTGGATCTGTGGGAAGTTCCGGCGCAGGAAGTTCGCGATGCGGTCTTCGAGGTCGCTCGTGCCGTCTTCACTCTCAGTGCTCATGAAAGGGGGTAGGTGTGGAGGTCGTTTCAACCTTTGGTTCGCCTAATATCGGGGTGGGCGTCCGACAGATCGCTATTCGAGATCGAACACCGACCGCAACTGGCGTTCGATCTCGTCGGTGTACTCGTCGTAGACTTCCTGGAGTTCGGCGTCCGAGAGCGGGAACTCCCCAGTGAGGCGTGCGACGGCGTCCTCGGGCAGCTCGACGCGGAACTGGCCGTCGCCCTCGTAGAAGGGTTCGCTCTCGGCGAGGACGCGCTGGTCGACACCGTGGACGAGATCGGAGCTGTGGCGGTCGGACATGGCGTCGAACGCCTGCTTGTACGCCTGCTGGAGTTCGGTGAAGTAGTGTTCGTACTTGTCCTCGAACTTCTCGGGGTCGAAACTGGTCATCGGGCGAATCCTCGGGAGGAGTCTACAAAAACGGGGCGATCCAGTTCGGATCACTCACAGCCCTCGGAGCGCGGATTACTCGCGTTCGTCGGTGAGGTCGCCGCGGACGACGGGGACGCGGACTCTGTTCTCGGGGAACGCGAGCAAGAACAGCGCCGAGCCGACGACGACAGCGACAACGATCGCGGCCCCGACCGAGAGCATCAACGGCGCTGCGAGCAGGTCGAGCGCGCTCGATCCGGTCGCAGCAGCCATCACGCCCGCGAGCACGAGCGTCGCGGTGACCACACCGAAGACGAAGCCCGCACCGAAGACGTATCGAACAGTTTCAGCGTCTGTTTCGGGCTGTTCTGAATCCATACGCAGCGTTAGTAATGCGACGCCAAAACAGTACTGGCCGTCAGAGATCGCCTCGGCGGGCGCGTTCCCGGAGTGACGCGGCCCGATCTCGAATCGTCTCGATTTCCGCCTCGTCTTTGTCGTCGAGGTGGCTGTAGACGAGGTTCATCCGATGGTTGTTTCGGAGCTTGTCGGCGTTTCGATCGAGAAAGTCCCAGTACAGCGAATTAAAGGGACAGGCGCGCTCGCCCGTGGCCTTGGTCTTGTAGAAGTGGCAGTCGTTGCAATAGTCACTCATTGTATCGACGTAGTTGGCCGAGGAGACGTAGGGCTTGGTCGAGAGGACGGCCGAGCCAAAGGTGCCCATGCCGACGACGTTCGGGGTCGTCACCCAGTGGTAGGCGTCGACGTAGGCGGCGTGAAACCAGCGGTTGAGCGCCTGTGGTTCGACCCCTAGCAGCGTCGCGAAGTTCGAGAGGATCATCAGCCGCTCGATGTGATGGGAGTAGCCGCGCTCGCGGACGCCGTCGACGACGTCGCTCAGGCAGGCCATATCGGTTTCGCCGGTCCAGAACAACTCGGGAAGGGGCTCGGTCTGGTCGAGTTGGTTCGCACTCGCGAGATCGGGCATCTCCCGGCGGTAGACGTGGCGCATGAACTCCCGCCAGCCCAGTACCTGCCGAACGAATCCTTCGACGCTGTTCAGCGGCACGTCTCGCTCCTCTGCAGCGTTCGTCACCCGATCGAGTATCCTGCGTGGGTGGATGACCCCGAGATTGAGCGCGGCTGACAGTAGCGAGTGGTGCATGGCCCACGAGTCGGTGCGCATCGCGTCCTGGTAGGGACCGAAGTCGTCCAGGCGTTCGGTCACGAAGTGGTCGAGCACCGCCCGGGCCTGTTCGTGGGTGACCGGCCAGCGGAACGGCTCGGGGTCGGCCCAGTCTCCGCCGTAAGGAGGTTCGTCGTACTCCCCAGCGAAGGTCTCAGTGACCCACTCGACTACTTCACGAGTCGTCTCGTCGGGTTCGAAGGCGGGCGGCTCTGGAGGTTCGTATCCGTCGGGTGGCGTCTCGCGGTTCTGGTCGTCGTAGTTCCACTGGCCGCCGACGGGGTCGCCGCCTTCCATCAGGTAGCCAGTCTCGCGACGCACGAAGCGGTAGAAGTCCTCGTGGCGGTAGCTCGAACGATCGCCGGCCCACTCGTCGAAGGACTCGGACGAGCAGAGAAACAGGTCGTTCTGGACGATGTCGAGTGAACCGTCGTGCTCGTCGACGAGATCGCGAAGTCGATCGCCGCCCCGATAGCTCGGGGGTCGCATGACGACCAGTTCGTCGCCTGGATGCTCCCTGAGATGTGCGTCGATGCCGTCCGCGAAGGTTTCGACCTGTCGGTAGTCGACCGATCGACCACGGGCACGAAGGTCGTCCCGGAAGTGACGCATGGCGCTGAAGACGAGCGTGAGCTTGTGCGGATGGTAGGGATGGCGGCGCGCGAATTCCGTGGCCTCGATCATGAGGACGCGGTCGTCGGGCCGTCGGGAAAGTGGCCCGCGCGTGGCCGTGAGTTGGTCGCCGAGGACGAGGACTGTCATACCCACTGTTTAGCATCGGGTCGGCAAAAACGCCAGTTTACTGGACGTCGTAGCGCAGCAGGACGCCGTCGTCCAGTCGCTCGACGGTCCGGAGCTCGAGTCGGGAAAAGTCAGCGACGAATCCGTCGCCGTCGGCGAGCGTCGGGGCGTCGCGACCGCCGATTACCACCGAACCGACGAACACCGAGAGCTCGTCGACGAGGTCGGCCTCGAACAGCGAGAAGATGAGTTCGCCGCCACCTTCGACCATCACCTGGTCGAGACCCATCGCTTCGAGTTCGGCGAACGCTGCTCGGAGGTCGACGCGACCTTCGCCTGCCGTGACGACGGTCACGCCGTCGTCCTCGAGCGCGGATACCCGCGAGTCGGCGACCGCGTCGCTGACCAGCAGGATCGTCTCGGCCGCGTAGTCGAGGATCCGAGCGTCGAGGGGGGTCCGGAGCGAGGAATCGGCGACGATCCGGGCCGGCTGTGGTGGCTTTCCCTGGTCAGTACGAGCCTCGATCCGGGTCGCCGAGTCGACGGTCAGCGAGGGATCGTCAGCGAGGACAGTGCCGACGCCGACCATGACGGCGTCGCTGTCGGCCCGGAGCGAATCGACGCGCTCGAAGTCGTCAGGGCCGCTGATAGCGATCTGTTCGCGTTCGCGCGTCGAGAGCTTGCCGTCGGCACTCATCGCGGCGTTGACGACCACGTGCATGCGCCACAGTTGAAGCGGGTCGAGAAAACAGTTTGCGGGTCGGCGTCAGCGAAGCCGATCGAGGGGGAGTCGTTTGGTTCCACCGAGTCCCTCGGCTTTGAAACAGAGTGCCGCGCCGTCGGTCCAGCACTCTCGCAGGTCGAGGACCTGTTCGGTTTCGAGCGAGGCCACCCGGGCCATGCCTTCGCTGTCTATCTCGACGAAGGTCCGCGGCGTCTCCTGGGTCGTCATCGACCACTCCTCGCCGCCCATGTCGAAAGATTCGGACTCCCCGTCGGCCCACGTGACGACGATCCGGTACTGTTCGCGGAGTTCGTCGCCCCGGTCGTGGTCGACGCGCTTGTCGCGCTCGATCGTGAGGTCGTGGCGATCACACCACCGCTGGAGTCGCTCGGCGTCGAAGCGTTTCCCGCCGTCGTCGCTCCAGAGAAAGTGTGTCTCGGAGGGGTGGCCACCGAACGCGGGCTTGCGCATAGTTCTCACTCACCGTGGAAAAGTAAAAACCACGCGGCCACCTATCGATTTGATTTCCAGTCGTGATGAATTGATCAGTTGGATTCATAGTGATTACTGTATCGATTTACCACTACGACCGCCCGACTCCGGGCGGTCGATGTAGAACAGACCTACAGTAATCACTATCAGACGTTTGCCGAGAATCTGCCAGAGCGGACTGCGGTCAGACCGTCGATTGTAGCGGCCTGCGGTCAGGAAGCCAGCGGCCAGCGTTGATGCTGGCCGCCGGGGAGGAATGGGGAGTCGTCGGGAGCGAGGCGCGACGCGCCTCGTACCACGCGAACGGCGAAGCCGTGAGCGGGCAATTCGCCCGCGACTCCAGAAAGCGCTGGCGTTGCCTTCAGACCCCGTCGGCAATCGCCGACGGTGGTCATGCGGGCCTGGTGGACATGAAAAGGGCGCAGCGCGGCCCGCCAGGGCCGCGCAAGGGCTTTCAGCCGAAGTTTTCTACTTTGGCTTCGTCAGGCTCCCCACCCGCGGCCTCGATGGCGGAGGTCGCGGCGTCCAGGAAGTCGGCGAACCCGTAGACGAACACCTGCGCGCCGTCCCCCACAGATTCGAGCGCGTCGGCGACGGGATCGGTCAGGTCCTGGTCGTCGGCGACGATTCGGACGAACGCGCCCGCCTCCGACAGTGCTTCCAGGCGGTCCTGATGGATCGGGTCGCTGTCGCGATAGACGATGGCGGCGTCGTTGCCGTCCGCGATCGCGCGTTCGCCGATCCCGACCGCGGGGCCGACGCCGGGGCCGCCAGCGAGGACGACGACGCGCTGCTCGCCTTCGTAGTAGGAACTGCCGAACGGGCCAGCGACGCGCACCGAATCGCCGGCCTCCAGTTCGTCCAGCAGCGGGCCGACCGCGCCCTCGGAGTCGATCTCGACGGTGATCTCGAAGGTGTCCTCGACGTCGGGCGAGGAGATCGTGTAGAACCGGGATTCCTCACCTTCGGGAGTGTCGAGGGTCAACTTTACGAACTGTCCGGGGCTGGCCGAGAAGTCGGCAGGCGTCTCGAAGTGGATGGCGACCGAATCGGGGCCGACCGACTCGATGGCGGTGACGGTGAGCAGCTGTTGGTCCATAGTCGGACAGCGGAGTGGGGGGCGAAAGTCCTTTTCGGAAGACGAAACTTCATTACAGACACTTCGGGTTCCAGAAGGCTTTTCGTCCGGCCATGGATAGGGCTCGCTAGCATGCATGAGGATCTCAACTGGGCCATCGGTGGCGAGGCCGGCGACGGGATCGACTCGACGGGCAAGATCTTCGCCCGGGCGCTCTCCCGTGCCGGACGCCACGTCTACACCTCGAAAGACTTCGCCTCGCGCATTCGAGGCGGGTACACGGCCTACAAAGTTCGCACCGCCGTCGACACCGTCGAGAGCGTCGTCGACCGACTCGACATCCTGATCGCGCTGACCGAGCGCACGATCGAGGAGAACCTCGACGAGCTCCACGAGGGCAGCGTCATCATCTACGACGGCGAGCAGACGACGATGCAGGACGTCGAGATCCCCGGCGAGATGGTCGGTCTCCCCGTGCCGATCAAGGACCTGGCGGTCGAAGCCGGCGGGGCGATCATGCGCAACGTCGTCGCGCTCGGGGCTGCCTGCGAGGTGGCCAACTTCCCGATCGAGAACCTCGACGAAGCCCTCGAAAAGCGCTTCGGCGGGAAAGGGCAGGCCATCGTCGAGAACAACAAGGAAGCCGCCCGGATGGGGCGGGATTACGTCCAGGACAACTACGACCACGACTTCGAGTACGACCTCGAAACGACGGACAACGACTACGTCCTGCTGAACGGCGACGAAGCGATCGGGATGGGTGCGATCGCGGCCGGCTGTCGGTTCTACGCCGGCTATCCGATCACGCCCGCGACCGACGTCATGGAATACTTGACTGGTCGAATCGAGCAGTACGGTGGCGCGGTCGTCCAGGCCGAGGACGAACTCGCCGCCGTGAACATGGCCCTCGGCGCTGCTCGTGCGGGTGCACGCTCGATGACGGCCACCTCTGGCCCCGGGATCGACCTGATGACCGAGACGTTCGGCCTCGTCGCGACGACGGAGACGCCGCTGGTGATAGCCAACATCATGCGCTCGGGGCCATCGACGGGGATGCCGACCAAACAGGAGCAAGGTGACCTCAACCAGATGCTCTACGGCGGCCACGGCGAGGTCCACCGGATGGTCGTCGCGCCCACGACCGTCGCCGAGTGTTTCCACAAGACCATCGAGGCCTTCAACCTCGCCGAGAAGTACCAGATACCGGTCTATCTGACTGCGGATCTCTCGCTCGCAGTAACTGAACAGACCTACGCGCCCGAGGAGTTCGACATGGACGCCGTCGAGATCGAGCGCGGCAACGTCGTCGACGAGGAGTCGGTCGACGAGTGGCTCGACGACAAGGGACGCTTCCGCGCCCACGCCGCGACCGACGACGGGATCAGCCCGCGGGCGTTCCCCGGGACCATCGACGGCGCGCACATGACGACCGGGCTGGAGCACGACGAACTCGGCCGGCGCACAGAAGAGGAAGAAGTCCGCGTCGAGCAGGTTCAGAAACGCGAGCGCAAGGTCGAGACGGCCGAAGAACGCGAGAACTGGGACTACCGGGAGTTCGGCGACCCCGACGCAGAGACGCTGGTGATCTCGTGGGGTTCGAACGAGGGCGCGATCCGCGAGGCGATCTCACAGTTGGAGGGGGAGCTTCCTGTACGGTTCATCTCGGTGCCGTACATGTTCCCGCGACCCGACCTCAGTGAGGCGATCGAGGCAGCAGAAGACGCGATCGTCGTCGAGTGTAACGCCTGGGGGCAGTTCGCAGACCTCATCGAGCACGACGCGTTGACGCGCGTCCAGCGAATCAACAAGTATACTGGCGTCCGCTTCAAGGCCGACGAACTGGCCGGAAAGATCCGCGACGCCGTCGAGAAAACGGAGGCAACAGCATGAGTTCTGACGTTCGATTCACAGACTTCAAATCCGACAAGCAACCCACCTGGTGTCCCGGCTGCGGCGACTTCGGGACGATGAACGGCATGATGAAAGCCCTGGCCGAGACCGGCAACCACCCCGACGAGACGTTCATCGTCGCGGGGATCGGCTGCTCTGGCAAGATCGGGACGTACATGCACAGCTACGCGCTGCACGGCGTCCACGGTCGTGCCCTCCCCGTCGGGACTGGTGTCAAGCTCGCCAACCCCGACCTCGAAGTGATGGTCGCGGGCGGGGACGGCGACGGCTACTCGATCGGCGTGGGCCACTTCATCCACGCCGTCCGCCGGAACGTCGACATGAGCTACGTCGTCATGGACAACCGCATCTACGGCCTGACGAAGGGCCAGGCCTCGCCGACCAGCCGCGAGGACTTCGAGACCTCCACGTCGCCGGACGGGACGAACCAGCAGCCGGTCAACCCGAAGGCCCTGGCGCTCTCGGCGGGCGCGACGTTCATCGCCCAGTCCTTTTCGTCGGATTCCCAACGGCACACCGAACTGGTCAAGCAAGCCATCGAGCACGACGGCTTCGGCTTCGTGAACGTCTACAGCCCGTGTGTCACGTTCAACGACGTCGACACCTACGACTACTTCCGGGACTCGATCGTCGACCTCGAAGACACCGAACACGACTCGTCGAGTTTCGACCAGGCCAAAGATCGGATTCTGGAGAGCGAGAAGGAATACATCGGCGTCCTCTACCAGGACGACGACTCCATTCCGTACGAGCAGCGCGAAGGGATCGAGGGTAGCATGGCCGAGATCCCCGACGGTGCACCCGACGGCGCGACGGATCTGGTTCGAGAGTTCTACTGACCCGGACCGCAGCGCCTGTGCTTTCAGCTATTCGCCGGGGTCAGCGGTTCCGCGGCGATCTCTCGACGCAATTCACCGAGTGACATCTCTTCGAGACCACCGACAGTCGCCTCGATGACGGCGCCGACCTCCGAGCGGTCGACTTTCACGCCGTCGGTCCGGAGGACGTCCGCGGGTCGAGATTCGATCTCACGGAGCGTCGCGACCGCGAGCAGGTAGGGAATCGACCACGCCGCGACGCGGTTGCCCGCTCGCTCGGGGACGTGTTCGAGCCAGGTCTGGGCGTCGTCGAGATGGCCTCGCGCGTCCTCGATGGTCCGCTCGACGACCGTGACTACCCCCTCGACAGTGTCCGGGTCGCCGAGATCATCGACCGCCACACCCGCTGTCGCGAGTTCCCTGACCGGCAGATAGACGTTGTCCTCTTCGCGGTAGTCTTCACCCACGTCCTTGGCGACGTTGACGAGTTGCAGGGCGTGACCGAACGAGTCGGCGGTTTCGGTCAGACGGTTCCGGGACGCTGCCGGCAGTTCCTCGTCACGGACGAGATTAGTCACGAGTTCGCCGACGACTCCAGCGGCGTAATGGCAGTACTCGTGGAGTTCCTCTCGGGTCTGGATCCGGATGCCATCCTCGTCCGCGTACCGTCTGAGGAACGTCGCCATGCCGTCGACCATCTCGCGGACCGCCGGTCGGATGGCTTCCCGAACGTCTACAGGCTGACTTTCGAACACCCGCAGCACTCTGGGGGTCTGTGCGAGTAGCTCCCAGTCGGCGTCACTGTCCTCCGGAATCCACGGCACGACGGCGTCCTCGAACGCCCCAGCCGTAGTCGAACTGTCCGCCGACACGACCTCGTCGTACACGTCGAGCAAGTCGGCCCTGGTCTCCGGTGGGATGTGCCGGGCGTCTTCGATCGTATCCGGGATCCGACAGAGCAGGTACCCGATACAGATCGACGACGACATCGGTTCCTCGAGCACGTCGACTGTGATCGCAAACGTCCGGGAGACGTCCTGTACGATGTCGTAACACCACTCGACGTCCTCCGCTTTCGCCGCCGTATCGACGGCGTCTGAAGTGTCGGCCATCGCTGCTGGTATTCCTAGGGGACGAAGCGTGAAAACCACGAGCATTCCTCCTCGAATTGTTGCTGGTCAGTCGTTTCGGGGCATCGACCTCACTCCGAGCGCGACTGCGACGGTCGGGACGGCGACAGTATCCGAGAGAGTGTTTCGGGCGACCTGTGTACCGCCCCACAGCAAGTCCAGCGAATTCAGGGGTGCGCGTAGTAGGTCACAGACTCCTCGTCGTGGCGGTCTCGCGGCTCGTCACCGCTCGACTCTTCCGTGCCGCTGGGCGGCACGCTATCAATCCGGACGAATCCGACGCGCACGAACTGCAGGAGGTCGTCGGGTTCGTACTCGGCGATCCCGGGTTCGGCGTAGCCGGTCACGTCGCCGTCCATGGTCCGCATCCGCATCGGAAGCGACGAGTCGGCCGGGACCCAGTGGATCACCTCCACGTCACCCTCCCGGACCACGTCGATTTCGTCACCAGTAAATTCGAATGCATCGCGGGTGTGTTTCACGCAGCCGTAGCCCTTCAGCCAGACTTTCTGACCGTTCGCCGGGACGTCTGCCGCCTCGACGAGGACTGCACCCTCGACCGGAATCTCGCGAGTGCCGCGATCTTCGTGGTTCGGATGAACCGGGGGCTCGCCAGTCTCCGGACCGCCGATGATCGGTTTCTCGACCGCCGGGCCGATTGTGTCGTCGTTCTCGTGGCCGTCCCGGACGAAGAACGCGCGGTCGGTCTCCTCGTCGATCATGTCGCGGTTGTTGGCGTAGACCGCCGACATCGAGAGATCGACGTTCGAGGTCGAAGTACCGAGTTCGACCATCGCGTCGACGATCGCTTCTCCCCGAATCCCACGGCGCTTGAGACTCTTGAGTGTCGGGGCGCGCGGGTCGTCCCAGCCGTCGAGGTCGCCGGCGTCGATCTTCTCCTTGATGGTCGAGGTACTCATCTTCACGTCGTAGGCGTCGACCTGGACGTGCCCCCAGTGGATCACTTCGGGGTACTCCCAGCCGAAGTAGTCGTAAACGAACCCCTGGCGCTTGGCCGAATCCTGCAGATCGATCCCGCGGATGATGTGTGTGACGCCCGTGAGGTGGTCGTCGATCCCGCTCTGGAAGTCCAGCATGGGCCAGCAGCGATACTCGCTGGCCTCCTCTCGGGGGTGTGGCGTGTCGATCATCCGGAAGGCCACGAAGTCTCTGAGTGCAGGATTCTTGTGGGTGATGTCGGTCCGCACCCGGAGGGTGATCTCGCCCGAACTGTACTCGCCGTCGATCATGGCCTCGAACTCCGAGAGCGTCTGCTCGGCATCCTTCTCGCGATGGGGACAGGCCTCCCCGGAGTTCTTCAGGTCGGAGAACTCCTCTTGCGGGCAGGTGCAGGTGTACGCGCCGCCCTTCTCGATCAACTCGCGGGCGTGGTCGTAGTAGACGTCGAGGCGGTCGCTGGCCCGAAGGACCTCGTCGGGTTCGAACCCGAGGTACTCGATGTCCTCGAGGATGGCGTCGTAGGCGTCGAGGTCCGGGCGCTTGGTCTCTGGGTCGGTGTCGTCGAACCGGACGATGAAGCTCCCGTCGTAGCGCTCCTTGTACGTGCCGATGACCGAGGGCATCCGGGCGTGGCCGATGTGCCACGGGCCGTTGGGATTGGGCGCGGCGCGCATGCGAATCTCGTCGTAGTCGTCGGCGTTGGGCAGGTCGGGAAGGTCGTGTTCGTCTGCCTCGTCCTCGGCTTCCAGTTCCTCGACGCGCTCGGGTGCGAGTTCTTCGAGGCGCTCGCGCTTTGCCTCGGCGTCCATCCCGTTGACGCGGTTGACGACGGGTGCGATGACGCCCGCGATCTCGTCGCCGTACTCGCGGAACTCGGGGTTCTGTCCCATGAGTGGGCCCATGATCGCACCCACTTGAGCGTCGCTGTCGTGTTTGAGCGCGTTGAAGAGGGCGTTGATCTCGGCGGCTTCTTCGGCCTGTTGGCGTATGTCTTCGTCCATGGACAGGGGTTGCGGGGGCCTCACCAAAACCTCCTCGGCTTCCCGCCGCAATTTTTCTCGTGTCGGAAAAGGCGTCGTCAAGCAATAACGGCGCGCGTTTTCGCGGCCTGCGCGGTCGATTGCGACCGCGATGCGAAAACAGATACAAAAGAGACGCGAAGGGGGCGAAGGATTTTCACGCGGACACCCGAACCACGAACTACGACAACCCACACGGGGGAGACACCATGCAGCGAGGACGCACCTACAATCACGCGAAGGTACAGGAGTTCTGGCAGTTCCGCTGGAACGAAGAGGACGTCTACGAACTCGACGACCCCGAGGATCCACGCTACGTTCTCGGAATGTTCCCCTACACCTCCGGGAACCTCCACATGGGCCACGTCCGCAACTACGCGATCACGGACGCCTACGCCCGGTTCAAACGCATGCAAGGCGAGGACGTCCTGCACCCGATGGGGTGGGACGCATTCGGCCTGCCCGCGGAAAACGCCGCCTACGAACGTGCGACCGACCCGCGGTCGTGGACGGACTCGTGTATCACCCAGATGCGCGAGGAGATGGAGACGATGGGATTCGGCTACGACTGGTCCCGTGAGGTCACGACCTGTGAGCCGGACTACTACCGCTGGAATCAGTTCTTCTTCCGGGAGTTCTACGACGAGGGGCTGGTCGATTACCGCGGTGCCGAGGTCAACTGGTGTCCCGACTGTCAGACTGTGCTCGCGGACGCGCAGGTCGTCGATCCACCCGAGGATGTCGACGTACACGACCACGCCGAGGGGGTCTGCTGGCGATGCGAGACGCCCGTCACGACCCGCGAACTCGACCAGTGGTTCTTCACGATCACCGACTACGCGGACGAACTCCTCGATGGACTGGACGGCCTCGAACAGTGGCCCGACAGCGTCACCGAGATGCAACGCAACTGGATCGGCAAGCGCGAGGGTGCCCGCGTCGCATTCTCGGTCGAAGGCTACGGCGATGTCGAGGTCTTCACCACGCGACTCGATACGATCTGTGGCGCGACCTATCTCGCCGTCGGGCCGGGCCACGATCTCGCCAAGACACTCGCGGCCGAGGACGACGCCGTCGCGGACTACCTCGACGAACACGACCCCGAGTCGATGACGGGCGTCGAGACGGACCTGACAGCCACGAATCCCGTAACGGGTGCGGAGATTCCCGTCTCCGTCGCCGCCTACGTCCTCGACGACGTGGGGACGGGCGCGGTCATGGGTGTTCCCGGGCACAACGAGCGCGATCACGCATTCGCGACCGCGATGGGGCTTCCAGTCCGGAAAGTCGTCGAACCCCGCGGCGACGGCACCGTCGAGGTCGACGTCGAAACTGAGCCGTACACCGGCGCTGGCCGACTGGTCGACAGCGGCGAGTATTCGGGACTCTCGACTGCGGAGGCGCACACCCAGTTACTCGAGGACCTCGACAGTGCCGCAGTCGACACCCAGTACCGGCTTCGAGACTGGCTGATCTCCCGGCAGCGGTACTGGGGCACGCCGATTCCGGTGGTCCACTGCGAGGACTGCGGGCCGGTCCTCGTTCCCGAAGCGGATCTCCCCGTCGAACTCCCGGAGTTCGTCCAGTCTCGCGGTAACCCCCTCGACGCGGCGACGGAGTGGAAGGAGACTACCTGTCCCGACTGCGGCGAACCTGCCGAACGCGAGACCGACACGATGGACACCTTCGTCGACTCGTCGTGGTACTTCCTGCGATTCCTCTCGCCCGACCTCGACGATGCGCCCTACGACGTCGACCTCGCGAACGACACGCTCCCGGTGGACGTCTACGTCGGTGGGAAGGAACACGCCGTCCTCCACCTACTCTACATCCGCTTTTTCGCTCGGGCCCTGTCAGACGTCGGCTTGCTCGACCATCAAGAGCCCGTCGAGCGTCTCATCAACCAGGGCACGGTGCTGCACGGCGGCGAGAAGATGTCCAAGAAGAAAGGGAACGCCATCGCACCCCACGAGTATGGCGCGGAGACGACTCGGCTGTTCGTTCTGAGCGCCGCCCACCCCAACCGGGACTTCGACTGGGCGGCCAAAGATGTCGGGGAGGCCTACGACCTCCAGCAGCGAATCTACGGGCTGGTCTACGACTTCGCGGATGGCGAGCCGACCACCGACCGTGACGGCCCAGCCGAACAGTACCTCGAACGCGAACTCGACCGCACAGTCGAAGCAGCCACGGAGGACTACGAGCGGTTCCGAATCCACCAGGCGATCGGCGAGGTCAGGGGGCTGGCACAACTACTGGGCCAGTACCGCGCCTACGACGTCCCCGACAGAGAAACGTACCGCCACGGATTGAACGTCCTGCTCAGGCTGATCGCGCCGGTCGCGCCCTACCTGGCCGAGGAGTGCTGGAACATGCTCCGGGCGGAGGGGCTGGTCGTCCAGGCCGACTGGCCCACGGTCGAGAGCGACCTCGAAGCCTACGACCGCGAACGTACCCTGGTCACCACCGTCAGAGACGACGTGCGTGACATCTGCGAGACGGCCGGGATCGACGATCCCGAGCGGATCGAACTCGTGGTGGCCCCGGAGTGGAAGTATAACGCATACGAGATAGCACGCCAGCAGTCGGGCGATTCGATCGTCTCGGCGATCATGGGTGTGGAGTCGATGCGCGAACGCGGTGAGCAAGCCGAGTCCTACGCGAAGTCACTCGAAGGGCGCGGGCACGGTCTTGAACCCATCCTCTCGCGGGCGACCGAGACGGCGGAACTACAGCGGGCGAGTTGGCTGCTCGACGACGAGTTCGACGCCGAAGTCGTCGTCCACGAGGCTGAGGCAGCCGACGACCAGCTCGCGTCGAAAGCCGAGCCCGGAAAGCCGGCGATCCAGATCTCCTGAAAGAGACGTTCTGGCACCTCCTATTCGCTCACTGGACCACTCTTCGTATTTTCCCACGACGAAGGACAGAATTAATCCGCTGGTGTGCGAAGACAGGAATCGAGCCATGAAAGCAGCGCCCTCCACAGACATCGGGTCGGGAGCCGCCCGCCTCGGACGGATGCTCGCCGCCCTGCTCGTGGTCCTGGCCGTCTCCACCGTGGTTGTCGCCATCACCACGCTGGTCCTGGGTGTGGTGGCGGTGCCACTCTCGCTTCTGGTGGGGGTCGTGGTTGGGACACTACTGATCCCGTTCGCCGAAAACCCATATTTGCTCTTCTCGACGATGCTGAACGAGCCAGTGCTGACGGTCGTTCTCGGCGGTCTCGCGCTAATACTGGTGGTGTCTCTCGGCCCGGTCCGTTCCGAAATCGAGTCCTTCCGGGAGGAACTCGGCGTGCACGGCCGGCCCAGCGATACCGACCTCGTCCGGACGGTTACACTCCTCTCGAAACAGGCCGACATCGCCGAACCGGATGTGTTCGTCACGAGACGCCGCCGACCCGAGTCCTACGCCATCGGTGGCCGGTCAGACGGGACGATCGTCGTCACGTCCGGATTACTTGCGACGCTTTCGGAGTCGGAGCTGCGAGGCGTCCTCGCACACGAGGTGGCCCACCTCGCAAACGGAGACAGCCGACTGATGGGACTGGTACTGACGCCCACACTGGTCATCGAGCACTTCAGCGATCGGGACCCGCCGAGCACTCGATTACTTCTGCACTCGATCCAGACGTTCGGCCTGCCCTACATCGGGGCGTACCTGATGTGGGCGTTATTGTCGGTCGTCGCTCCCATCCAGCGGGTGGGAAATCAGTTCGGGCTAGCCGTCCTCTCGCGAGAACGGGAGTTCGCGGCCGACCGTGCCGCCGCAAGGCTGACCGGTGAGCCGAGCGCACTCGCGTCAGCTCTGGAGACGCTGGATTCCGAACGTGGACGGCCGGACGAGGACCTGCGAACGTGGCGGCAATCCGCCAGCGTACTGGATATCTTGCCGGCTGACGCCGCAGAGACGAGCGACAACCCGTTCCGGACACATCCGCCGACTGACGAGCGAATCCGCCGACTCAGGGAACTGGCCGCCGAGATGGAACGGTGACGGCAATCAGTGTGCGGGCGTGTACGCGCCCGAAATCGTCGTCAGTAACACGATCCCGGCGATAATGAGGCCGATCCCGACCACTGCGGCCAGGTCGATCGACTCGCCGAAGTAGACGAGTCCGATCGCCGTCGTGCCGACGATCCCCACTGCTGACCAGATGGCGTAGACCTTCCCGATCGCCATCGCTTCGAGGGCGAGTCCGAGGAAGTAGAACGAACTCAGATAGCCGACGACGACACCGCCGGTCGCGACGTGATTCGAGAAGCCATCGGACAGTTTGAGGGCGGTCGTGCCGACCAGTTCGGCCGCGATCGCGAGCACCAGCGCCAGCGCGGGATTCATGAGCGAGGAAAAGCCGACCACCCCAATGTACGTTCTCGAATCCGCTGCCACTTGCGCGCAGTTGCAGGGGAGACCGTCAATATTTCCTCGATAGTGGCTGAACGGCGGGTATGAGCGACCTCGCCGAACTGGGGCTGTCGAGCTACGAGGCCGTGGTCTACCGGACGCTGCTCGGTCTCGGCTCCGCGCCGGCCAGGGCGATCTCGGACGCGAGCGACGTGCCCCGAGGCCGGATCTACGACGTGTTGAACACGCTCGACAGTCGCGGACTCGTCCGGACACACGACTCGCGAGAGCCGACGCGGTACGCGGCCGTCGACCCCGAGATCGCCGTCGATCGCCTGCTCGACGAACGCCGGCGCGAACTGACCGAACAGCGAAAACACTACGAGTCGGTCGCCGAATCGGTGAGCGAGCGACTCTCGCCTGCGATCCCCACTGAGAGTCGGTTCTGGACGGCCGCACTTGGCAGCGAGGAGGCGTGCTCGCTCGCCAGGGAGCAACAGGAACTCGCCGAGGACCGGATCACGTCGGTGATCGGCGCGCCCTACGAGAACGCCGCCTGGCAGCAGTACGCCAGAGAGATCGACGTCATCGAGCGCGAGATCGATCCGGAACTGGACGTTCGCGTGCTCGTCAGCGAGTCACTCCTGTCGGGAATCGACGACGAGATCCAGAGCGAACTCTTCGATCTCTCGGCCGGCCTCGCCGTGCGGTCGACTCCCGACCTCTCGATCACCGTCGACGTCGTCGACGGCCACACGGTCTATGTCCACGTCACGGACCCGTTCGATCCGAGCGAGCGCCTCGGCGTCGTCGCCGTCCGAGACGAACCCTTCGCCGACTCGATCGAAACCGCCTTCGAAGATGTCTGGACAGACGCCCGACGAATCACCGATTCGTGATCTTATCAGGGCGCCGCAGAACCACTCACACACCTGATTTCACTTTCACTGTACGCTCCAAACCCACAAGTCCGTCCAGCACCGAGAGACGAGACAGATGGGAGGTCGCCAACTGCTCGCGGAGTCGGACGTGGACTTCGACCCCGAGGCGGTCGCAATCGACGACGGCGAGGTGCTGGACCTGCTGGACCCCGTCGTTCGCGAGTGGTGGGTCGAGCAGTTCGGCGCGTTCGTCCCCGACAACGGCGGCTTCTTCACGCCGCCACAGAAGGAGGCCATCCCGCTGATTCACGAGGGCGAGAACGCGCTGATCGCCGCGCCAACCGGGAGCGGGAAGACGATGGCGTCGTTCGTCGGGATCATCAACGAACTGTTCGCTCGTGACCGCGCAGATCGTCTCGACAACTCGGTCTACTGTCTCTACATCTCTCCCCTCAAGTCGCTGGCCAACGACATCCACCGCAATCTGGAGGTCCCGCTGGAGGGAATCACCGAGACACTTGACGAGCGCGGTGAAGACGTCGAGATTCGTCACGCGATCCGCCACGGCGACACTCCCGACAGCGAACGCCAGCGAATGTTGGAGGAGACGCCACACATCCTCAACACGACGCCCGAGACGCTGGCGATCCTGCTCAACTCTCCCAAATTCAAGCAGAAATTAGAGACTGTGGAGTACGTCATCGTCGACGAGATCCACAGTCTGGCGGCGAACAAGCGCGGGACGCACCTCTCGGTGTCGCTGGAACGACTGGAGGCCATGACAGCGAAGTCGCCGACGCGGATCGGTTGTTCGGCGACCGTCGAGCCCCTGGAGACGATGGCCGAGTATCTGGTCGGGCGGGAGACGCCACGCGTCTCCGAACGAGCGAGCGTGGGGAACGCCCCGCGAGCAAGCCAGCCCCGCGATTACGAGATCGTCGACGCCCGCTTCGCCCGCGAGTTCGACATCGAACTCTCCTGTCCGACCGACGACCTGATCGACACGCCCGGTGAGATCGTCTCCAAGCGGTTCTACGACCAGCTTCACGACCTCGTTCAGGAGCACACCAACACCCTCGTCTTCACGAATACGCGCTCGGGGGCCGAGCGGGTCCTGCACAACCTCCGTGAGAAATTCGGGACCTACGGCGAGGAGAACTCGGGGTGTCACCACGGCAGCCTCTCGAAAGACAGGCGCGAGGAGATAGAGAGCCAGCTCAAGGAGGGGAGCCTCGACGTGGTGACCACCTCGACGAGCCTGGAACTCGGGATCGACATGCCCCACATCGATCTGGTCGTCCAGGTGGGCTCGCCCAAATCCGTCGCCGCGTTTCTCCAGCGGATCGGCCGCGCGGGCCACCAGCTCGGCGAAACAGTGACCGGGCGGGTGATCGCCCTCGACCGGGACGAACTGATCGAGTGTGCCGTCATGCTGAAGAAGGCCGAAGAGGGGTTCGTCGATCGAGTGTTCGTCCCCGAGAACGCCCAGGACGTCGCCGCCCAGCAGGTTTACGGCATGGCGATCAACGGCCCCAGACCCGAATCCGATATCCGCGGGATTCTCGAACGGGCCTACCCCTACCGGACCTACAGCGACGACGAGTGGGAGTCACTCATGCGGTATCTCACGGCCGACTATCCCGGCCTCGAGGAGAAGAACGTCTACGCGAAGATCTGGCGCGACACAAACGACCAACCCAGTGGCGAACACCACTACGAACAATTCGACGTCGACGAGCTCCTGATCGGCAAGCGCGGGCGGATGGCCCGGGTCATCTACATGACCAACATCGGGACGATCCCCGACAGCTTCACCTGTGACGTGTTCACCCGCTCGGGCGAGGACTGGGTCGGCCAACTCGACGAGGCGTATCTGGACGGCCTCGAAACCGGGGACGTGTTCGTCCTCGGCGGCGATCACTTCGAGTTTCGCTACAGGCGGGGGTCGAAGGTCTACGTCGACCGCACGAGTGCGCGGCCCACAGTTCCGTCGTGGTTCTCAGAGCGTCTGCCGATGAGCTACGACCTCGGGCTGGAGGTGCTGTCCTTCCAGCGCGAGCTACTCGAACGCTTCCGCGACGGCGGACGGCCCGCCGTCCGCGTGTGGCTCCGGGAGTTTCCCATCGACGAGCACTCGGTGCGGGCTATCGCGCGGCTGTACGACGAACAGCTCAGATACGCGGGACCGGAGAGCGTCGCCACCGACGATCGACTGGTCATCGAGGAAGTCAGGGATCGTCAGGAGTACGAGCGTCGCTATCACGTCCATTCGGTCTACGGCCGGCAGTTCAACGACGGTTTTTCCAGGCTGTTGGCCTACCGGATCGCACAGGCCGCGACCGCCAACGTCCAGGTCGCGGTCGCTGACAACGGTTTCACGCTCTCGATGCCGCTGAATCGGAAGGTCGACGTCGAGCGGATCGTCGCGAATCTCGACCCCGGCGAGGTCCGGGCAGATCTCCGGGCGAGTCTGGAGGGGACGGACCTCCTGGAGCGGTACTTCCGGATCAACGCGACGCGGGCGCTGATGATCCTCAAGCGCTACAAGGGCTACGAGAAGTCCGCGAGCGAACAGCAGTTCAACGCCGACATGCTGCTGAGTTTCGCGGACGACCTCGATCGCTTCGCGGTGATGGAGGAAACGTACCGTGAGATACTGGAGGACAAACTGGACGTCGACGCCATCGAGGACTTCCTGGACGGGGTGCAGGTGGGCGAGATTGACGTCGTTCACCACCGCGTCGACTCGCCGACGCCGCGGGCGTTCGGGCTGGCGACCCTCTCGGCGAGTGACGTGGTGCTGGCCGAGGACGAGTCCGCCGTCTTGCAGGAGTTCCACCAGCGCGTGCTGGAGGAGCTAGATGACGATGGTGTCGGGCCGGTAGCTGTCGAAGAGTGATACCAAACGAGGTAGGCACTCAGGCCATATTTCAGCACGCAGTCCATTCAGGTATGGCTGCGCTGATGACTCACTACGATGTTCTTCACGTCGACGACGACCCGGCGATGGGCGAGATCGTCGCGACGTACTTAGAGCGCGAGCAGAGCGGACTGAACTGTACGGTCGACGTAGAGACCGATCCAGAGGTCGCGCTGGAGGAGCTTCGGGACGGACCGACCGAGTACGACTGTGTCGTCAGCGACTACGATATGCCCGAGATGAACGGGATCGACTTCCTCGAAGCCGTCCGGGAATCACATCCCGAACTCCCGCTGTTGCTGTTTTCGAGTGCAGAGACCTCTGACGTCGCCGCCGAGGTCGTCCACGCCGGCCTGACGGACTACCTCAAGAAGGGGTTCGGTGGCGAGCCCTACACGATGCTCGTCCGTCGAGTCGAACACGCGATGGCGGGCGGCGGCGCGTTCGACCCCGAGTCGGAAATCGAACTCGACGGCGTCGGTGTCGTGGGGGTCGACGAATCCTTCGACGAGGTCGACGATACGTACGCCAGTCTCTACGATTACGAGTCCGAGGAGGTCACTGGCAAACACTGGACCGAACTCCACCCGGACGAGGAGGTCGAGCACATCAAGACACACGTCCTGCCCGTAGTCCAGGGCGGCGGCGAGTGGACCGGCCGAAGCAAGGGATTGCGCGCCGACGGCTCGACCTTTACTGAGTCGAAGATGGTCACGGCACTCGACGACGGCCGGATGTTGATCGCGGTCTCCGAACTCGACGCCTGACACTGCCGGCCGAATTGCTTATTGCAGGAGCGTGTTGATAGCGTCGGGGACGACCAGGACTCGACTGCTGGAATCGATCGCGTCCGCGGGCGAGTCTGCGGCGTGCATGAGACAGTCCGCGACGAGCTGGGGGTGTTGACTGTTGGTGATCCACACGTCGTACGACCGGAGGACGCGCGCGAGAACGAACGCCCGCTGGGCACCGGGTTCGTACCCATCTCGCATGGTCTCGAACAGCGAATCGGCGTCGACGGCGCTTTCGAGCCAGCGCTTGAAGCGCTGTTCGCCAGTACCGTCGCCCGCTCCTTCTGGGAGTACGGCGGGCACGACGATCCGTCCGCCTTCGTGGAGTGGATTGTGGTCGCCCAGCGCGACGTATGTCGCCGCTCGTGAGGCCTGATAGAGGTTGGCGTCCTTGGGCGCGCCGATTCCTGCGATCACGGCGTCGTATCCCCCGTCTACGTCGACGGCCAGTGCCTCGCGGGCCGTCGAAGCCAGCGCTCGAACGACCGCTCGTGGTCGGCCGGCCTCGACGCCCAGAAATCCCTGCGGACCGTGGGTGACGTTGATGCAGAAGTCGGGACCTGCGAGGTCGCCGGCCCGATCCAGAAAGTCCCGGAAGGGATTGTCAGCGATCCGGCCGATCCGCGTCCCGTCCTGGGATAGTAGATCCGGGCCGTGGGTGTAGCCGATCTGTGATTCGCCTCCTGCGCCGATCACGACCGTCTTCGCGCCGCCGGAGAAGCCGGCGTACTGGTGGGGTTCGACCATGCCCGTCGCTAAGACCGTGTCCGCGGCTGCGACCGTTCGATTAATCTCGATGTCGACGCCATCGACCTGGCCGACCGTGACGACCGATTGCGGGTCGTGGTTCTCGACGAGGTCGGCGTTCTCGTCGAATTCCGACTGGATCTCGTCGTCGGTCATGGGGCGGTGGAGGCCGAGGCCGAGCACGACTGTCACTTGCTCGCGACCGACGCCGCAGTCTCGGAGGCAGTCCACGAGACCGTCCAGCAGCACGTCGTCGGGCGTCGCCCGCGTGACGTCCGTGACGACGATCGCCACGTCGTCGCTCGCGTCCACTGCGTCTGCCAGCGGCGGGCCGTGCGGATCGGCGACGGTGCGTTCGGCAGCCGACCGGACGTCGATCGACTCGCCACCGGCGGGGACCGCTGTCTCGACGGAACAATCGGGCAGCGTAACTTCGATGGTCCCGGACCCCAGGGGGAGTTGCATAGCGGACGTGGGAGTCGAGCCGACAAAAAACGGCCGGGCCAGCCGGGACGCAACCACCTATCGACAGTACCCTTTTGAGCGCGGCCAGCCTACGTGCAGGTATGTACGTCCGGGACGCGAAGAACCGAGAAGAGGTCTGGTTGCTGGATCGGATCGAAGAGATGGGCCTGGACGAGACCGCCTTTCGCTCGCGCGATTACGTCATCGCCATCGACGAGCAGACCAACGCGAAGGCGGGTTTCGGCCGCATCCGAATCCACAAGACCGACGGCGGAGAGACCTGTGAACTCACCAGCATCGGGGTGCTCGACGACTGGCGCGAGCAAGGCGTCGGGGCGCACGTCATCGAGCGTCTCGTCCAGAAGGCGGGCGACGAAGGGTTCGAGGTCGTCTACTCGCTGACCGACCAGCCCGAGTACCTCGCACAGTTCGGCTTCGAGGGGATGGACGCCGACGGACTCCCCGAGAAGCTACAGGAACGACTCGACACCAAGCGGGGGAACATCCAGCCCGAGGCAGTCCCGATGCGGCTGGACGTCGCGGATTTCGAGATGCCCACTGACCTCCGGCAGGCGTTCAAAGCCGCCGGCGTCACCGACGAGGAACCCGAGCCGACCGAGACGCCAGAGGACTTCGGGATCGACCCCGACGAAGCGACCTACAAGTACGATACCAGCGACTGATCATCAGAGGCTATCGACTATCGAACGGCCCCCGCGACTACTCGAGCAACCGCGGCACGTCGGCCGGGGAGTCGACCGTCGCCAGCGGATCGACGCTGCCGTCGACCGGTGGTTCACCGACCAGAATCGACGCCAGGCCGGCGTTTGCGGCCCCGACGACGTCGGATTCGTAGTTGTTCCCGACGTAGATAGATCGCTCAGCGCTCGAGCCGAGATCGGACAGCGCGCGCTCGAACGGCGCCGGATCGGGTTTAGCCGGCGTGTCGTGGCCGGCGTAGACGACTGTCTCGAAGTGCTCGCGGACACCCAGTCCATCGATCTTCTGGTCCTGCATGTCCGGGCCGCCGTTAGTCACCAAGCCGAGCGGGTAGCGCTCTCGGAGTGCTGCCAGGGCCTCGCTCGCGCCGTCGAGAAAGCGGACGTTGCTGTGGTCGCGCTCCCTGGCGTAGACGTCGGCGGCTGCACGACCGATATCGGGGTCGTGGCCGTTCTCTTCGGCGAGTTCTGTAAAACACAGCCGGCGACGCTCGACCATCGAGTCCGCCCGGTCGGCGTAGAGATTGACTCGTTCGACGTAGTCACGTGCCGAGAACGGCGGTTCGACGCCGAGCTCTCCGAATGCGGCAGCGAGCAGGTCGTTCTTGGTCCGGACGTACTCACAGAGTGTCCCGTCGAGGTCGAGCAGGACGGTGTCGTAGTCGGCCATCGAATCGTGCTATGGTGGCGCTCGACTGGGGTGTTTCGCTTTTCGACGGCCAACCTTCAAGGCCGGGCGCGCGTAGGCTGAGGTATGTTCGATCCGGACGAGCTGGCGGCGATTCGCGAGGCGAAAGCCGAGTGGGAAGACCAGACTCTCCAGCCGACCCTCGACCGGTTCGGCGAGCGCCGCGAGCAGTTCAGGACCGACACTGGGGGCCAGCAGGTCGACCGCCTCTACACGCCAGCCGACGTCGCCGATCTCGACTACGGCGAGGACCTCGGCTTCCCTGGAAAGGAACCCTACACGCGCGGCGTCTACACGACGATGTATCGCGGCCGGCTCTGGACGATGCGCCAGTACGCAGGGATGGGCACCGCGAGCGAGACCAACGAGCGATTCAACTATCTGCTAGAGGAGGGTCAGACTGGCCTCTCGATGGCGTTCGACCTCCCCACGCAGATGGGCTACGACTCGGACGCTGCGATGGCTGCCGGGGAAGTCGGGAAAGCGGGGGTCGCCATCGACTCGCTACGGGATATGGAGACGGTCTTCGACGGGATTCCGCTCTCGGACGTGTCGACGAGTATGACCATCAACGCGCCGGCGAGCGTCCTGCTGGCCATGTACGTCGCGGTGGGCGATCAGCAAGGCGTCCCGCGCGAGGAACTTCGGGGGACCATCCAGAACGACGTGCTCAAGGAGTACATCGCGCGCAACACCTACATCTACCCGCCGGAGCCGTCGATGCGGATCGTCACTGACATCTTCGAGTTTGCGGCCGCGGAACTCCCGAAGTTCAATCCGATCTCGATCTCGGGCTACCACGTCCGGGAGGCCGGCTCGACCGCTGCCCAGGAGATCGCGTTCACGCTGGCGAACGCCATCGAGTACGTCGAGACGGCCCTCGACGCGGGACTGGACGTCGACGAGTTCGCGCCCCAGCTATCTTTCTTCTTCGCTTCCTACAACGACATCTTCGAGGAAGCGGCGAAGTTCCGTGCGGCGCGGCGGCTCTGGGCGTCGATCGTCGAGGAGCGGTTCGACCCAGACGATCCGGCGAGCAAGCAGTTGAAGTTTCACACCCAGACTGCGGGCTCGACGCTGACGGCCCAGCAGATAGAGAACAACGTCGTCAGGGTCGCCTACCAGGCGCTGGCGGCAGTTCTCGGCGGCACCCAGAGTCTCCACACCAACGGCAAAGACGAGGCACTCTCGCTACCGACCGAACAGAGCGTCCGGACCGCGCTGCGAACCCAGCAGATCCTCGCCCACGAGTCCGGTGCCGCCGACACGATCGATCCGCTGGCCGGCAGCTACTACGTCGAGTCACTGACCGACGATCTGGAAGCCGAAGCCCGGGAGATCATCGCCGAGGTCGACGATCGCGGCGGGATGCGCGAGGCGATCGAGTCAGGATGGGTCCAGCGGCAGATCCAGGACGTCGCCTACGAACGCCAGCAAGAAGTCGAGTCGGGTGAGCGGATCATCGTCGGCGTCAACGAGTTCACTGTCGACGAGACCCAGCAAGACGCCGCGATCGAAGACGTGAGCGAGCAACAGCAGCAGCGTCAGATCGAACGTCTGGAGGGAGTGCGAGAAGAGCGCGAGGACGACGCCGTCGCGAGCGCACTGGCGGCAGTTCGCGACGCGGCCGAGAACGGCGACAACCTCATGCCACCGTTGATCGACGCAGTGAAAGCCTACGCGACGACCGGGGAGATCTGTGACGCGTTACGAGACGTCTTCGGCGAACACCAGCCTGGAACGTAACCCCACTCAGCGATTGAGCGTCCGGAAGCCGATCAACCGGTAGGCTGGGCAGGTCTGGGTGTACCCTGTCACGAGCAATACCGCACCGACGATTGCCAGGACGATTGGAGCGGCGACGGTCCCGACAGTGCCGGACAGGCCACCGACACCGGCAAACAAGGCGAGTGCGGCGATCAGTGCCACGAAACCGAGCCCCATTCGAACGAATCGATCTGTCATACCGACGTTGCGGTCCATAGTGTGTATATTGTCCCACATTCACAAAACAATGCCGACTCAAGGTTGATATGGGAGCCACGAGACGGGCCGCTATGCGCTTCGACCACGCCGGGATCGCGACCGAGGACGCCGCGGTGCTCGCAGAGCGCTACGAGTCGTTGCTCGACGCCGAGATCGCCCATCAGGAGACCTTCGACGGCATGGAAATCGTTTTTCTCGACCTCGGAAACGGTTACTTCGAGTTGCTCGAGCCAGTCGCTGAGGACAACGCCATCGCGCGCTATCTCGATCGACGGGGCTCCGGGATCCACCACCTCGCTCTCGCGACCGTCGACATCGAACAGGCACTGGCACGGGCCGAACGGATGGGGATCGAGTCGCTCGACGACGAGCCGCGTCCCGGAGCCTGGGGTCACGATGTCGCGTTCCTCCACCCCCGAGATACGGGCGGCGTCTTGCTGGAGTTCGTGAGCACGAACTGAGAAATCGGAGTCGACGACGTTTCTTCGCGTGGTGAAATCGGACGGGACGTTTATTACCACGTAGTCGGTGTATCGGGGTACGGTCGCCCTCGGAGGGGCGGGCGGGGAAAGCCATGTCAGAGCCAGGTATCGTACTCGTCGACCCGGACGGTCGTCTCCAACCGGTAGCCGACGCGCTCCGGTCGGCGTCGCTCCCGATCGCGGAACGCGTCTCCGACCTCGACGAGGTCGAGACGACTCCGGACTGTCTGGTCGTTCTGGACGCGCCCGAGACAGAGGACAAGCCCGAGGTGAACGCCCTCCCTCTTCTGGACGACGCACGTGATCGATTCGATGCCCCCGTCGTCGTCTACACGCGACGCGCCGGACACGAATCTGTGCGGGCGCCGCTGGACCTCGGTGCGACGGACGTGATCCGCGTCCCGGCGTCTCGACCGGCGTTGATCGCCCGTCGGATCGAGCACGCGGTGGGGTACGGCGCCGACTTCGAACCCAGCTCGGCTCAGTTGTCGTCGCTCCTGCGGAATTACCCGCACACACTGTTCATCAAGGACGATCTTGGTCGGTTCGCCAACGTGACGACCCACACGGCGGGCAACTACGGCTTCACGCGCGAGCAGTTGATCGGGATGACGGACTACGAACTGTTCGAGGCCAACCACGCTGACGAACTCTGGGAACAGGAACAACGGCTCGTCGCAGACGGGCAGGCGATGATCAACGACGTCGAAGAGTACGTCGACCAGGGTGGAAACCGACGCTGGGTCAGCACCACGAAAGTCCCCCGCTACGACGAGAGCGGTGAAATCGTCGGACTCGTGGGCGGCACGCAGGACGTCACACCAGCGAAACAGCAAGAGACACTGATGGCGGCTCTCCACGAGGCCAGCCGAGAACTCTCGCGAGCGACGACCAAACCCGAGATCGCCGCCGTCACCGTGGACATCGCCCGGGAGATCGACTACCTGCCGGCAGTAGAAGTCGCGCTCGAACGCGGCGACGAACTCGCCCCGATCGAGAGTAGCCCGACAGACGCAGCCGAGTCGATCTTCGACCGCTACCGGACGGCGTTTCGGCGGACCCACGAACGCGGTGAAACCCACTACGTCGATTCGGACGACGCGATCACGCGTGACGCGTCGACGATCGTCGACGCCGTCTTCGAGGGGTCGTTCGAACACGGTGACGTCGGGATCGTCATCCCCCTGGGTGGCCACGGCGTACTCGGGCTGGTCGCCCCCAGCGGGGCTGTCGACGAGTTCAGCGATCGGCTCGCGCACGTCCTGGCCTCGAACGTCGCGGCCGCATTCGACCGCGCCGAGCGCGAACGCGAACTGGCCCGGAAGAACCGCCAGCTCGAAGAGTTCGCGACGCTCGGCGCACACGAGCTTCGCAACCGTTTGCAGATCGCGCTCGCAAACGTCGCTCGCGAGCGTGCCACTCGAGACTCCCAGCGGCTAGAGGGGACCGAGCACACACTCGAACGAATGGAACGTCTGCTGACGCAGCTGTTACAGCTGGCCCAGACGAGCAAGATTCCCCGTACGACCGATGCGACCGATCTCCGCGAAGCTGCGGCGAGCGCCTGGACGAAGATCGAAACCGACCACGCGACGATCGATCCCCCGCCCGAGGCGACGCTCGCAGCCAACTCGGACTCGCTGATCGAACTGTTCGACTTCCTGTTTACCAACAGCGTCGAGCACGCTGGCGCTCCGGCCTCGATCGACGTGGGGCTGCTCGACCATGGCTTCTACGTCGCGGACGACGGCGTCGGAATACCGGACGAGCAGAAAGCAGATCTTTTCGAGGTCGAGTACGCCGATGCCGCAGAAGATTCAGGCTACGGCCTCTACATCGTCTCGGCCATCGTCGAGGCACACGACTGGGAGATCGACGTCCGTGACAGCGACTCGGGCGGCGCTCGCTTCGAGATCACCGGCGTCGACTGGTACTGAGTCGGATTCCACGCTCGACGGCGGTCACATGAAGTCCGAGAGACCAGTCTGTCCGTCGTCGTCTGCCTCCTCGGACTCCTCGGCCCCCGAATCGTCGGCTGCGTCTGTCGAGGCCGCTTGCTGCTCGCCCTCGTCTGCTCGTTTCGTAGTGCTCGCTTCGTCCGCCGCTGCGTCGGTCGACTCGGACTGGCCCGCGCGGCCACCAGCGAACGCGTCACCGCTGGCCGCGACGGCCGCTTCTTCCCGAAGCGTCTCGGCGTCCTCGACGATCGACTGGACCTTGTTCGTGTCCTCGCCACTCCCTGTGATGAAGGCGACGTGACCGGCACTCAGGTCGTACGCAGCAGCCATCGCAACCGTGAGCTCACGGTTCTTGCAGTGATGAGTCATCGTCGCAAGGAAGGGCATGATCTCCCGCCGAGCCGTCGAGATACTGACGCCGTTGGTGGTCGCAATCTCGCGAGCGATGTAATCGCGGGTCTTCCGGGTCCCCTTCGAGCGCCCGAGTTTCGACCAGTAGGAGGGTGGCCCGTAACGTGTCCAGCCGCCTTTCTGACTCCCGCGAGCAGCGGCGACGCCCGCAGTCATGTTGTCGCCGGCGTACTTCCAGAAGCTGTAGTTCTGCGTGGCTCGAACCCGGCCGAGCCACTGATCGGCTCGGGCCAGCGCGTCGTAGGCCCGCGCGAGCTCTGCGCCCTCGAAGTCCTTTGGGACGTTGTCCGCGATCCAGTTGATCAGGTCGTCCGGCGTCTCGTCGACGTCGTAGGACGATTTGAGCGCCGTTTCGGCGTCGCCCTCCTTGATGACGACGTCCAGATACTCGAAGATTCCCTGCGTGGTGTCGCGCTCGCCCGTGACGACGTCCGATTCAACGATCGAATCCCGCCCCTCGGTCAGCGCCTGCAGGTCCTTGATCGCGCCGCGGAGATCTCCCGAATTCATATCTGCGATCTGATCCAGCGCGGCGTCCTCGAACTCGATTCCCTCTTTCCGGCAGATGTCCCTGAGGACGGGCACGATCGAGCGCTTGCCGACGTCCCGGAACTCGATGTCCTGACAGGCGTTTCGCAGCCCCTTTCCCATCTCGTAGAACTCGTTGGCGATGAGGATCATCGGCTGGTCGGCCTCCTTGACGAGCGACGTGACCGCCCGTGCCCCGCCGCGATCGGCGTTGCCGTGGATGTTGTCGGCCTCGTCCATGATGACGACCCGGCGACCCGACCCGCCCTGGCTCAAGGTGCCGGATTTCGCGGCCTCGCCCGCGACGCGCTCGATGACGTCCTTCGTGCGGGCGTCGCTGGCGTTGAGTTCGATCGTCGGCCAGCCCAGGTCACTGGCGAGGGCGTGTGCCGCAGAGGTCTTGCCGACGCCCGGCGAGCCGTGGAG
>ENA-ORDC01000153-ORDC01000153.1-marine-metagenome-genome-assembly--contig:-NODE-153-length-75820-cov-10.961132_pt1 | contig 75820 bp, 70 predicted proteins | sample MGYA00237783_ERZ508515 | MGnify/ENA primary metagenome ERZ508515 (study PRJEB26186, sample SAMN06268792) | marine metagenome | isolation source: Eden Landing Ponds, San Francisco, CA, USA | place...
ATGCTCGGGCGTGCGGGGCGATCGGACTACCACGACAAGGGCACGGTCTACCTCCTGGTCGAGCCCGAGGGGACCTACCACGGCAGCCAGGAGATGACCGAGGACGAGGTGGCCTTCAAGCTCCTCAAGGGGGAGATGGAGCCGGTGCGGACCCGCTACGACGAGGCGGCGGCCATCGAGGAGACGCTGGCGAACGTCACCGTCGCGGGGAGCGGTGCCAAGGCGCTCAACGAGTCGATGGTCGGGGAGGTGCCGACGAAATACGCGCTGGGGAAGTTGCTCGAGTACGACTTCATCGACGGACTGGAGCCGACGCCGCTGGGCCGGGCCGTCACCAGCCACTTCCTCTCGCCCGGCGACGCCTTCGCGCTGCTGGAGGGCATCCGGGCCAGCGAGAGCGCCGCCGACCTCGTGGCGCGGATGGAGCGCCGCGAGCGGGAGGCGTAGGAATCCATGCCGATAGCGAACGCTTTTACTCGGTCCTGTCGAACTGATGAACATGGCGACCGACTACTACCTGTTCAAGTGCAAGAGTTGCCACAGGGCCTTCGTGAAGAAGTCCGAATCCCCGGTGACGTGTGACGATTGCGATAGAAAGACCTCGCGACTGGGCACCATCGACGTGAGTTAACGCGCAAACGACGACCAATCACTCGAATCGCTTCTCGACGCTCCGCGCGTGGGCGTCCAGTCCCTCGGTCCGGGCGAGCGTGGTCACGGCGTCGGCGATGTCGCCCAGCGACTCCTCGGTCAGTCGCTGGACCGTCGTCGTTCGCATGAAGTTCTCGACGGAGAGGCCACCCACCCGTTTCGCGTCGCCACCGGTCGGCAGGACGTGGTTCGGGCCGCTGGCGTAGTCACCGGCCGCTACCGGACTGTAGGGACCGAGGAAGACCGACCCCGCGGCGTCGATGGCCTCGAGTATCGTCTCCTCGGACTCGGCGACGATGTGCAGGTGCTCGGCGGCGAACTCGTCGGCGAAGAGGCAGGCCTCGCTCCTCGAGCGGGCCAGAAAGACGCCGCTGGCCTCGTTTGCCAGCGCCCCGCGGACGAGGTCGGTCCGCTCGCACTCGGCGGCCTGTTCGTCGGTCTCGGCGACGATTGCCTCGGCAACTGCCTCGTCGGCTGTCACCACCGCGGCGACGGCGTCGGTGTCGTGTTCGGCCTGGGCGACCAGGTCGGCGGCGACGAGTTCGGGGTCGGCGCTCGCGTCCGCGACCACGAGCAACTCGCTCGGGCCGGCCAGGAAGTCAATCTCCACGTCGCCCCGAACGGTGGCCTTGGCCGCCGTCACCCAGCGGTTGCCCGGGCCGACGACCACGTCGGAGGCGCTCACCGTCTCGGTGCCGTAGGCCAGGGCGGCGATGGCCTGGGCGCCGCCGATCTGGTAGACGGCGTCCGCGCCCGCGACGTCGATGGCGGCCAGCGTCGCCGGCGAGATTTCCTCGGCCGGCGGCGTCGCGACGGCGACGTGCTCGACGCCCGCGACGCGGGCGGGAATGATGCCCATGAGGGCACTGGACGGGTAGGCGGCGGTGCCCCCCGGCGCGTAGACCCCCGCACTCCCCAGTGGACGAAACCGCCGACCGAGGTCCCGCCCCTCGAAGTCCTCGCGCCAGTCCGCCGGGCGCTGGCGCTCGTGGAAGGCTCGAATGTTGTCCGCGGCCGTCTCGATGGCGTCGAGGACGTCCTCGTCGACCCGGTCGGGGGCCCGTTCGACCTGGTCGGTAATCTCGATGTTCCCCACGTCGACGCCGTCGAACTCCCGGGAATACTCCCGCAGGGCGACGTCGCCCTCCTCGCGCACGCGGGAGACGATGTCCCGGACGTCCTCGCGGACCGCCTCGACCCCACTGGAGCGCTCGAAGAGTCCCCGGCGCTCGCCGGGGCCGAGGTCGGCAATCGGCCGAATGTCCATACGCCCGCTACCGGTGGCCCGAACTAACGTGTTCTGATACCAGCACGGGGCGGTGCAGAGAGGCGATGACGGCCGGGCCACCTCGCCGGGTGCTCACCGCCCCGGAAATGCCTCGCTGGACGGCGACCGCTCCAGGGTCGTCCCGCGGCCGTCTGCGATGGCCCGGTCGGCCAGCAGTTTCGCCGCGGCGACCGTCTCGATGGCCGTCCCGCCGCTGTCGAACAGCGTCACCTCGGCCGCGTCGGTCCGGCCCACTGCCTCGCCAGCGACGACCTCCCCCAGTTCCGCGTGGGCGTGTCCCGCCTCGATGGCTCCAGACTCCAGGGCCCGAATGTACGCGCCAGCGTCCCGGTCGAGGCGGGCCAGCAGGTCGGGAACGTAGGTGGCGCGAGCGACCGTCGCCGCGTCGATTTCGCGCTTGCTGGGGTGGTACTGCCCCATCGCGGTGACGTGGGCCCCGTCATCGAGCCACGCGCCGTCGAAGACCGGTTCGTCGGCGGTCGTGGCCGTTATCACGATATCTGCCCCCGTGACTGCCTCTCTGGCCGACGGGGCGGCCGTCACCGTCGCCTCGAGACGACCGTCCATTTCCGCGGCAAAGCCCTCGCGGTTGACCGCCGTCGGCGAGTAGACGGCGACGCGCTCGAGGTCCCGGACCGTCGCGGTCGCGCGCAACTGGCCCCGGGCCTGGGTCCCACTGCCGAGGATGGCGACCGTCGCGGCGTCCGCGCGGGCGAGGGCGTCGACGCCGACCGAGTCCCGCCCGTCGGAGCGGGCGACGCGCAACCGGACGGTCGCTCGCCCGGCGTCGAGGTCGGCCGTGGCGGCCAGCGCACGGGGAACGGCCATCAGCGCCTCGCCGAACTCGTCGGCGGCGAGTCGCTCGCGGCCGGTGAGTGAGCGAATCTGCTGAGCGACCGCCCACGACGCGGTCGCTTCGGCCGCGCCGCCGCCGGGGAGGACACGCCCATCTCGGACCGCGGCGGCCGTCGACGCGATGGCGGCCTCGACCGAGCGTTCGAACGCCTCGGCCGTCCGGGGGTCCGGGGCGCGACAGAACAGCGTGAGCGTCGTCTCGCCGGCGTCCGACGTGACGAACGTCATGTCGCGGCCGGCTTTCCGCCTGACGTCGACGCTGCCTCGGCCGAGGGTCGCCTCGGAAACCTGTGCGAGCGTCGGGACGACGGTCGCGTCGGTCGCCAGCGCGATCCGGTGGAGTTCGTCGGCGTCGACCCGGTTGATGCCGAGGACGCCCGCGGCGGCGAGTTCCGACTGCACGCGTTCGTTGATCGCCCGCTCGGTGATCACGACGCCGCAGCCGGCGTCGACCGCCGCGCGCAACTGTTCGGTGAACGTCCCGGACTCGTGTTCGGCCAGCGCCTCTCGATCCGCGAACGAGTCGGCGTCCAGTTTGATGCGGCGGGAGACCCGACCGAGCTGGCTCCCGGCGTGTGGGACGTCGACCGTCGAGGAAAGCAGGGCGATGCCGGTGTCGGGGCGTGACCGAGCCATCGACTCGAGGACCGGCCCGCGTTCGAGCACGACACCCGACAGGAGGTCGGTCTCGGCCGCGGCGCCGCCGGATCGCGAGACGACCCGAATCCGCTCGCTTGCGTCGGCGCCCACGTCGGAGACGGCCGCCGCGATCTGTTCCGAGACGGCGTGACGGACCTGCGGGTTCCGGGTTCCGGTGAGGGCGGTCCTGGCCACGTCGGCGGGCTCGAACGACGAGAGCGGGCGAGCCGTGCGGTCGAGGCCGTCGAGGGCGGCGTCGAGCCCCGCACGGTAGCCCCGTTCGATGGCGGTCGGGTGAAGACCGCGTTCGGCGAGGCGGTCCGCCCGCCCGAGCAGGGCACCGACGAGTGTGACGACCGTTCCCGTCCCGTCCCCGAACTGGTCGTCGAAGCCGGCGGCGGCCGAGTCGAGGAGCGTCACCGCCGGGTCGGTCACGTCGAGTCGGTCGAGTAGCTCCGTCGACGCGGCCGTCGCCGTCACGGTGCCGTCCGCCTGAATCAGGAGTTTGTTCGCGCCGAACGGCCCGAGAGCGGTTTCGACGACGTCGCAGACGGTGCGGACGCCGGCAACCAGCTCTGTGTTGACCATGAGTCCTATCGGACCCGCCGGTATGAATAATGTGTCGTGTCGGCCCCCCGAACCGCACCCCGTATGGCAGAAATACTGGGTTAATTATTTATATTATAGACTGACAAGGTCACTCGCATGTCCAGACGAGAGACGAACGACAACTCCGGAGAGGTACATATGGAATCGGACGGTGGCGAGACAACACGTCGCGACTTCGTGAAACTCACCACCGGCGCGGCGAGCGCGGGGGCGATGGGCGCGCTCGCCGGCTGTGGCGGGAACGGTGGCGACGGCGGCGACGGTGGCGACGGCGGCGACGGCGGCGACGGCGGTGGCGGCGACGGTGGCGACGGCGGCGACGGCGGCGGTGGCGACGGCGGCGGAAGCGAGACCGTTACCGTCGACTTCCTCTCCGCGAACGCCGTGGAGAACGGCGACATCCAGAGTCACTACCAGTCCTCGATGGAGGACTTCGCCTCGAAGAACGGCAGCTATCAGGTCAACCTCCAGACCGCGTCGTACGGGGACATCCAGCAGTCACTCTCCTCGCGCGTCCAGAGCGGCAACCCGCCGGCGCTGGCGGAGTCGGGGGGGCTCGGCCTCCAGTTCTTCCGGAACGACCAGCTGGCCGATCACGCCTCGTTCATGGAAGGAACCGACACCCTTCCGGACGACCTGACGGCCGCGGGTCAGCAGGTGGCCGAGTTCCGAGGGGACTACTGGGCGATGGGCGCCATGCGTAACACGAACAGCAACCTCGGCATCCGACCCAAGACGTTCTCGCAGGCCGGCGTCGAGAACCCGATGGAGGACCTGGCGACGTGGAGCCAGTTCTACGAGACCCTCCAGACCATCGACGAGGAACAGGACATCATCGCCTACGAGGAGACCGGCGTCCCGGGTGACCTCGAATCGTACTGGGGCTACGCCCGGACGGCGTACACGGGCGGGACGGACCCGTGGATGCGCGGTGAGGGAACTGACCCCACCGTCGTGATCGCCAACGAGGACATGGAGGAGGATCGCCAGAAGACCGACGGCATGATCAAAGCCTGCGTGAACCTCGCCGACGAGTTCAGCAGCGCCGAGGCCGCCCAGCGCGGCGACGAGGACATTCCGGCGCTGATGCTCAGCGGCCGGGTCGCCTCCTTCAACTACGCGCTCGCGACGGCGAACCGCTGGTACTCCGTCAGCGAGGACGCCCAGATCGGCTGGAACGACGGCGAAGGCGACTTCATGCTGTTGCCCCACCCGCGGCTCGACGAGGGCTTCGGCGACGCCATCGGCATCGACGACCTCAGCGGCCACTCTGGCGAGCACGGCGGCCACGTCTGGGGGCTGGAGCAGTGTCACACCATCTTCAGCGAGGTGAGCGACCAACAGCAGGAGGGCGCCTTCGCGCTCGGTCGCTACCTGCTCGAGGACAACGACTTCGTCCTCCCTGCGTGGGGCGAGTACTACGAGGCTATCCCGGGCCTCGCGCCCAAACTCGACGCGCTGCGCAACGAGTACGACCTGCCGCAGAACTTCGAGCAGTCGCTCACCAACCAGGTCGAATACGGCAGCCAGTACAGCAACACGGGCGGCCCGTGGGACGTCTGGCCGACCGACCCGATCCGCTGGACCGACATCAACGAGACGATCAGTCAGGCGATCGCCGGCCAGCACAGCGCCGAGGAGACACCGTCCGTCGTGCGAGAACGCGTGCTCACGCGGCTCGAAGAAGAGAACAACTGATCCCCGCCCGGGGGTCGGCGCGATGAACCGTTTCACGTGGTAACTGCGTCCCGGCCGTCGCCGCCGTGATCGGTGCGGCCGGAATCGACGGACAACGTCCGTATCAGTGGCCCCGACGAGGCGACATCCGGGCCCGACGGAAAGGTTTATTCACCCAAATATTGATGGGTGACACCATGGCACAGAAACAGGGACGGTCCCGGGAGGAGATCCGTGAGCAGTACGGACTCGACGAGCGGACGCTCACGGATCGACTACGCCAGAACTGGACGGGGTACGTCTTCATCGTGCCCACGTTCGTCGCGTTCACGGCGTTGTTTTACTATCCGATGCTCCGTGGGATCACGATGACACTCACCGACACCAGACTCGGCGAGCCCGGCCAGTTCATCGGGCTCGCCAACTACCAGTGGCTCGTGACGAACGACCTGTTCGTCTACGCCTTCGGCTGGTCGATACTCTTCGTCGCCGGGACGACGTTTCTCCAGTTGGGTCTCGGACTGGTAGCCGCACTGTTGTTGAACGAACTTGGCGACGCGGCCAAAGACTGGATCGGCGCCGTGATCATGTCGCCGTACTTCGCCGCACCGCTCGCAGGCGGGGTGATCTGGATGTGGTTCCTCGACAACAGTTTCGGCTTCGCGGCAAAGGCGTTCGCCCTCTTCGGCGCCGACGCCCCGGCCTTCCTCGCGACGGGTATCTGGCCGTTCGTTTCGCTCATCGTCGCTCAGACGTGGCACGACTACGCCTACTCGGCGATCATCTACGCGGCGGCCATCGCGAGCATCCCGAGCGAACAGTACGAGGCGGCCGCACAGTCCGGGGCCAACCGACTCCAGCGTTTCCGTGACGTGACGGTCCCGCGGCTGCTGATCCCGACCATCGTCATCCTCTCGCTGCGAACCGCCTGGAACATCGCCGAGTTCTCCCAACCGTTCGCGCTGACCGGCGGCGGACCGGGGACGAAGACGATGCTCCTCAGCATCCTCACCTACCGTGTCGCGTTCGTCAACAACAACTTCGCACGCGCGTACACGGTCGGCATGGCGATGGTCCTGCTGTCGATGACCGCCGCCGTCGTCTACGTGAAAGCGATCAACGAAGAAGAAAACCTGTACGTCTAACCATGCTCAACGACAACAGACGAAGTCGAGCGCTCCTGTACGCCGGTATCGTGGCGTTCGCCCTGTTCGCCATCGTCCCGTACTACTGGGTGATTCGAACATCGTTCCTGACGAACATCGCGGCGATCAGCCCGGACACGGGATTCATCCCGGCGTTCGGAAAACTCACGCTCGAATCGTACACCCAGATCTGGGACCGATTCGCCTTCGTGACGTTCTTCCGGAACAGCATCATCGTCTCGGTGGCCGCGACGATCATCTCGCTGTTCTTCGCGATTCCGGGGGCGTACGCCTTCGCACGCCTCGACTTCCCCGGTCGGAAGGCGCTGTTCTACACCGCCGTGTTCACCATCATGTTCCCGTGGATCGTGCTGACGATCCCCGTCTACGAGGTGTTCTACTTCCTCGATATGGTGAACACGCTCGTCGGCGTGATCGTCGCCCTCTCGATTTTCGTCCTGCCACAGAACATCTGGCTGCTCCAAGGGTTCTTCAGGCAGGGCATCCCCGAGAACATCGAGGAGGCCGCCCTCATCGACGGCCACAACGAACTCACGGCCTTCCTCAGAATCGTGTTACCCCTGAGTCTGCCGGCGGTCGCGGCGGCGGCCCTGTTCGCGTTCCTGACCGCGTGGAACAACTTCCTCTGGGTGTTCGTCCTGACGACCGACGAGGAGGTCAGAACCGCGACCGTCGCCATCTACTACATCCTCGGCAGCGACGTGCTCCGGGAGTGGAACGTGTTGATGGCGTCGCTCGTCCTTCTCGTCGCACCGCCGGTGATCTTCTACGGCCTGTCCCGCCGGTACGTCGGCGAAGGCCTGGGAGGGACGCCCGGATAGTTCGGTGCGTCCATTCGCGTGCATCGAGCCAAATAATAAATGCTGAAACGACAAAACATAGAGAACAATTAACATGGCACGACTGGAACTTGACGACGTCACGAAAGTATTCGACACGAGTGCGGAGACCATCATCGCGGTCGAAGAGCTGAATCTGGACATCAAAGACGGGGAGTTCATCGTCGTCGTCGGTCCCTCCGGCTGCGGGAAGTCGACGACGCTCCGGATGATCGCCGGGCTGGAGACGGTGACCGACGGCGAGATCAGGCTGGGTGGCGAGCGCATCAACGAGAAATCCCCGAAAGACCGGGACATCGCGATGGTGTTCCAGTCCTACGCGCTCTACCCACACAAGACGGTGCGACAGAATATGGCCTACGGCCTGCATCTGAGCACGGATCTCGACGACGAGGAGATCGATCGTCGCGTCCAGCAGGCGGCCGAGATGATGGGTATCGAGGATCTGCTCGAGAAGAAGCCCTCGTCGCTGTCCGGCGGCCAGCAACAGCGCGTCGCGACGGGACGAGCGATCGTTCGGGAGCCGTCCGTGTTCCTCTTCGACGAACCGCTCTCGAACCTCGACGCGAAGCTCCGCAAGCATATGCGGACCGAACTCGCCCGCATCCACTCCGAGGTTGGCATCACGACCGTGTACGTCACTCACGACCAGGAGGAGGCGATGACGATGGCCGACCGGATCGTCATCCTCGACCAGGGGACGCTCCAGCAGATCGGGGCGCCGAAGCAAGTGTATCACGAACCCGTGAACCGCTTCGTCGCGAACTTCATCGGGTCACCGTCGATGAACTTCGTCGACGTCGAACTGGTGCGCAACGCGGACGGCTCCGGACGGCTCGTGGGCGACGACTTCGACTACGAGGTGAGCAGTCGCCTGCTCCAGCCGCTCGACGAAACGGTGTCCGACGTCGAGTTCGGGATTCGCCCCGAGAACGTCCGGATCGACCCCGACGCACCCACCGAAAAGAGCCTCGAAACGACCGTCGACGTCGTTGAGATCGTCGGCTCGGACAACTTCATCTACCTCGAACTCGCCGGGAAGGAGTTCCGCGTGCGCGCTCCCTCGGAGGTCGAGCCAGCGGAAGGCGAACCCGTCAGGATCACGTTCGACGAGGACGACATCCACCTGTTCGACAGCGCGTCCGGCGAGGCGCTCGTCCACGGCTACCCGAGCACTAGCGTTACGACGACTGCCGAGCGATCCGATACGACGGCGGACTGACCGGCGGCGCCCGGACTCGGCCGGCCGCGGGGTCGGCCCGCAGTCGATCGACGACCCGACGCAGATCGGCCGTCTCGTTTATCGACCCGCTCTCTACCCGTTCCACCAGCGCCGCCGCCACGGCGTCTCGTGCGTCGACGAGCCGCCGATCCAGCCGGTCAGCCCGGGCGGCCTGTTCCGTGGTGAGCGGGCCGTCCCGGGCGGCGGTCAGAAGCGCCCGTGCGTCGCGGGAGACGCGTAACGCCTGGTGACCGTGTTCCGTGACGCGGTCGGTGTCGTTCCGCTCCCACATCACCTCCCGTGACCCCTCGTCGACGATAGCGACGAGAAACGCCGCCTTCGAGAGCTGCGTGTCGGTGCGGTCGGTTCCCGGAACGAAGTCCCCTCTGGCGTCGATGCCGACGAGGACCGTTCGTTCGGCCGGATTGTACGCGTCCGACGGATAGGCGGCGCCGGCGGCGGAGACGGTGCTCGCCAGCAGCAGCGTCACCACGACGACCCCGAGGAACACGCGCGGGGCACCCCGAACTGGCTGCAGATCCCTGAACGGGTTGTCCCGCGTGCGCTGGAAGGAGAGGGAGTACGCCTCGCCGACGGTGTCCGCGAGGTCGTGTGTGTGTTCCGAGGCGCCGGAGACGACGACTCGTCCTGCCGCAGTGATCCGGACGAAGGCGTTGTGGAACCCGCCGTACAGCACCACCAGTCCCGGCCCCTCCTGAAACGCCTCGCGCGTCACCTCGTCGTAGGCGTCGTCGTCCCGTATCGTCGGAAGGATCGACTCAAGGCAGTCGATCGGATCGTCGATGGTCGTCTCCGAGACGAAGATCGACCCCTTCTCGGCGCTGATTCCCTCGTCGACGGCGGCGCGTCGCTGACGGATCGACGCGACGGCGTACTTCGAGTACGCGATCCCGAACGGGAGCGTCGCCGCGACCAGTCCGAACACGACGGTCGGCAGGAATCTGCCGGGCGATCCGCCGTAGTGTATCGTCGCCCAGGCGGCCAGCAGGATCGAGAATCCGCCGCCGCCCCAGGCGACCGTCCGAAGTTTGTTCATATCAGCCGAAGAACGTTCGTTTGAGGCGCCCGACGAGGGTGGTTCGTCGGGCTTCGAGCTCCGCGTCACAGACCGGCTGGAGCTTTCGTTCGAGGTCCGCTCGGCTCTCGAACCGTTCGACGTCGGCCTGGTGGAGCAACTCGGACAGCATCATCGAGTTCCCCTCGTCGTCGAGCGTGACGTTCTCGAGCGGCATGTTCCGCTCCAGGCGTCGCGCAGCCACCGGATAGGACCACCCGGACTCGACGATGAGTTCGTGAACTGCGTCGGGCCCGACAGTCATATTCCGAGAATCGAGCCGCGGGATAGATAAATACATCGTCGCGGGCCTGCGCCAGTCACCGGTTCGTCGTGACTGTGTCCCGGTGGTCCGCCGAGGGGGTCCGGCAGACCACCGGTAACGACTCACAATAATCCGTCTCAGTCGTAGACGTGAAGCGATCCCGTCGAGTTGGCCTCGATGTAGTCCCAGTCGTACTCGACGCCCAGGCCGGGGCCGTCCGGGACGGGAACCGTCCCGTCGTCGTCGACGGCGTCCATCATATCGGAGTAGCCACCCTCGTAGACGGGGGGTTGCGTGTTCTGACACTCCGGATGGACGAGCGCCAGTTCGTAGTAGTTCGTGTTCCGGGTGGCCGCGATACAGTGGCGCTGTGCCGGCCCGGGGGCGTGGAACTCGACATCGAGGCCGAACGCCTCCGCCATCCGGGCCACCTTCATCGCGCCCGTGATGCCCGCGTCGTACTCGGGGTCCGCCCGCAGGAGATCGGTCGCGTCGCCGGCGGCGAAGTCGGATTTCATCTCCAGGCCCCGGACGTGTTCGGTCTGGAGGATCGGCGTGTCGAGTTTCTCCCGGAGTTTGCGGTGGGCGTGCTGGGAGATGCCGCCGTCGCGGAACGGGTCCTCGTACCAGAAAAAGCCCTCCTCGTCGAGCGCGCGGCCGAGTTTCAGCGCGTCGGCGAACGTCTCCAGTTCACAGGCCGGGTCGTGCATGAGATCCATCTCGGAACCGACGCGGTCGCCGACGGCGTGGACGGCTTCGATCTCGCGGCGCAGGTCGCGGGTGTCGTCGCCGCCACCCCAGCCGTGGATCTTGAAGCCGCCGAAGCCGGCGTCGCGACACACCTCGGCGAAGTCCGCGAAGGCCGTCGGCGAGTCCAGCCCGCCGGCCTCGTCGCCGTGGTACGTCGACGCGTAAGCCGGAATCCGCTCCCGGTAGGTGCCGAGCAGTTCGTGAATCGGCGCGTCGTAGTGTTTCCCGGCCAGATCCCAGAGCGCGATGTCGATGGGGCCCATCCCCATCCGGTCGTACTTCCGGAGGGCGCGTTTGATCTCCGACCAGTGTTTCTCCCGTTCGAGCGGGTTCTTCCCGACGAGATACGGCGCGATGATGTTGATCTGGGCGGCGCCGGGGGAGTTCCCGCCGACGTACTCGCCGGTGATCCCCTCGTCCGTGTGGATTTGCAGGCCGAACAGCTTTCGGTGGGTGGTCTCGCCCGGATCGTAGACGAGGTTGAACCCGTGCTCGTCGGTCCCCACGTCCTCGAGGGGATACTCGAACTCGCGGCTCTCGATGCTCGTGATGGTCAGCGCCATACACCAAGCGTCCGGACACCGCGTAATAAGTATGACTCCCGCCGGCCGTCGATCACGCCGGGCGGTGGGATTTTTCCCCTCCATCCACGTAGAGACGGTCGATGTTCGAACCCCTAGAAACGATACTTCTCACCGTCGGGCCGAACGACGAGAGCCGACTGGACGAACTGGGGGAGACGGTCCTCCAGGTCGCGAAACCGACGGGAGCGACGGTGGTGATCACGCACGTCTTCACGCCGGATCAGTTCCACGACATCGCCGAGGAACTCGGGATGCCGGAGATCGCCGAGACGGAGGTGGACAAGGTGCTGGAGCGTCACGAGTCGGTCCGGTACTTCGAACGACTGTTCGCCGACCACGGCGTCGACCACGAGGTCAAAGGCGTCGTCGGCGACATCAGCGACGGCATCATCGGCATCGCCGAGGAGACCGAGAGCGACCGCGTCGTCGTCTCCGGACGGACGCGGTCGCGGGTCGGCAAGGCGGTGTTCGGCAGTACTGCACAGGACGTGTTGCTACAGTCGCCGTGCCCGGTCACGTTCGTGAAGGCGAAAGACTGAGCGGCCCGAGGGCCGGTTCCCGCGTCACTCGTAGACGTGAAGCGATCCGGTCGCGTTGTCCTCGATGTAGTCCCAGTCGTACTCGACGCCCAGGCCGGGACCGTCCGGAACGGCCACGGTGCCGTCGTCGTCGATGGTGTCGATCATATCGGAGTAGCCGCCATCGTAGACGGGCGGGATGGGGTTGTCGACCTCCGGGTGGACCAGGGCGAGTTCGTAGTAGTTCGTGTTCCGGGTGGCAGCCATGCAGTGGCGCTGCGCCGGCCCGGGGGCGTGGAACTCGACGTCGAGGCCGAACGCCTCGGTCATGCGGGCGATCTTCATCGCACCGGTGATGCCCGCGTCGTACTCGGGATCGGCGCGGACGAAGTCGGTCGCGTCCGCCTGGACGAAATCGGAGTGGGGCTCCAGGCCCCGGATGTGTTCGGTCTGGAGGATCGGCGTGTCGAGTTTCTCCCGAAGTTTGCGGTGGGCGTGCTGGGAGATGCCGCCGTCGCGGTACGGGTCCTCGTACCAGAAAAAGCCCGCCTCGTCACAGGCACGACCAACCTTCAGCGCGTCGGCGAAGGTCTCGTACTGACAGGCCGGATCGAGCATGAGGTCCATCTCCGAGCCGACGCGCTCGCCGAGGGTGCGGACCGTCTCGATCTCCCGGTCGATGTCGCGCCACTCGTCGGAGCCCCAGACGTGCATCTTGAACGCGGGGTAGCCCATCTCCAGACACTCCTCGGCGAAGTCCGCGTAGGCCTCGGGCGAGTCCAGCCCGCCGTTCTCGTCGGCCTCGTACGTCGACGCGTACGCGGGGAGGCGGGTGCGGTAGGTGCCGAGCAGTTCGTGAATCGGCGCGTCGTAGTACTTGCCCGCGAAGTCCCAGAGCGCGATGTCGATGGGACCCATCCCCATCCGGTCGTACTTCCGGAGGGCGCGTTTGATCTCCGACCAGTGTTTCTCGCGTGCGAGCGGGTTCTTCCCGACGAGGTAGTCCGCGAACGTGTTGATCTGGGCGGCGCCCGGGGAGCTCCCGCCGACGTACTCGCCGGTGATCCCTTCGTCCGTGTGAATCTGCAGCGCGAACAGCTTTCGGTGGGTGGTCTCGCCCGGATCGTAGACGAGACTGAAGCCGTCCGGGTTCTGTCCGACGTCCTCCAGCGGATACGAGAACTCCGTACTCTCGATCCGAGTGATCGTAGGTGACATACCCCGTGATCCCGGGACAGCGGTATAAACTTGCTGGAACGAGGGAGGCCACCCGACTGCGTCCAGTTCCGAACGTGATTCTAGACGTGTGAGAGCTTGTCGCGGCGACAGAGGGTGCGTTCGCTCACGGTGCTGGGCGGGCGCGGGGTCGTCGCGAACGTGATGGCGTCGTCGAGTCCGGGATCCATATCCGAGCTCTCGGGCGACGGCAGTAAAACTGCACACGCCAATCGGGCACGGGCGGCGACCCGAACAGTCCGCCGACACGAGGCTATTGGCAAAGACTAAGGCGTTCGTGATGCTTTCTCACGGTTATGAACGGGACATTCGACGGGTATCGAAGACCGGATGGGCGCGTCGGCGTCCGCAACTACGTCGCCGTGATTCCGACGTCGGTGGCCGCCGCAGCCGTGGCGACGGCCGTCGCCGACGAGGGGGGCGCGTGGGCGCGAGCGACGCCACACCAGCTCGGGACGAGCCAGCCCGATGCCGCGAGACGACAGACCGAACGCGTGCTGGTCGGCATCGGCCAGAACCCGAACGTCGGGGGCGCGCTCGTCGTCGAACTCGGGACGGAAGATATCGACGCGGCGGCCCTCGCGGACCGCATCGCCGCCGACGGGACGACGGTCGAGACGCTCACCATCCGCGAGACGGGCGGCACCGAAGCCGCCCTCGACGAGGGCGAAACTCGACTCCACCGACTGAACGACGAGATCAAAGGCGCGCGGCGCGAGGAGGCCGATGTCGCCGAACTCGTCTTCGGCGTCGAGTGTGGCGGGAGCGACGCGACGAGCGGTATCGCGGCCAATCCGGGCGTCGGCGCGGCCTGTGACCGCCTCGTCGACGCCGGCGGGACCGCGTGTTTCAGCGAGACACCGGAGTTCATCGGCGCGGAACACATCCTCGCGGATCGGTGTGTGGACGACGAGACGCGGCGTCGGCTCCTCGACCGGGTCGAAGCCCGGGAAGGGATGGCCGAACTAATGGGCGTCGACCTCCGCGGCGCACAACCCACACCCGGCAACCAGGAGGGCGGCCTCACCACCATCGAGGAGAAGAGCCTCGGCGCGATCGCGAAAGGCGGCACGACGCCCGTTCGCGGCATCGTCGACTACGGGGAAACCCTGCCGGTCGGCGGCGGACTCGTCCTCATGGACACGCCGGGGTACGACGTCGAGAGCGTCGTCGGGAAAGTCGCCGGCGGAGCGCAGGTCGTCGCCTTCACCACCGGTCGCGGGAGCACGACCGGAAACCCCATCGCGCCGGTCATCAAGGTGACCGGCAACCCGAAGACCTGGGCGAAGATGTCGAACAACATGGACGTGAACGCGGGGACGGTGTTCGACGGTGAGTCCATCGACTCGGTCGGCGAACGCGTCTTCGAGACGCTCGTCGACGTCGCGGACGGCCGCCAGACGGAGTCCGAACGCCGACGACTGGAGGAGTTCGCGATCAACGAGATCCAGCCCGAGGAGCTCACCACGGGGGTGGACGCATGAAGGGCCGAGTACTCGACGACACCCTGTTGCTGTTGAGTGACGACGACAACGTCGGGACGGCAGTCGACGACCTGGACGAGGGGACGGCGCTCGACTACGACGGGCGGAGCGTCGTCGTCGCCGAGGACGTCCCGTTCGGACACAAGGTGGCGCTCGAACCGCTCGCGCCCGGCGACGAAGTGCGCAAGTACGGCGAGATCATCGGCACGGCGACCCAGTCGGTCGAGCGCGGCGAGTGGGTCCACACCCACAACTGCGAGAGTACGCGCGGCCGTGGCGATCAGGCGGCCGCGGGGGGTGAGCGAGCGTGAGCGTCCCGACAGCCGCCGAACGGACGTTCCAGGGCGTCCGCCGCGCGGACGACGCCGTCGGCGTCCGCAACAACGTGCTCGTCCTCCCGTCGGTGATCTGTTCGCACATCGTCGCCGACCGCATCGCCGCGAACGTCGACGGCGCCGTCTCGACGCCACACGACCACGGCTGTGCGCAGCTCGGCGCCGACAACGACCAGACGTGGCGGACGTTCCTCTCGCTGGCCGAGAACCCGAACGTCGCGGGAACCGTCGTCGTCGGCCTCGGTTGCGAGGAGATTCAGAGCGACGACGTGGCGACGGCCCTCGAATCCCGGGACGTGCCGGTGCGTGAACTGTCGATCCAGGGGGTCGGCGGCACCGACGAGTGCGTGGCCCGCGGCGTCGAGTTCGCGTCAGAACTCGCGGAATCGCGGCCGACCGAAGCGTCGACGGCCGACCTCGGCGACCTGACGCTCGGCATCGTCTCCAGTGACCTCGACGCGACGACCCGAGAGGTCGCGGACCCGCTCGTGGGCGAGGTCGCCCACGCCGTCGTCGAGGCGGGCGGGCGCGTCGTGGCGGCCGGCAACGAGCGCGTGACCGCCCACCCGGCGGCCGCCCGCGAGGCGACGGCCGGGGACGCCCGCGACGCACTGGACGACCTACTCGACCGACACGAGGGCCACCCGTCGCGGGCCAGCGGCGTCGGTCGCGTCGCCCGCGAGCACGCGTTCGAGGACGTGACGCGGTCGTGGGGCGGCCTGGACGTGTCGGCAGTCCGCCCCTACGGCGACCCGGTGGGCATCGACGAGGGACTGGCGCTCGTCGACGCGCCGTCGCGGTTCGCCGAGGCGACGACGGGACTCGCCGCCGCGGGCGCGAACGTCGTTCTGCACGCCACCGGCGACGGCGTCCTCACCGGCCACCCCCTCGTCCCCGTCGTGAAGGTGACCGGCGACGAGCGAACGGCGGCGGCGCTCCCGGACGACGTCGACATCGACGCGACGGCCACCGACGCCGACGACGTACTGGACTACCTGCTCGACGTGGCGGACGGGCAGGAGTGCTGTGCCGAGGCGCACGGCCTCACCGAGTTCGCCATCACCCGCGTCGGCCCGTCGATGTGACGGGGTGGGAGCGTCGCCCGCGAACCCCGGGAGCCCGCGTCAGAACGCACTCGGCGTGAAGCCGCCGTCGACGGTGATCGTCTCGCCGGTGACGTAGGACGCAGCGGAGCTGGACAGGTAGACGACGGCCCCGGCGATGTCCGCGGGTCGCCCGATCCGCCCGATCGACGCGCGGTCGACGATGCGTTCGTACCGGTGGCTCCCCTCGGCGTAGGCGTCCGCCGTCTGTGGCGTGGCGACGAACCCCGGCCGGACGGCGTTGACGCGCACCTCGGGACCCAGATCCTTCGCCGCCGCGTGCGTGTACCCGTCGATGCCGCCCTTGGCGGCCGAGTAGGCGGCCAGGTCCTCGATGCCGAGCAGCGAGGAGAGCGACGCGACGTTGACGACGCTCTCGACGCCGGTGCGGGTGACGAACGTCTGTACCGTCCGGTGGACGCCGGTCAGCTGCACGTCGAGCACCTGGTCCCACTCGTCGTCGGTCACGTCGGGGACGGCGGCGCGGGCGATGGCGCCGGGGGAGTTGACGAGGACGTCGACGTCGCCGAAGCGGTCGACGGCCGCGTCCGCGAGGGCGTCGAGCGACTCGCGGTCGGTCACGTCACAGGTGACTGCCAGCGCCTCGCCGCCGCGTTCGCGAACCGCCTCGGCGGTGTCGGCGACGCGTGCTTCGGACCGGCTGGTCGGGACGACGTTCGCGCCCTCGGTGGCGAAGGCGAGTGAGATGGCCCGGCCGATACCGCTCGTGCCGCCGACGACGACGACCGTCGATCCCTCGGCGCTGATCGGTTCGTAGTCGACGACCGTGGGCGTGGAGTGTTCGTCGGACATGGCTACTCGATGCGGACCGACCGTCATATACGTTCGCGTCGGTTCCCGGCGGCGTCGGTGCGTCACCACCATCCTTCGGTACAGTTAATAACATCCCATCTGCAGGGGAAGGCACTATGTCCGACGTGAAGATTTCCGGCGTAGAGACGTATTTGGTCGCAAACCCGTGGAAACCGTGGGTGTTCGTCGAAGTCGAGACGGACGCCGGCGTCACCGGCATCGCCGAGGCGACGACCCACGACAAGCCACGGACCGTCGCCAAGGCCATCGAGGAGATGTCGGACTACTTCCTCGGCAAAGACCCCTTCGACACCGAGCAGATCTGGCTGGAGATGTACCGCGACGAGTGGTTCTCGAAGGGCGTCGTGAACACGACGGTCTGTTCGGCCGTCGACATGGCCTGCTGGGACATCAAGGGGAAACTCCTCGACAAACCGGTCTACGAACTGCTCGGCGGGAGCGTCCACGGTGACGAACTCCGAGCCTACGCCAACGGGTGGTACACCGACACCGACGGTGAGCCCGAGGGCTTCGCGGCGGCGGCCGAACGGGTCGTCGACGACGGCTACGACGCGATGAAGTTCGACCCGTTCGGGACGGCGTGGCAGCGCATGTCGAAGAAGGATCTCAACCACTCGGTCGACATCGTCCGCGCGGTGCGCGAGGCGGTCGGTCCCGACGTGGACCTGCTCATCGAGTGCCACGGCCGCTTCACTGCGGGACAGGCCGTCGACATCGCGCGGAAACTCGACGAGTTCGAGCCGACGTGGTTCGAGGAGCCGTGCCCGCCGGACTCGATCAACAGCCTCGCCGAGGTGGCCGATAAGTCCCCGATTCCGGTGGCGACCGGCGAGCGCCACATGACCAGATACGACTTCTTCGAACTGGTCACGCGGACGGACGTCGACGTCTTCCAGCCCGACCTGATGAACACCGGCGGGATCACCGAGGGCAAGAAAATCGCTGGACTGGCGGAGGCCGACCACGTCAGCATCGCCCCGCACAACCCGCAGGGTCCGGTCGCGGGCGCCATCTACTCCCACTTCTGTACCTCGACGCCGAACTTCATGATCCAGGAGATGTTCCAGACCTACGACGTGGACTGGGTCGACAACCTGCTCGTCGATCCGCTCGAAGTCGAGGACGGCTACGTCCAGGTGCCGGAGGGACCGGGCTTCGGCATCGAACTCAACCACGACGTCATCGCGGAACACGCCTACACCGAGGACAAGGTACACACGATCAACCTCTTCGAGAAGGACTGGGAGAAGCGAGCGGTCGAGAAGCGCTAAGCCGGCACGGGCGTCACTCCGGAATCCCGTACACGTCCCGGGACCAGTCCCGCGTGAGCGTGTCGTAAACCGGCTCCTGTCGGTCGAGTTCGTCGATCCGGCGGTGGTCCTCCGGCGCCAGTTCCCAGTCGAAGAGGGCGACGTTCTCGGCGACGTGCCCGGCCGAACTGGACTTTGGGAGAACGACGATATCCTTCTCGACGGCCCATCGGAGCACGATCTGCGCTGGGGTTTTCTCGTACTCGTCGGCGAGTTCCCGGACGGTGTCGTTCCCCAGAATCGCCGTCCGAGCGAGGGGGGCGGCGGCCTCGACGGCGACGCCCTCCGACTGGCAGTACTCGACGAGGTCGGTGCGCTGGAACTGGGGGTTGAACTCGATCTGATTGACCGCGATGGGGACGTCGGTGATGTGCAGGGCGTTGCTGAGCTGGTATCCGCTGAAGTTCGAGACGCCGACGTTTCGAATCTTCCCCTGGTCGTGGAGCGTCTCCATCGCGTCCAGCGTCTCCCGCAAGGAGATGGCGGGGTTCGGCCAGTGGATCAGATACAGATCGAGATACTCCGTCCCGAGTCGGTCGAGGGAGCGCTCACAGGCCTCGATGACGCCCCCGTAGTCGAGGTGTTTGGCGAGGACCTTCGAGGTGAGAAACAGGTCGTCGCGATCGTAGTCCGCCAGCGCGTCGCCGATGGCTCCCTCGTTGTGGTAGCCCTCGGCCGTGTCGACGTGCGTGTAGTCGCCGTCGAGGGCGGCGCGCACGGACCCGCGGACGGTTTCGCCGCCGATATCCCACGTTCCAAGCCCGACGACGGGCAGTTCGTCTCCGCTCGGTAGCGTCACAGTTGGCACGGACATTCGGCCGGACCCACACGTTCGGGGACATTAACTCCCGTGGGGAGCGCCCAGAACCGGACGGTCGGCGTCGACCGCCGTGGGACGACGACCCGTTACCGCTCCGACGCGAGCAGGTCCAGCGAGTCCATGGTGTCACGGAGCGACTCACGTTCCGACTCGGAGAGCTTCCGGATCGGCGGTCGCGGGACGCCGAGGTCCCGACCGGCCAGCCGCGCGGCTTCCTTGAATCCGGCGGGGAACGTCCCGCCCATCAGCACGTTCGCGAGTGGGGTGACCGCCTCGACCTGTACCGCCCGGGCGCGGTCGAGTTCGCCGGCTCGGTAGGTGTCGTACACGTCGACGAGCAACTCGGGCGCGACGTTCGCCGTCCCGGTGACGCCCCCGTCCGCCCCGAGGACGAGGCTGGGCAGGAGCAGGGAGCCGAGCCCCTGGAGGTAGGCGAAGTCGTCCGGCGTGTTCGCCATGATCCGGGAGCCCCAGGTGAGGTCACCGCTGCTGTCCTTCAGTCCGACCACGGTGTCGAGATCCGTCGCCAGGTCGCTGACGGTGTCGACCGCAAGCGTCTGGCCCGTCATCGACGGGAGGTGATAGAGGAGGAGCGGCAGGTCGGTCGCGTCCGCGAGACGGGCGTAGTGGTCGTACAGGCCGGACTGGTCCGTCTCGAGAAAGTAGGGCGTGATCGAGATGAGGCGGTCGGCACCGGCGGCCGCCGCCCGCTCCGCCCGTTCGACGGCCTCCAGCGTGCCGCTGGCCCCGACGCCGGCGTAGACGGGAACGTCGCCGGCCGCCTGGTCGACGACGATGGTCGTCACCCGTTCGAGTTCGTCGGTGTTCAGGTTCGACAGTTCGCCGATGGACGCGCCGGGGAAGAGCCCGTGCACGCCCGCGTCGACCAGAAAGTCGACGTGGTCGCGGAGCTGTCGTTCGGCGATTCCGCCGTCCTCGTCGAACGGCGTCAACAGTGGTGGGACGATCCCTCGTACGTCAGTCATAACGTTCTCCTACCCCAACCGGGGCGGCATAAACGTTATCGTCACCACCGGTGCAGGGCGCGCAAACGGCGGTAGCCAGCGCCGGCATGCTCGCGTGTCAGGACGACGGCGGCAGCCCGGCGTAACAGCCGACGGCGACGGCGGTGACGCCGCCGAGCGCGAGGAAGGCGGCGTCGAACCGGCCGGCATCGGCCATCGCGCCGACGAACAGGGAGCCGGTCGAGCCGACGAGGAACAGGCAGGTGCGGAGGAAGCCCCACGCGGCGCCCTGTACGTCCGCCGGAAGCCGGGCCACGATGTAGGAGTTGGTCACCGGCGCGAGCGCCAGCCGGGTGCCGAGGAGGAAGACCAACACGCCCCAGGCGAGACGGCCGTCGACGGCGGGGACGGCCAGCAGGGTGACGGCGGCGACGGCGGCGACGACGACGAGGACCGGCCGCGCACCGTAGCGATCCGACGCGGTGCCGACCGCGACCTGAGAGATCGTCCCCCCCACGAACAGGAGCGCGAAGATGAACCCCGCGAGGCTCTGGCCGATGCCCTCGTGCGTGACGAGATAGGTCGGCAGGAAGGCGGTCAAACCCTGAAAGGCGAAGAGGTAGAACGTGAACGCGACGCTGGCGAGGAGGACGTTTCGGTTCCCGAGCGCGCGCGGGAGGCTGCGGATCACCGCCCGGAGCGATGGGGTGGCGTCGGTCGGCGACCCGCCGTCGGACCGGGTCGCCGAGTCGATGGGGTCGGGCAGCGTCACCCACGCGAGGGCGGCCACGGCGAGGAAGGCCGGGACCGTGCTCCCGACGAGGAGGCGCCAGCCGAGGACGCCGACGGCCGTCCCCGCGACGAGTGGGATGACCGCGGAGCCGAGGCTGCCGGCCGCGAGCGTGATGCCGAACGCGGCGCCGTCGTTACGCGGGAAGGCCTTCGAGAGCGAGAGGCCGCGGGCAGGGCCGTAGAGGCCGGAGCCGACGCCGAACGCCGCGGCTCCGAGGAGGAAGACGACGAACAGGGGCGCCGCGGCGAGGAGGGCGAGACTCGTTGCACTCCCCGCGAGACTCGCCGCGAGGACCGTCCGCTCGCCGATTCGGTCGGTGAGCACTCCCGCGGGGAACTGCATCAGGGCGTAACAAGCCCAGATGACCGTCACCGCGAGCCCGGCGGCGGCGTTGTCGAGGCCGAAGGTCGCCTTCACCTGCGGGAGCAGGGTCGGGACGAGAAAGCGGAGACCGAGGGTGAACGCCCATCCGAGCGCGACGGTCAAGAGGACCCAGCCGCGGCCGTCGCCACGGAGTGGATCGAGGGCGTCGGAGAGGCGGCGACGGGGACGAGCCACGCGTTACGCGAGGGGTGGCGACGTGAAGAACGCCGCGGACTGGCGGACGTTTGCCGGTTGTGGGTGACAGTCGAGGGACGCCGCGGCCGCTGACGGGGCGTTCGTCGATGGACGACAAGGGCGTCACATCCGATCCGTGACAGTCGCATGCCCGACAGCGCCGCCCTAGAACACCTCTAGGAGCATATGCACGCACTACTATACGCGTGGGGCTGCTGACGAAAAGTAGTATGCTAGCATGTGACGTAACGCACGTCGGGAAAGCGTGTCTCTACATCACCAGAAACGGGTCGGAGGTGCTGGTGTTCAGGGGGCCGGGACACGAGGGGTTCCAGATCCCAAAAGGAACGATCGAACCGGACGAAACACCGCGCGAGGCCGCCTACCGCGAGGCGATCGAGGAGAGCGGCCTGGCGGCGTTCGAGGGGGTCGAACATCTCGTCACCGACGTCTGGACCCGGCGCGAGTCGCCGCCGAAACGGTACGTTCGGCACTTCTATCACGCGTCGGTCCACGAGCCACGGGACTCGTGGACACACGTCGTCACCGGGACCGGCGAGGAACGCGGATCGACGTTCGAGTTCTCGTGGCTCGATCTCCCGACGGACGCCTCCTTCGCCCTCGATCTCGACGACTATCTGTACACGCTGACGGGGGTCGCCAGTGACGGGAGCGAGGCGGGCGTGGCGGCCGACTGAGCGGACAAGAGGGGGGCTACCGATGGGCCCGCCCCCTTCCGTGGAACCGGGTCGGCTCGACGCCGACGCCGAGCGTCGACGTGCCGAACGATCATGTATAAAATCAAGTCGTTCAAATTTTAGTTCAGATATTATTAATGAATTTCTGAGCCGATCCCCCACGAACCGTGGGGAGACGGAGCCGCCGTCGTCACACAGAGATACGTCTCGAATTACCGCGTGCTGAGCCATCAGGTCCCGATATCCGTCGAACAGTGAGATGGCGTGGAGATATTCGAAGTCGAGGAGAATCTGTGCTCTCTAAATCGTTTCAAAGCGCATCAAACTCTGAGTAACGGATTAATTCATCATATTCATTGAAATATAAATAAGATAGCTACGACACGGAGTTCTATCAAATTATAATATTTCTAGTATATATTGAGATTTGATTATTTGCCGTAAAGGGGGGGACGAACCACACCGATTGCGGCGTGGGTCGTCCCGACTCAGGCCATTGAGTTCGGAATCCAGTCCGGAGCGACGTAGCGCTGGACCGCGACAGACGACCATCCCACACAGGGGAGGCAGTACTGCGGGAGCAGTGGTTCGATACACGCTCCAGTGGGCACTACGTGCCGGACTGGTGAACGGTCAACGGACGGAAAGAAGAATCTTTCGGCCGGGCGAGGACGGACCGGCATGCGCGCTGAGTTCGGTCCGGGCCTCGTTCGACAAATACGAACTGAGTGCCCCGGACGGCGCTCGGAAACGAACCGCGCCCTGGCATCGGCTGCCGGGCGGTGTCGACTGCGACCCGTCTCGTCGGCCACGACGTGACGGACGCGTTCGTTGCTCCCATAAGCGTGACGAGCGTATTCTAACAAAATTATGTTTGTTATTTCGAGACCGCGTCGTCGAACGACCAGTGAGGACAGGACCGGGCTCGTTTTCGGAATACGAACGGTCGTCCACGGGCGTAGTGGTGGAATCGGCGGAAGCGATCACGTGTGGCCTACGCTCCGGAGGACGATTTCCGTCGATAGCTCGTTCGTGAATAGCGAACGCCGAAGCAACCCGTCCCGGATCGGGTGACGGTTCGCACGGCACCGCGTCGGTCGTGAGGGGTGGCTACGGGAACCAGGGTCGCTCGGCACCGTATCGACGGCTCCCGACGGGATGCTGGCGTCGGAGCGCGAGGGACGGTGTGCCCAGCGGCGGGGTGTCCGGGTCGTGGCCACGCGTAACGGGGACTGCCCGAAACGGCGATCCGCCGCAGTCGACCGACGGAGGCTAGGAACGTTGGGGAGCGGTCGCTCGGGCGAGCAGGTATCGGTTCAGATCGGCGTCAGTCCGCCGAGGGAGCCTTCGAGTCCGAGAGGTAGTTGGCCGTCTGTTCGTCGATGTCCGCTTTCCGGAGCGCCACGTAGGTGACGAACCCGACGGGCAGGCCGATCATCCACGAGAGATCCATCATCAGGAGGCTCGCCCCGGAGCCGACGAGCACGCTGGCGACGGCCGTGACGGAGATGCCCTTGATGAACCAGAACTTCGAGTCGCGGCTCTTGTCGTACAGCGAGCTGATCGACGTGTCCTCGGCTCTGAAGAGCCAGTAGTCGGCCAGCAACACGCCGAGGACCGGTCCGAGCGGCACGGCGTACGCGTTGATGAACAAGAAGTAGATTTCGCCGCCCGAGAACAGGACCCAAGGGAACGACGCGATCGATAGGACACCGGTGATGACGAGTCCCCGCTCCCACGACACGTCAAGGGCGTCCTGCAACACGTGAACGGGGGGGACGATGTTGAGCGTGAGGTTCGACGAGATCTGTGCGGCCAGGACGAACACCAGCATCGCGACGCCGATCAGCGGGCTCGGCGCCACTTCCATGATGGCGTACACCGGATTCGCCGTGTCCGTCGAGATGCCGAAGATGAGGCCGACGAGCGCCATGTACATCATCGCGGGGGCGATGCCGAGCAGGTGGCCCCAGATGTGGTTCCCGAGGCCACGCTTCTTTTCCAAGTGTCTGCTGATGTCGGCCGCGTTGAGCGCACCCGTCAGCGCCGTCCCGACGTGTGCAGCGACGATGGTGAAAAACGGCAGGCCCCACGTACCGTCGTACGTGAGCGATGCGGTGGCGAGCCCCTGTGTCGACACGACGACGTACACCGTGTACGCGAGCAGGACGATGATGACACCGGCAGCCAGCGAATCGAACCACTTGATCGACGTGATGCCACCCCACGCGAGGCCGACGTTCAGTATCGTAAACAGGGCGAAGTACACTGGAACGTTACCGAACCCCCAGAGCGTCGTGGTGATGCTGTTGATCGCCAAGGCCCCGATCCAGTTACCGATGCCGAGCCAGCCGATGGCCGGAATGACTCGAATGATGTTCGGAATGATCGAGCCCCGAATGCCGAACGCCGCCCGCGACTGCGTGACGAAGGGGATGCCCTTCTTGTACCCCCAGACCCCGTTCACCACGAAGAAGATGGCCGACGTCGTGGCACCGATGACCATGGCGATCGCGGCCTGAACGAGGTTGAGCGGTCCCTGTGGGTGGACGGCAAAAAATGCCGTCGCGAATCCCTGGACGATGATGAACGACGCCCACCAGACCGGAACGTAGTGAGAGAGGCTCATCGATCGTTGTTCGTCTGCAATCGGTTCTAGCCCTTCCGCACTGGTCTCTGTCATAGTGGATCTTCCATGTTACGCTACCGCATGAGCGCCGATACATTCCAAATTAAAATAATTTTGGGTTAAACTGAATATGGCGTGTCCGCAACGCCGAACGAGCGACACAGAGGCGGCCGACAGTCGGTGATCGTTCCGTGATTCGCCGGATCACCCCTCACCGAACGAGTCGAAATCGGGAGACGACAGGCGGTGGCGAAAACGATTTATGATGAGCGTCGAAATCTGGAGAGTCGATGGTCGTAGATACTGTGATCGAGGGTGGGAGAATCGTATCCGGAGACCGCTCGTTCGAGGGCGCCGTGGCGATCGACGAGGGAACGATCGTCGGCCTCGGCGATCCCCGGCACCTCCCGGACGCACGCCGGACGATCGATGCGACGGGGCGGCTCGTGATGCCGGGGATCGTCGATCCACACGTCCACATCGACGATCACGTCTCCATCGACAGCTACGAGACGGCGACCAAGGCAGCGGCGCTGGGGGGCGTGACGACAGTCATCGACTTCGCGTGGCAGGCGTGGGAGGGAGAAGGAAGCCCGTGGGACGAGGAGGGGACGCTTCTGGACGGACTCGAGCGAAAGCGCGAAAAAGCCGCGGACGCCCTGATCGACTACGGGTTCCACGGCGGCCTCCTCCGGGAGGGGTCGGACTTCTTCGACGAGGTCGAGGACGTGATCGACGCTGGCGTCACCTCCTTCAAGATGTACACGGCCTACGAGTTCGGCCTATCGAACGGCTACATTACTCGGGTTCTCGACCGACTCGCCGATCTGGACGCCGTCGGCGTCGGGCACACCGAGGACGACTCGGTCTGTGAAGCCGTGACCGACACGCTCCGCGAGGAGGGACACGGGCCGAGCGTCTACCCTACGTCGCGGCCGGACTACGCGGAGGCGATGGCGGCCGACGACGTGGCGCGAACGGCGCGCGAACTCGGCGCGAAGTACTACGGGATTCACACCTCTTGCCGGAAGTCAGCCGAGGCGATCGAACGGTACCAGGCGGACGGTAGCCTGATCCGCGGCGAGACGTGTACGCACTACACGACGCTCACGGGAGACCTTCACGAGGAGCTAGGGAACCTCCCGCGGATCGCCCCGCCGCTCCGAAGCGACGACGACATCGACGCACTCTTCGATGCCCTCCGGCGGGACGTACTACATGTCGTCTCGACCGATCACGTCGCCCAGACACGCGAGGCAAAGGAGAACAGCGAGTGGTGGGAGGGGCCGTTCGGCGCGAACGGCCTGCAGGTGAGTCTCCCCGTCTTCCACGACGAAGCGGTGAACGAACGGGACCTATCCTACACCCTCCTCACGCAGGTCATGAGTCGGAATCCGGCAGAGACGTTCGGCCTGGCGGACAAGGGGACGCTCGATCCGGGCACCGACGCGGATATCGTCCTCTTCGATCCGGACGCCGAGTACACGATCACGGCGGCCGACAACGCCTCCAAGGCCGACTACTCGATTTACGAGGGCCGGACGGTACGGGGGAGAGTCGATGCGACGCTCGTCCGCGGCGAGGTCGTCGTCGAGGATGGCGAGGTCGTCGGCGACCCCGGCCACGGCGAGTTCGTCGAGCGCGAACTGCCGGATTGGTCGGCGTAGCGCCGAAACCCGGTCGAGGATCGTGACGGACGCGGTTTCGTCGGCACGCGTGGCCGACGGAACTTTTATCTCTGACGCCCCAGTTGATCGCGGTGTGACACAGTTAGAGTTCGATATCGAGGGAACGGTGTTCGTAGCCGACCTGCTCGAGGATGAGGCGCCTCGATCGGTCGAAGCACTCCGGGAGTTCCTGCCGCTCGAATCCGAGCTGATGCACGTACGCTGGAGCGGTCACGCGACGTGGGTCAACATCGACGAGATCGACCTCCCGGAGATTCCGCGGGAGAACCACACGGTCTACCCCTCGCGGGGCGACATCCTGCTCTATCCGGGCTACCGGAACGAACAGGAGATCCTCGTCCCCTGCGGGCCGACGTGTTTCAAGAGTCCGGCGGGCGAGCTCGCCGGCAATCACGTGGCGACGCTGAACGCGTCGCGCGAGGAACTCCGCGAACTCGAAGAGGAGACGCTCCAGACCGGCGCGAAGCGCATCGTCGTCAGCGAGCGGTAGCCGGCGGTCGAGACGCGACGCCGCCGATTCTTTTCCAGCCGACGGCCACTCCGATCCACCGAACGCCGGTATCTTCAAACCGGAGCGACCGCAATGGGGGTGTGGAGTATGAGCACCACGGAGCATGTCCACCATTGCGTGAGCGAGGAGCGTCTCCGCGACGACATCACGACGAACGCGGAGTACGGTGCCATCCCGACCGATCGCGGCCACGGTCGGACGGTACTGGCCGGCACGGAAGCGAACCGACGGGCACGGGAGTACTTCGTCGACCGACTCGAGGCGGCCGGACTCGACGTCCGAATCGACGCGGTCGGCAACATCGTCGGCCGCTGGGTCCCGGACGGAGCGAGTCCCACGACGCCGGCCGTCGCGTGTGGCAGCCACCTCGACTCCGTCCCCGAAGGCGGCATCTTCGACGGCGTGCTCGGCGTCTACAGCGCGCTGGAAGCCGTCAGAGCGCTCCAAGAGACCGATCGCGACCTCGCGCGCCCGGTAGAGGTCGTCTGCTTCACCGAGGAGGAGGGAGGCCGATTCTCCAACGGCGTCCTCGGCTCGTCGGTCGCCAGCGGGAAACGGACGGTGGACGAGGCACTCGGGCTCGAAGACGACGACGGCGTGACGCTCGACGCAGCGCTGACCGACATCGGGTTTCGCGGCGCCGAGCGCGTGGACGCGAGCGAGTGGGACTCGTGGCTCGAACTCCACGTCGAACAGGGCGAGCGCCTCCAAGACGCGGGTGCGGCCGTCGGCATCGTCTCCGCGATTACGGGGACGATCCGCTGTGCGGTCGAAATCGACGGCGAGGCCGACCACTCGGGATGCACGGCGATGGCGGATCGAACGGATGCGCTGGCCGCCGCGAGCGAACTGATTCTCGAAGTCGAGGACGCGACGAACGACGTCGTCGCCGAGAACGACGACACCGTCGTCGGCACGGTCGGGAAATGCGACGTATCGCCGAACGCGATCAACGTCGTCCCCGGAGCGGTCGAACTCGGCATCGACGTCCGCGACGTTCGCTACGCGCCCATGGAGACCATCGTCGAGCGGGTGCGGGAGTGTCTCGCCGACCTCGAAGCCGAGCGCGGCGTCGAGACGACGTTCGAGCGCCCGTACGACATCTCCCCGAGCGAGATGAGCGAGCGGTGTACGGCCGCGCTCGAACGCGCTGTCGCGACCGTCGACGTGCCGTCGCTGTCGCTCCACTCCGGCGCCGGTCACGACACGATGCATATCGCGAACGTCACGGAGACGGGGATGCTGTTCGCTCCGTCCCGCGGCGGGTTCTCGCACAGCCCTCGCGAATGGACGGACTGGAGCAGCTGTGCGACGGCGACGCGGGTCCTGGCCGCGGGGCTGGCGAATCTGGCGCATGACTGATCGTCGACGTCGTCGACCGGCCGTTTGAAAACGGTGACGAACTCCGCCGAACGAGCCGTGTCGCCGTCAGCCGATCACCGACGGCGGGTCGAGTCGGTGTCGTGGGTCGCCATGTTGATATTGACCTCGATGACGTTCGCCGCCCGCTGGACCTGCTCCGGAAGTTGCTCGGCGAACTGCTCGCCCTTCAGTCGGCTCGTCGGCCCGGCGACGCTCAACGATCCGAGAACGTTGTCGCCACGGTCGATGACCGGTGCCCCGACGGCACGGAGCCCTTCGACCTCCTCCTCATCGTTGTAGGCGTACCCCTGGTCACGAACGGCGTCGAGTTCGTCGAGGAGCGCGTCACGGTCGGTGATGGTGTTGGCCGTCCGTTCGGGGAGACCGTGCTGGTCGAGAATCGTGTGGACACGTTCGTCCGGCAGGAAGGCCAGAATCGCTTTCCCCGTTGCCGTGCAGTGCAGGTCGTCGGGCTGCTGGAGTTTGTCCGTCTGGTAGCCGCTCCCGACGGCATCGCTGCCACGAACCTTGTACAGATTGATTCCTTTCCCGTGTTCTTCGGTGAAGAGGTTGGCGTACTCGCCCGTCGTGTCCGCGAGTTCTTCGACCTCTTCCTTGCCGTATCGGTACAGCAGATTGCGGTTTCTGACGTACTCGCCGACGAGGAGCAACTGGAGACCGAGTTCGTACTGGTCGCCGTTCTTGACGACGAAATCTTCCTTCCGGAGGGTCGCCAGATAGTGATACACCGAACTCTTGGACACGCCGAGGTGGTCGGACAGCTCCGTGACGCCGGCACCGTCGAGGGTCTCGAGCGCTTCGATGATCTCGGCGGCGCGTTCCACCGTCTTCAGCGTCCGCGGCGATTCGTCCGCGATCGGCTCGGTCGGCATACGACGACGTACACGTCCCAGTCACTTAGTCGTTTACCTATATCAAACGCGAGGGGTATCGTTTTCTGACGACTTCGGATCGATACGATCAATATATCCCAGAATAAACGCTAAATCAGCATATGACAACCGTTTCGTCCGGTTCTATTGGCTCCCGATCGTGCCGTCCGCCCCGACGGCGGGAGGAGAGTCGCCCGGACCGTTTTCGAAATGAAAATACTGGACACCGCGCCGGTCGGGCGTCGGCGTCCCGTCGATGGTCCGGTGTTCCGTCGTCGATACGACTGTTGATAACATCGATATGTTTGTTATACCATCCGACGGCGGAAGCAACATCACAGCAACGCTTTTACGATAACGCGGACCATGGACGGTCGTGATGGAACCGGAACTGCTCGGGAAACCCGCCAGACTCCAGGTGGAGAACGTCGGTGGTATCGACGAGACGGCGATCGAGTTCTCGCCGGGCATTACGATTCTGACGGGGCGAAACGCGACGAATCGGACCTCGTTGCTCCGTTCGATGATGGCGGTGATGGGCAGTGACGACGCGTCCCTCAAAGCGGACGCCGACGAGGGCCACGTCGAACTCACCGTCGACGACGAGCGCTACGTCCGAACGTTCACGCGGACGAACGGGCGCGTTGCGACCGGCGGGGAGCCGTTTCTCGACGACTCCGAACTCGCCGACCTCTTCGCGTTTCTGCTGGAGTCGAACGAGGCCCGCCGAACCGTCGCCAGAAGCGGCGATCTACGCGAACTCATCATGCGGCCGGTCGACACCGAGGCGATTCGCGCCGAGATCCAACAGCACGAACGGGAGAAGTCCCGAATCGACGACGAACTCGACGAACTCGACGACCTGAAAGGGGATCTCCCGAAACTCGAGCAAGAGCGGAGCCGACTCGAAGCCGACATCGAGGCGAAACGGGAGGAGTTGGCGGCCAAAGAGGGCGAGATCGAGGCGCTGGACGCCGACGTCGACGAGACGCGCGAGGAGAAACAGGAGCTCGAATCGCGTCTCGACGAGCTTCGAGAGAAGCGGTCGTCGCTGGAGCAAGTTCGATCGGAGATCGATCTCCAGCAGGAGAGCCTCGAGTCGCTCACGGTCGAACGGCGGGAACTCGAAGCCGAGCGCGATGACCTCCCCGACGCGCCCATGGGCGAACACGACGAACTCGACGACGAGATCACCCAGCATCGGGAGCGAAAGGAACGCCTCGAACGGGAGGTGAGCGACCTGCAGGACGTCATCCAGTTCAACGAGGCTCAGCTCGAGGAGTCGGACGCGATCACGGCCCACCTCGACGACGACAGCGGCCCGGTCACCGACGCGCTTGTCGACGAGACGGTGGTCTGCTGGACCTGTGGATCGGACGTGAGCCGGGTACAGATCACGGACACGCTCGAGCAACTACGGGAGATTCGCCAGGAGAAACTCGAGACGATCCGATCGCTCGAATCGGAACTGGACCAGTTGAAAGACGAGCGACGGACGTATCGGGAACACCAGCGGCGCCGGGAGGCGATCGACCGAAAGCTGGACGGCATCGCGAGCGAGGTCGACGACCGCGAGGCCGAACTTGACCGGCTGCGCTCCCGGCGCGAAGCCCTCAACGCGGAGATCGAAACCCTGGAATCCGAGATCGAAACCCTGGAATCCGACGACTTCGAGGACGTTCTCGACCTGCACAAGGAAGCGAATCAACTGGAGTTCGAACTCGGCCGCCTCGAGTCGGACCTCGACGACGTGATCGAGCGGATCGACGCGGTCGAGGAGCGACTGACCGCGGAGGAGCAACTGCGCTCCCAGCGCGAGGAACTCACCACGGAGCTGACGGATCTCCGAACCCGTATCGATCAGATCGAAGCGAACGCCGTCGAGGAGTTCAACGAACACATGGCGACCGTCCTCGACATCCTCGGCTACGAGAACCTCGACCGGATCTGGATCGAGCGGGTCGAACGCACGGTCCGTGAGGGCCGCCAACACGTCGAGAAGACGCTGTTCGAACTCCACATCGTTCGGAGCACCGACACTGGGGTGACGTTCGAGGACACGATCGACCACCTCTCGGAGAGCGAACGGGAGGTGACCGGCCTCGTGTTCGCCCTCGCCGGCTACCTCGTCCACGAAGTGTACGAGACGGTCCCGTTCATGCTACTGGACTCGCTGGAGGCCATCGACTCCGCACGGATCGCCGCCCTGATCGAGTACGTCGGCGAGTACCCCGAATTCCTCGTCGCGGCCCTGCTGCCCGAGGACGCACAGGCCCTCGACGACGCATACACCCGCGTGACGGAGATCTGAGCGGACCTACGCGTCCTCGTCGCAGTCACAGCCACCACGTTCGAGCAGGTCGACGACGCCGTACTGGGCGCCACAGTCCTCACAGAGCACGTCGACATCGACGAACAGCCGGAAGCTCCCGAGCGTGATCCGGTCGGTCGACCGGAGACGATCCAGACTGCCTTCCGTGATCGACCGGAGTCGCGCGCGGAGGCGCTGGATCGTCTCCAGCACCGAGTCGACCTGCTCGCCCTCCGACGGGTGCTCGTACTCGGCGTCGCGATACTCGGTCAGATACGAGCGGATGGCCTGGTAGGTGACGAAGTCGCGCTCGAGCTGGTCGACGTCGACGCCGTCGCGTTCGAGACGCACCCGCGCCTCCGTCCGCATCCCGCTACTCACGTCGTCGGCGGTGAGGAGACGATAGAGGTTGCGGATCTCCCCGTCGACGGTCGACGTGCCGGCCGCCGTCAGGGCGCTCTCGAGGAGGCGACGATTGAAGCGATCCGCGAGATCGCGGAGGCTCTCGCGCCGGTCGCCGTCGGCAGTCCACAGCCGTTCGAGTTCGTCGCCGAACGCATCGCCGAGGTCGTACGCACCAAGCAGTCGCGCCACTTTGCTCGATTTCCGTTTCGGGGTGGAGTCGTCGTCAGTCACTGCTCTCGCATAGCGTGGCGGGGAAACATAAATTCAGTGTCCCGCGGGGCGAGCGGCACTCACGACGTGCGGCGGACACTGCCGCCAATCGGACAAACATATAGGATTAAAGCACATTCTTGATATTTGTTAATTTGAGAGATACGCGGTCTCGTTCGACGGTCGTCGCTCGGACGAGCCCGGCTTCGTTTGTGAGTTCTTGGTGGAAAATCCACTGTATATATGGTAAAACACCGTGTTATGAACAGTTTATGAGTAAAAACGAGGAATAAATTTACAGATACTACAAAAAGTAGTATCGTGACACAATCAAACCGAGATGCATCAGATTACTTTCTAAATTTCTTTCATATGTATAAAACATATTATTTCTTATGATTTTATGATGCCTGCTCGTCCAACCGGAGTGGGGCGGCGTCGAACGGCCAGAGCGCGAACCCGACGGGATGTCGAGTGCCGCCATCGGGGGGCTGGACGGCACGTCGACGGCGGCAGTCCGAGACGTTTATCAGTATACGGGCACTCGATATTCGGGGATATGAACGAGTTACGTACCGGTCTGAGCTACGGGGACGTACTGCTGGTCCCGAAACGGTCGCCGGTCGACAGCCGGGACGACGTCGACCTCTCGACGACGCTCACGCCCTCGATACGGCTCGAGACGCCGCTGGTCTCGGCCGCGATGGACACCGTGACGGAGGCGGAGATGGCGATCGAACTCGGGCGAGCCGGCGGATTCGGCGTCCTCCACCGCTTTCTCACGCCCGACGAACAGGCCGCGCAGGTCGAGCGCGTGCTCGCCGCGGGCGAACGGGTGGGGGCGGCCGTCGGGATCAACGAGGACTACGTCGAACGGAGCGCCGAGTTGGTCGCGGCCGGCGTCGACGCCCTCGTCGTCGACGTGGCACACGGCCACCTGGAGCGAACGCTCGACGCCGTCGAGACGCTGGCCGCGGAGTTCCCCGACACCGACCTCGTCGCCGGCAACGTCGCGACCCCCGCGGGCGTCGAGGACCTCGCCACGGCGGGGGCGGACTGCGTGAAAGTCGGGATCGGTCCCGGCTCCCACTGCACCACCCGGAAGGTCGCCGGTGCCGGTGTCCCACAACTGACCGCCGTCGACGACTGTGCCGCCGTCGCCGACGAACTCGGGGTCACGATCTGTGCGGACGGCGGCATCCGCACCTCCGGCGACGCGGTGAAGGCGCTGATGGCCGGCGCGGACACCGTGATGCTCGGGAGCCTCTTCGCCGGCACCGACGAAGCCCCCGGCGCCGTCGTCGAGGTCGACGGCACGCAGTACAAGCGCTCGCGGGGGATGGCGACGACGGCCGCGGCCGAGGAACGCGACGACAAGGGGAACAACGTCGACGCCGACGAAGGGGTCGAGGCGCTGACGCCGTACAAGGGTTCGGTGCGGAACGTGGCCGCGGAGTTCTGTGCCGGCATCCGTTCCGGCCTCTCGTACTGCGGCGGCCACACCATCCCGGCCGCTCGCGCCCGGGCCGAGTTCATCCGCGTCGCCGACAGCGCCCGGGAGCGCGAGGGCTACCACGCGGACCACGACTGGGAGGGCGTGAGCGTCGACAGCCGGATCGGCGACGCCCAACCGGCCGAGAGCGACGACTGACCGAGGAGTAAAACGACTCGCGCGTCCAACGGGACGTATGCCCTCCGAACGCGCCGCCGCGGTGAGCCTCCTCGTCGGCCTCTGTCACGCCGCGGGGCTCCTGTCGATCGCCCACCACCTCGGCTACGCCGTGGAGCCATCGGCGTACACCGCCGTCGGCGCCGGCTGGCGGTACGCCGGGCTCGTCGTCGTCGCCGCTCTCCCCACCTGGCTCGCCCTCCGATACCGACTCGTCGCGCCGCTCGCCGCCCTGCTCGTGACGACCGGCTACGTCGTCGGCGTGGAGCTACTGCCGCCCGGCCCCACCTTCCACGACGTGGCCGAGTTCGAGCGCCTGTCCGAACCGACCGGGATCACCGTCGTCGAAGACGGGCTCTACGTCGTCCGGTACATGGTGAACGCGACCGTCTGGACGCTCGGCTTCTCCCTTCTCGGGGTCGTCGAGTACGCCATCCGGACCGATTGGACGTGGCTCCCGTCGGTGCCAGCAGCGCCACTGTCGCTGCCGGCCTCGCGGCGACGCGCCGCCATCCTCGCCGCCGTCGGGGGCAGTATCCACGCCGTCGTGATGACGTGGTTCGCGCTCCGTCTCGGCCTGACAACCACGGGCGGCCTCGGGTGGGTGTTGTACCCCCTCAGCGTGGTCGGGTTGTGGCTCCTCGCCGGCGTGCCGCTGTATCTCCTGTTCCACCGGCGGCTGGTCGCACCGGCGACACTCCTGGCGGCGTTCGTCCTGCTCGACGCCCGCGCCGAGTTCACCGCGAGCGTGGACGACCCACACGCGCTGTACTTCGGCGGCTGGTTCCTCTATCTGGCCCTCCTCCTCGTCGCCGGCGGCGTCGAGTACGGGTGTCGGTGGCTCGACGGGGGGCGACGGCTCGCGTCGTTGCGGTGATCGGGTCAGGACGACGCGGAGACGTACAGCGCGTACCGGTAGAGGCGCCCGTCGTACCACATGCGGTTGCCGGTCGACGCCGTGTCGACGGCGCCGAGGCCCAGCCGGTCGAGCAGGATGTCGAAGGGCTCGGAGAGCGGTGCCGTCTCCGCGTACGTCTCCCGGGCGATGGCCCGGTCGAGGCGGTCACGGACAGCCGCCGACAGCGATTCGGGCGCGAGTTCGGCGTCGATCCGCGAGCCGAAAACCACCTCGCGAAACCCCTCGCGCGAGTCGGCAACCTCGATGGCGAGGGCCGTCTGCGCCGTCTCGACGATCCGCTCGCGGGCGACGCGGACGCGGTACGCCCACGCCCCGCCCTCGGTCATCGTTACGACCCGGCCGTCGAGTTCGCCCGTCGCGAGGCGACTCTCCCGCTCGGCGGGGCGACGCAGGACGTACGCGTCGCCCCGAAGCAGGTCGGCCGTACTCGTTTCGCCGTCGGTCCGTGTGTAGCTGTGGAGGATCTTGAGCGCCCGCGCGCTCGGCCGGTTCAGCGAGTCGATCAGCACGGCGTCCTCGGGGACCTGCTCGTCCGGGACGGGGTCGAGACGGACGAGCGTGCGGTCCATCGCCCGCCGGCCGGTGACGACGGTTGCGAGCTGGTAGTACGTTCCCTCGTGGGTCACGTAGGCGTCGTTCGGGAGCGGTTCGTAGCCGTAGGTCGTGTAGCGGCCGTCGGGGAGGATCGCATCGAGCGCGGCCCGCGCAGGGTCGCCGAACAGCGCGTCGTCGTCGGGTTCGTAGAGTGCGTGCTCGACCGGCGAAGCGTCGACCGAGTCGACAGTGAGGGTGTACTCGGGGGCAGCGTCGTCGTCACCGAACGGATCGGCCGCGGAACAGCCGGCCACTGCCGTGAGCGTCGTCGATCCGACGAACTGGAGGGCGCGTCGGCGAGTTGGGGCCATGGGTGGAACAGGCGGCGCCGAGTATTTGGAGATGGTGTTTTACTCGACCGTATACGTCCGATACCGCCGGAGCGCGTACCGATACGAGCCGTACGACACGCCGCCGGTCACCGCGAGATACACACCGAGGCCCGCGAGCAGGAGGGAGGTGAACGCGAGGTGGCCGGTAAGGACATACCACGTCACGACCAGGCCGATCACCGTCCCGCCGCCGACGACGACGATGTAGCCCATCATCACGAGCGTCGACGGGACGACCGTCTCCGTCCCCCAGAACTCCCGCTCCTCGTAGACGGGGTAGACGGCGCCGAGGCCGACGGCAAACAGTGCGGCCGCGAGACACATGAGACACCCCACCGCCGCGAAGCCGAGCGCGTGGCCCGGTGCCGTCCCGATGCTAGTCGACGCCAGGGGAACGAGGACGGCGACCGGCAGGCCGACGGCGAGGCCGGCGAGCAACCGCCCCCGGACGAGCGTCCGGGTGTCCGTCGCGGTGAGCAGGAGGACGGGGAGCTGTGGGCGGTCGTCGCCGAGCGGGTTCAGCCCGAACGTCGCCCCGGCGAGATAGACGCCGAAGCCGACGCCTGCGGCGGCGACGAGTGGGCCGAGCGCGTCGGCCGGCGACTGGGCGACCGTCGTACCCAGCGGGCCGAGGAAGAAAATCACCATCACGAGGTGGGCGAACTCCTGGGGGTGGCGCCGCGCGCGGACGAGAAACGCCCACGCGACGCGGCCGGCCTTCCGCCACGCGAACGGCGCCGGTGCCGCGAGCCATCCCGACGACGTGCGGGGCTGGCGGGTATCGGCCCGTACCGGCGCGTCGGTGAACCAGAGCCGAGACGCCTGCCGGGTCGCGACGGCGAGGCCAACGGGCGTGAGGGCGAGCAGGCCGACGTGGACGATCACCGCGCCGCTCGACGCCGGCCGGGCCAGCGGCGTCCCGACGAACGCGAGCGCGACGTAGTCGACGACCGGTGCGACCGTCAGCGCCGAGACGAACTCGCCGACCGAGACGGCATCCGTGACGAGATACTGGCCGACGAACTGGGACGCCACGACGACGGCGGCCAGGACGAGGAGACCACCGACTTTCAGCGCGCGACGGACGCTCGGGAGGCGACGGAAGAGCCGCAGGACGACCATGCCGAGGGCGTACCCCCAGACGGCGGCCCAGCAGACGAGCGGGACGGCGACGGCCGCCGCCGTGAGCGGGAGCGACGGGGCGCCGAGGCCCAGCGTGAACGCCGTCGCGAACGCGGCGATGGGGGCGCCGAACCACAGCGCCAGACGCCCGACTTCGGCGCCGACGAGACCGAGAACGACGGCACGGGGGTGGACGGTCGTCAGCACGAGATCCGCGGCGTCGATCCGGCCGATCCGTTCGAGCGTCCGGAGCGTCGCGAGCGCCACGAGGAGGATCGGAACCGCCGTCGCGACGGGGGCGAAGTACGGAATCGCGTCGATCGACTGTGCCGACTGGCCGAGGACGTACGCCGTCGGGAGCGCGAAGAGGAAGTTCCCGCCGAAAAAGAGGAGGGCGACGGCGAGACCAGCGAGGCGGCGCTTGGTCCGGACGTAGCCGCGGACGCTCCGGACGAACTCGGCGCGGGCGATCCGGCGGCCGTGGCGCACGTCGCGGCGCCAGCTCATGGACGGTCGGTGGCCGTGCGTTCCGCCTCGCTCACGCCGTCACTCGTGACCGCGAGGAACGCGTCCTCGAGCGAGGTGTGTTCGCCCATCTCGGCCCGGGCTTTCACCTCCGACGGCGTCCCCTCGGCCACGAGACGCCCCTCGAACAGCACCCCAATCTCGTCGGCGACGGCCTCGACGACCGGGAGGACGTGCGTGGAGAGGAAGATGGTCGTGCCAGCGTCGGCGAACTCGGTGACGAACTCTCGGATGCGGCGGGCCGCACGTGGGTCCAGCCCCGACGTGGGTTCGTCCAGAAAGAGGACGTCGGGATCGTGCAGGACGCTCTGAACGAACGCGGTCTTCTGGCACATTCCCTTCGAGTACGACTCGATCCGTTTGTCGGCGTCGTCGGCGAGGTCGAACTGTGCGAGGTAGTCGTCGATGCGCTCGCGGGCGTGGTCGGTCGGGATGTCGCGGAGGTCGGCGACGTAGTCGAGCTGCTCGCGCGCGCTGAACTCGTCGTACAGCGGCGGCGTCTCGGGGAGGTAGCCGACGTGGGAAGCGAGGGCGCGACGGTCGTCGACGGGGGTCCCACTGACGCGGACGGTGCCAGCGGTGGGCTGAGAGAGACCGGTCAGGAGGCGCATCGTCGTCGTCTTCCCCGCGCCGTTCGGCCCGAGGAAGCCGTAGACGGTGCCCGCAGGGATCGAGAACGAGACGCCGTCGAGGGCGACTTCCGAGCCGTAGGTCTTCCGGAGGTCGGTCGCCTCGATGGCGATGTCGGTGGAGGGCATTGCCGACAGGTTCCGACCGACGCTCCCTAATCGTTGCGGAGGCGTCCTGCGCGGCGGCGTCCTCCCCTCACCCCGACCAGCCGCCGCGGATGTCGTCGGCGATCCGCTGGCGCCAGACGCTGTACTCCCCGTCACACTCGTCGCTCTCGTCGAGGTGGCGCACGAATCCCTCGCCGGGCGACGGGAGTTCCTGACCGCAGAACGGGCACTGGTTCGGATCCGTCCACGTTTGACTGGCTGCCATACCGGGTTCGTGACGTTCGAGGAACAAAAAGTCCCGTTTCATTTTCTTTTCGTGGGCAATAGTGCAATTTTCTGGCTGTTTTTGGCTAAATATCTTCTAGTGTATTGTATTTAGAGAAGTTTTAGACTACATTCAGTCACTAGTTTATATGGCAGTTCGGCGGCGTGGCGTGGGACCACGCCGTGACCGCGACGCGACGGCATCGGTCGTTCGTCGGGAACATCTTTTTGTCCTCGTTCGCCGATGTCGAGACGATGCAGATACTGGTCACCGGGGGCGCGGGGTTCATCGGCGGGCACCTCGCGGAACGCTTCGTCGGCGCGGGCCACGACGTCGTCGTCCTCGACAATCTGAACGAGTTCTACGAGACGGGGCTCAAGGAGCGGAACGTCGAGGCGGGGCGGAAGGCGGTCACTCGCGGGGGAACGTACGAGTTCGTCGAGGGGGACGTTCGAGATGCGGACCTCGTCGCGGACCTCGTCGCCGACGCGGACTACGTCTTCCACCAGGCCGCCCGGGCGGGCGTCCGATCGAGCGTCGCGAATCCGCGGCTCTACGACGCGGTGAACGTCGACGGCACGCTGAACGTCCTCGACGCCGCCCGCGACCACGGCGTCGAACGGGTCGTCGTCGCGAGTTCCTCCTCCGTCTACGGCAAGCCGCGCTACCTCCCCTACGACGAGGACCACCCGACAACGCCCGTGAGTCCGTACGGAGCCTCCAAGTTGGCGGCCGAGCGCTACGCCTGTGCCTACGCCGAGGTGTACGACCTGCCGGTCGTCGCCCTGCGGTACTTCACCGTCTACGGGCCGCGGATGCGCCCGAACATGGCGATCTCGAACTTCGTCTCGCGGTGTGTGAACGGAAACCCGCCCGTCGTCTACGGCGACGGCACGCAGACTCGCGATTTCACCTACATCGACGACGTAGTCGAGGCGAACCGGACGCTGCTAGAGACCGACGCCGCCGACGGCGAGGTGCTGAACATCGGGAGCACCGACAACATCGAAATTCGGACGCTCGCGGCGGAGGTTCGCGATCAGCTCGCCCCCGACCTCGAACTGGCGTTCGCCGAGCGCCACGACGCCGACGCCGACCACACGCACGCCGACACCTCGAAGGCGCGCGACCTGTTGGGCTACGAGCCCACGCATACGATCCGGGAGGGAGTTGGGAAGTTCGTCGAGTGGTACCGGACGAATCGCGAGTGGTACGAGCCGCTGGTGCTAAACTCCTGAATCGATCCCAGACCACGACGGTTCCGCGCGAGTCGGAACGTGTTCGGGGTCGGAGGGCGGATAAAGAAACCACGATTTCCACAATCGGGAGGTCTATTTCTCTACGTGACGCTGGGAGTATGGAACAGTTCGTCGGCCGGCCTGTCGAACTCGGGCAACTCACGGACTGCTGCGGATCCGTGGCAACGGATTCCCTCGGTGAGGATTCCCGCGCGTTGCAATCTCACTCCGGAAGGACAGTCAGCGAGGGAAAGTACGTCCCGTAAAAGCCACTATCGAAGCTGATCAGCGAATCGGCGTCGGCAACAGCGTGGCCTCCAACGAGGAAATCGGCGGCGATATGTTGGCGTGGCGCCAGACTTTCCCCACACTCCTCGCACACGACGTGCTGTTTGCGCCCGCAGGCCGGGCATTGAAGTCCATCTGGTCGACGTGACGTGTAGCGCTGAAACTGTCGACCGGCCCGAAACAACGCGTCGCGAGACGGCTCTACCAGCTGCAGACTGAAATCTTCGAGAAACTGGTTCAATTCGGATGCAGTATCGAAATGGCCGTCAGCGGCGAGTTCGGCATAGATGATCGGCGTGATTACGAGTTTTCCCTCCTGGTATGCCCGCCGGAGGGTTGCCTCGCTCGCGTCCGTATGCGTATCGTCGTACAGTATTGTGAGCAGCGCGTTCGTATCGACCGCAGTGATCACGCGTCAGCCTCCGATTCGCGGTCGTCGTCTGGCTCCCTTCCACCGTCACGAGGATACTCCCCCCGAAGCCGCCGCATCCGCTCGGGCATCGTCTCGTCACTCTCGGCGCTACCCCGGTACTTTTCGAACGGATCCCCACCCTCCGCAGTTGTCGGTTCGTGCTTCCGGATCGTATAGCCGGTGGCAGTCTCTTCGAACACGATCTCGTCGCCGGGCTCGATTCCGAGTGTCTCGCGGATTTCCTTCGGGATCGTAACCTGGCCTTTGGTAGTGACGCGTGGCATCCCACGTCAACCTACGGAGTAATACTTTATGAGTATTACGACAAGAGTCATACCTCGGGGACATCGATATCTCGGAACGGTGTGTTCGCCCGACGAATCCCCGTTTCGACGGATACGTTCTTCCCAAACAGAGACGTGACCCACGTCAACTCCGGGGATATCGATCGACCATCGTTCGACGATCACCGGCCGACGGCAGCCCGATCGCTTTTCCCTCGGTGGTGACAACGGAATCGCATGCAGGCCATCGTCCCCGCCGCGGGCGACGGGACGCGGCTTCGTCCCCTGACCGACGACCGACCGAAAGGGCTCGTGGAGGTGGCCGGAAAGCCGATCCTCACCCACTGTTTCGAGTCGTTGCTCCCGGCCGCTGTCGACGACATCGTCGTGGTCGTCGGCTACCGCGGCGACGACATCGTCGACTACTACGGCGACGACTTTCGAGGGGTCCCGCTGACCTACGCGTGGCAGAACGACCGGCTGGGGCTCGGACACGCCGTCTCGACCGCCGAGGCGCACGTCTCGGGCGACGTAGTGGTGTGGAACGGCGACAACGTCGGCGCGGTGAACCTCGCCGAACTGGTCGAACGGCACCGCGAGACCGGCGCCGCGGCGACGCTACTGGTCGAGGCGGTGTCGCGCGAGCGGGCACGCGAGGGAGCCGCCTTCGTGCTCGACGACGGGGACCCGGTCGGGGTGGTCGAGAAGCCCGACGACCCGCCGTCGACGCTGGTCCCGCGGGGGGTGTTCGCGTTCTCCCCGCGAATCTTCGACGCCCTGCGGCACATGACGCCGTCGGAAAGAGGGGAGTACGAACTGGCCGACGCGGTGGACCGCTTGTTCGACGAGGGGGCACCGGTGACGGTGGTTCGCCTGGACGGGTGGCTGACGAACGTGAATACGGCCGCCGACGTGGCGCGTGTTCGCAGGCGACTCGATGACGGTCCCGCGTAGTCGCCGTGTGCCGGCGGCCCGGACGGGGGTGACTTTATGCCGCGGGGTCGTACCGCCGTCGTACGGACCTCGGCTCCACATGTCCGACCGCCCGATGACCCGGTCGCGTGGCCGCGTGACCCTCGCACTGACGTTCGCGTTCGTCCTCGCGTACCGCCTCGAACAGAACGTCGCGTACGTGTTCGACATTTCGACCAGACAGCTCGTCACGCTCGATACGTTCCCGGCAAACGCGCTCACTCAGGTGTTCGCCCCCGTCCTCCACGCGAGCGGCGACCACCTCGTCGCCACGCTCGTGTGGGTCGTCCCCTTCGGCTACCTCCTCGAACGCCGCCGCCCCTGGCAGGACTACGTCGGCTTCGTCGTCGTGGCGGGCTTTCTCACGACGACCCTCGCCCCGTTCGTGTTCGTCGTCCTCGGGGTGTCGGCGGGGCTGGGCATCGGCGGGAGCGGCGTCGCCTACGCGCTGGTGGGTCGGGAGGCGACCGCGCGGCTTCGAGCGCTTCCGCAGTGGCGCTCGCTCTCGCGCGTCGAGGGCGGGATTCTGGTGGTTGCCGTCGTCGGGCTGGCCCTCAATCTCCTGGGCTTTCTGAACCCGCCGACTGGAACGAGCGTCGTTGGACACGCGACGGGCCTGATCGTTGGGGTCGTCGCCGGAATCGGGGAGCGATACGTGTCGGTCGGTGAGGAGTGAACGGCTCACTCGCCACTTGACCACCTCCTGCGCGTGAACGCGGAGGAATACTAGGTTACGAGCCCCGCACACGATCCGGGATGGAGTCGGGAAGTTCATCGAGCGGTATCAAGAGAATCACGAGTGGTACGAGCCGCTCGTGTCGAACCCCTGAATCGAGTCACCCCGATCACGGCCCACGACCGTCTGGCCCAAGGAGGAGATCGCCGGGGCGAATTTTATACCATTGTATAACATAAAGCGGTCTATGAGTAGTGATCGACAGTCGATCCCGGTCTCTCTCCCCCCGGAGTTGGTCGAGCGTCTCGACAAGCTGGTCGAGGACGGTGTGTTCGGGTCTCGGTCGGACGCCCTCCGCTACGGCGCTCGGCTGGTCGTCAGAGAGGAACGCGTAGAGCGGTTACACGAGCAGGCAGATCGAGGAGCCCGAGAAGATATCCGCGAGCGGCTGGAACGAAAGCGTGTATCTTGATACCGACGTTATTCTCGCCGAACTGAAGGTCGACGATTGGCTCGCCAGCGCAGTCGATATCGAATCCATCGCCGAACCGAAAACATCCATCGCGACCAGTATCGAACTCCAGTACGTCATGGAAGATACGTGGGAGCGAGCGCGTCTGGCGAACGTGCATCAGGAACTCGGCGAGCGAGAGATTCAACTCGTTCCGCTGACCGTGGACGCGATGGACGCAGCAACCGACTTTCGGACGACGTACGAGGCGGTGAACGTGTTCGATGCTGTCCACCTCGGAACGGCGCGTTCGCTCGACGAGCCGATCGTCTCGACAGATACACTCTTTCCGGACCTCGCAGACATCACCCACGTCGATCCACGGGATCTCGACTGACAGCGTTCGATCACCGACGACGGCGGCAGTCCGATCGCTGGACCGGCTGTACCGTCCCTATCTGTGAACGAGAGTACGTGTCTTACTCCGGCGGGTTCCGTTCGCCCGCCTCGGCAGATCCGTCATCAGCGATGTTAGTATCGGGCGGTTCGAGCGCGGCGATCACGAGTCGCCCCGCTCGCGAGTCGGCGAGGTCGCCCCACGAGGCGGTGACCTGCGTGCCAGCCAGCCCCGCGACCGCGAGACCGACGAGGACGACCGTCGGCAGCACGCCGAGCGCCCCCAGCACGACGCTCACGAGCAGTGCCAATGCACTCCCGAGCGCGACGACGGCGCCGACGAGACGGACCGGCGCGGCGCGGAACTCCGTGAGCAGGCTCCGGGCGACTGCAACCGTGTTCGAAGAGGTGGCCGCCGCGTCGAGCCACGCGAGGGCGCGATCGAGAACCGCGACGAACGGGCCGACGGTGTACGTCTCCCGCAGGTCGATCACGATCACCTCGGGGTCGGGCTCGGTCGTGAGCCAGCGGTAGAGGAAGGAGTGGGTCACGACGCCGCGGCCCCACGCGCCGAGGCGAGCGACCCGGCCCCCGCGGCCGAGACCGTCGAGGTAACCGCGCGCGCGGTCGAGGGCGGCGACGACGCGGGAGTCGCCGACGGCGGCGGCGAGCCGCGAGTCGGCGTCGTCGGAGTGGCTCATCCTACCGCACCTCCACGACGGTCGCCTCGACGGTCACCGTCCCGAAGTCGAGCGTCACCGTCCGCCCCCGCCGGAGCGGCGCGCCCTTGAACCGGACGCCCGCGTCCGTCTCGCGCACCCGCATGTCGGCGGTCAGCGTCACGTCCTCCTCGACGGGGTGGTCGCGCCGGTAGACGTTGCCGTCCTGGCTCGTGAGCACCATCGTCGACGGCTCGACCGTGACGTTCGCGAGTTCGGCGACGGTGTCGCCGCGGACGCGCTCGGCCATCCCGCTTCGGAGCCCGTCGGCCAGGTCGGGATCGGCGTTCTCGATCTCCAGTCGGACGGTCCGGGTCGACGCCACGCCTCGCGGCACCGTCTCCCCCACCCGGATCACGTCGCCCTCGAACGCGTAGGCGGCCGTCTCCAGCGGGAGCGTCACGCCCTCGCGGATGGGTGCCCCCGCGAACCGCTGCCCGTCGCTCGCGCGGTAGGTGCGGTACGCGACGCCGACGTAGGCGAGCGTGCGCCCGTCACCGGTGCGGTACGCCGTCACCGACCGCACCGTCCCCACGGTCCGGCCGTCGATCCGGTACTCGTCGCCGCGCCGGATCGCGTCGACGGTGTCGGCCGAGAGATTCGTCCGCAGGAGCACGTCCGTCGTGCCGGTGGGGAGGTCGGCGTTCGACGCGTCGACGGCCGTGATCGTGCCGCCGGTCTGGTACTCCGGCGTCGTGAGGTCGAGATCGCGGCCGACGCGCAGGGGGTCGCCGCCGTAGGTGACGGCGTCGTCGTCGCGGGTGGCGTTGAGGCGGACGCGGACGTAGAGGTGGCGGCCGTCGTCGGTGTGCGTGGTGTAGACATCCGTGATCGTGAGGTTCTCGGGAGTGGAGGGGTCGGTGTCGGCCACGTCGCCCTCAGTGACGAGGGTGGCGACATAGGCGGGTTGAGTGCCGAGGTCGAGGGTGGCGTAGCGGGTGGCGGTGTCGGTGGTGGTGTCATTCGATCCGGACGAGAAGACGAAGGCGACGCCCGCGACGACGACGGCGAGGGCGACGAGGACGACGAGGGCGTCGACGAGGTTGACGAGGCCGAAGAGGTTGCCGTCGCCGTCGATTAGTTCCATAGAGGAGTCCCCCATACCATCTTACAAATAAACTTTGACGAGCGAACTAAACCGTTCCGGACACCGCAATCGACATCTTCGTTGAGGATGGTGATTCCGCATTCGAATGCGTTGAGATCACACTCCGCAAAGGTCGTTTGTGGTGTTGATAAACCCACTCGCCTTTCAGAAAGTCGGTGTCGGCATTCGAATTGATGTACGTCTGCCGGCGCTTGTATGATGGCGGTATATCACTGAGCTTCTGGTTTCTGTCTGGATTAGGAGCCACAGTTGATCAGTTACGGCGATCGTTGGATTAGCCGGTATAAAAAGCACCATAGGAACAGTATATGCTAATCGGAGAAGTGAAGATGTGCGAGGCTATAAGCATATGAGAAAGATGTCCCGGGATGAGTACAAGAGTAAAGTTATGGAAATCACACCAAGCCGTCTTCATCCGCTATTGAAGGGAGTATACCGTACGGTATTTCCAGAAAATAAATCTATAAAAACTGCAGGCCATATGGAGTCCGTTCCGGAAAATCTTCCGGATAAACATATAAGAAATGTAGTTGTGCATCCGAGCAGGGAAGAGATGTTAACAACCATTCCTAAAGAAGGCAAAGTCGCGGAACTTGGGGTTGATGAAGGGGATTTCTCAGATCAAATTATCTCAATCACGGAGCCTGAAAAGCTTTTTCTCGTTGATGAATGGGGAACAGAAAGATATGGTGAAGAAAAAATGAGGAAAGTGAAGAAAAGATTTGATGATCATACGGAAGTTTCGATAGTTAGGGAACGGTCGGAGGTAGCATTGAATAATTTTGAAGACGGTTTCTTTGATTTGGTGTATATTGATACAACACATTCATATGAACAAACGTCAGTTGAACTCGATATTTCTCAAAGGAAAGTAAAAGAAGATGGAATTATCGCAGGCCACGACTACTGTGTGGGCAATGTCTCAAGGGGAGTACCCTACGGTGTTATTTCTGCTGTTCATGAGTTCTGTGTGCGGGAAAATTGGCAGATCTCTCACTTATCACTTGAAACGCACGGATACAGGAGTTTCGCGCTAGAGAAAATTGAGACATAATTGTATGAATCACAGACATGAAACAATATATAAGAGTCTGCTTTTCAGATAGAGGTTGTGGGGCGTGTGATAGAATTGATCTCGTTAGATCCCCTGTTTCACTATATGATATAGTTGGATGAATTCTATATTGAACAAACGTTCAAATAAGCACATCAGAACAAAATAAATTATAATCCCTGAGGCGATGAGTAGTGTGAGATTCAAAATGTGCTCTTCTGTCAGAATATAAGTATTTAGTGCTATAACACTGCCAGCCATAGCGATGCTACTCACCAATGAGTACGTGACCAGCTTGAGTAACTCAGTAGCGCGTAGTTGAGTGATCGACAAAGCATAGTTGAGAGAAATTGGAAGTGGTAGAACTAAACTTATCACCACAGCAATTGCAACACCTATGAGCCCAAACCAATCTGCGGCAGGATAAATTACGACTGCTAACGCAATGACTTGGAGAGCCTGAATCCGTGCTTCAATGTCTGGGCGTCCTGTTGATTTAAAAACGGCTCCGACATTCGCTCCGAACGCACGGATTCCACCATAGACAGCTAGGGCTTGTATCACTGGTATTGCCGATCGCCATTGATCACCAAGAACTACAGGAACAAACTGGGGGGCGACAGCAGCAATGCCAGCTGCCATTGGGAAAGCAACCGTTGTTGATAGCTGGACAGCCCTACGGAATCCCTCACGAAGTTTCTCGGTATCATTCTGAACCTTTGACAGTGTCGGAAACGCCACGCGTGAAATAACGTGCGTAACCTCAGTGGCAGGAGCATTTGAGAACCGATATGCCAATTGATAGACACCAAGTGAACTCGCCGCAAAGAACCAGCCAACGAACACATCATCCCCTTGCCCGTAGAGAAATACAAGGATCGCCGACATAAGCAACCACTTTCCAAAGCCAAACATTTCTTTTCCATACGCGAGATTAAACCCGATATTGGGACGATATTCGTGAATACCATAGGATATCACGAACTTCACGAAATTACTCGCTACAATACCAGCTACGAGAGCCCAAACGCTACGGAAGACGAGTGCGATAACGACAGCGACAGTGAGATCCACCAATCGACCCCCGATTTGATACACGAATTCCTTGTGGAAGTTGAGATTCTTCTGGAAGTACATCACCGCCGGATTCTGTAAGCTCAAAATCAATGGAGAAATACCAACGACACGGATAACCGGCTCTGCTTGCGGTTCGCCGAAAAACACCGCAAGGTACGGGGCTGCGAGAAACGCGACGACAGCGATCCCGAGCCCACGGATGATCTTCATTATCCAAGCGGTGTTGAGGTAGGCGTCTACGTCGTCGTCTTCGTGCTGTATCAACGCCTCATCAAACCCAAGCTTTGAGAACTGCCTGAGTGCCGCAATCGCAAGCAGTCCGATCCCGAGAAGGCCGAATGCCGCCGGTGAAAGCAATCGAGCGAGAATAACGACCTTCAGAAGTTGCAAGATACGGTCGGCGACGTTGATTCCAGCTACCCAGATACCGCTTTGTATGGCTTGGTCCGCCGTTGACCCGCCCGAAGTAAGACGTTCGTAAACAGTTCGAAGTAATTCAATCACTCATAGCAGCGTTCTTCGCCTGTTATGAAATAATCCTCGTTTTATCATCAAGCAACACCAAGGAAGGAGTCCGCAGTAATCTACCAATGAATCGCGCGACGACTGAGCGCGTCAAGAGGACGGCGTGGCAGCTTGCCATTTCGGTCAGCGAAGCCTACTGTGGGAAGTCAGGCTCTTGATTAGGGTTTATGATCTCCTAGAACGCACAGTTGTCTCTGCCATCACCGCCTGCTAAGATATCACAGTACAAGCGCGAACATGGAGAGGCTTTGGAGAATAATCGAGACTATTACCGCGGTAGTCAAAGCTGGCTTTCGAATCAATCAGTTTCAATAGGTGATCGCTACCAGTCTAACAGAACTAGCATGAACATTATCTATTACCTCGATGCCTTTCCCAAACTCTCAGAAAGCTTCGTACTCAACGAGATCTACGAGTTGGAACAAAACGGGCACAACGTCGCAGTTTGCGCGTTGAATGAACCTGACGAAAGTATTGTTCATAAAGAATTCAATGAACTGGATATTCCAATCAACTACATCCAAAGACCCTCATTCGCAGACGTGACAGAACTCTTCTCAACGAAAGCGCTACACCCACTTATTCTCAAAAACACATTCTATCGCGCCTCACTCAAGAAACACGCCGCAAATCTGTTTCGGGCTAAAGAGTGTATCAAATTTGTTGATACACTTCGTTGGGAGCCTGATCATTTTCATTCACACTTTGCAGGCCTCTCAAAGTTTGGAGCCCAATACGCGTCGGAATATTATCAGACCCCGTTTACCATTACCACGCACGCATCTGATATCTACAAGGAACCGGTCGGTGCATACATAAGCACTCTGCTCCAACGAGCCGATAGAATTGTCACAATTTCAGAATATAACAAAGACTATATCAAAGACCGGTTCGCACCGGACAAGCCAATTGATATTGTCCGAGCTGGGATCAGACCTGCAAAATTCGCGCCAACGGAGAGAACAAAACCGAATAGGATCCTGACAATCTCTCGATTCGTGGAAAAGAAGGGACTTCCCTACGCACTTGAAGCAGTCAATATCGCAACTGACGACATACCTGAACTTGAATACCATGTCATTGGGTCCGGTGATCTGAAATCAGACCTACTCCAAAAGGTCAAACAGTTAGGGATTGGCAAGAATGTAGATTTTCTTGATAACGTTAGCGACCAGCGGTTAGTCACCGAACTTGACGAGGCACGCTGCTTTTTGTTACCTTGTGTGATTGCGGAGTCAGGTGATCGAGACGGAATCCCGGTCGCGCTAATGGAAGCAATGGCGATGAAAACCCCCCCAGTATCAACGACTGTTTCGGGAATTCCCGAGTTGATTGATCACGAAAAAAACGGCCTCTTGACTGAGCCGCGAAACCCCGAAGCAACAAGCGAGGCATTAGTTTCGTTACTCAGAGATGGTTCAGGGTGGACAGTATACGCGGAACGCGCACGCGAGAAAGTAGCAGCTGAATTTAATATTGAGAAGGAAGCAGAAAAGCTCAAAGAGGTCTTCCGCTCAACGCAGTACAAGTGAAAGCATGGCGTGGCCTTGGAACCAAGACTATCAATCGGCTGTGATTGAAATCGACTTAGAAATCAAGGGTTTTGATATTGTAAAAATAAATTGGAGAAGATAAGATCAATACGCGACCCACCACTCCACACCAGATGGAATTCGGGGTTTACTGACGTACCCCTCTTAGAAAGCGCTTCATTCGCTGTTTTACGCGAAGAGCAGTATAAAAGGCTGAATCACCAAAAATCGAGAAAATGTAATGGTAGTAATACAACGGATTCCAAGGATATAATAGAAGTGCACGACGGAAATGTCGACTAGCTTCGGATATATTCCCGTGATCAGCATAGGTGAACGCCCGCATATAGTGTGTGCGCAATACCTTTTGAGGACATCATTTCACCGTGCTTGTCTAGGAATCGCTCGTGACCCTGAAGTCGCCGTTCGAGATTGGATGTGATTGTATTGTCACCGCGATAATGATTTGCGAGAACCTCATCAATACCGAGCATCTCGTAGTCTTCCAATACGCGGACATAGAGATCTAGATCTTGACGAGCGTCGAAACTGGGATCGAAGCCTCCGACTTCTGCGAGAACATCGGCTCGAAACGTCGTACAGGAGAGGCTCCCAATTGGATTATATATTAGTACCTCATCAATCGAGACTAAACCGGGATCTGCAGTAGAAATACGATCAGGTTCGTTATCATTAAGCACCGCATACGATGTAAAGATGCCAGCGACACGAGAGGGCGCATCGCGGAAAGCCGCTACGACCGTTGAAAGATGGCTTGGTAAGAACTCGTCATCAGAGTCAAGAAATGAGATGTATGTCCCGGAAGCAATTTGTATCCCGTGGTTCCTAGCCGCATTTGCCCCCTTATTTTCGTCGAAACAGAGGTATCGAATTCGTGAATCTTCGTACCGATGAACGACTTCTTCCGTGTGATCCGTTGATCCATCATCAACGATTATCAGCTCGAAATCCCCGAATGACTGATCAAGTACGCTCTCAATTGCACGCGGAAGGACAGGAGCACGATTGTAAGTAGGGATTACGACGCTAATAACGGTCATGTATTTAATTTGAATTTTGGGTTGCTGGTAAAGTTATCGCCACCGCGTTGATCATAAGATACAGTATCGTGCAACCGTCGTGATTAGGCCGATCTTTTCGTTCTGCTCCGCCGCGTTCAACACGTACATCATCGGATTGACGTAGTCGTAGACGACAAAACCGTCTGCCAAGGGGGAAGAAAGAGTTGACCACCAATAGTCACCCCTTGATCGAAATCAGTCGCAATACAGATGACTCAACAAGGCGACACCGGCAATGGCCGGAAGCCCGAGTATCGTGTACACATGCACCACTCCAGTGTACAGTTGGTGGACAGAATCCCGATCATCCTTGTCCACGTTGTCGTGACGGCGTGATACAGCGTCGGGTTCAATACCCCAGAGAACGCGTACATCGCCCTCGCAAGGCTGTAGCTGACGACGTAGATTCCGATGGAAGAGGGCGAGACAAAGTAGAGGATGAGCAACGCCACCCAGAGCGTGAACAACTCCCGCGACGTGATGGCTATCTGGGTGGAAACGATGCTGACGGTGAGTTCAGCGATCACGTATGCGACGGTCAGCAGGCCCACACCACACAGCGCAATCACCATCATCTCGAAGCCGATTCCACGGGCCTCCTCGTCGGAGGTGGCGTAGCGGATCAGTGTCCCGAGTGGACGCTGCCGACCGTGACGACGATGCCGACCACTGAGATTACGATCGTCCAGACACCGTCCACGTGCGTTCTAATGGTCTTGGATATCATTCGTGGTATGTCGGAAGTCGTCTGGAGTGTTCGAAGTCGATCTGCTGTCACGCCGCTTCGCTTCGTTATAGGCACACGGAGGTAATATATCACTGGAGTTCAATTGTAGTCAGTGTGTTGGGTTCGTCACTCTCGATATGAAGCAGAATGACTCATTTTCCAGACGACTATCTCGTTAAACAGACCGTAGTATGAGTAGTTCACGAATCGTCCACCAATCCGGTCGGAGTCTTCGTACAGCAACGACTGTTGGAGTACTGTTGGTGATCCTGATACTGCCATTTAGGAGCACTATTCTCGTTTTCAACAATACATCTCTACTCAAACCAATCGGCGTACTCGTGGGACTACTATGGGTTGTTTCCGTCCTTATCAGTCCTGAGGCCCGATATCTGCATCTTCCTCAATTTTATCTTACCCTAGCAGGTTTCGTTATTTTCAATATATTAAGCATGGCCTGGTCAGTGGATCAGAGTCTCACGAGTTCTTCACTCCTTAATTACGTGCTCATTTTAGGATTAGTAACTATGATCTGGGATATCTGCGATCGTAAAGTGACAATTGATAATTTGCTTCAGATGTTTGTTCTTGGTTCATTTGTACCTGCAGTACTCATCACGCTCGATTTTATTTTAACATCTTCCAGTTCCGTAACCCGATTTGGCGGAGGGAATTTTGATATTAATGCAACCGCTGGAATGCTTGCGATAGCAATTCCGATGGCGTGGTATCTGGCCACTCAAAGACAGTCGAATGTCTCACAAATACTGAATTATGCATTCATACCACTATCTATTTTCGCCATTATCCTAACGGGATCACGTCAGTCAATCGTCGCACTACTACCCTCTGCACTCTATATCACGTACAATCTATTCACGTATGGAGATCGGCGTGTAAAACTAGGCTTCTTAGGCGTACTAATCGGCTCAGTGCTCCTGTTCACCGCGCTTATCCCACCAGAACTGCTGGAACGGATAGTGAGCATTCCGTTTGCAGTAATTACAGCTGAATCAATGCAGATTCGTTTTGATACGTGGGCAGCAGGACTTGAAGTATTTATCCGTCATCCGCTTATTGGTGTCGGTAGTGGAACCTATCGCAGTGCAATCATCCCGTTCAAAGGGTATAGCATCGCCTCCGATACAACGTTATTCACAATATTAGTTGAAGTGGGGATCGTCGGATTTTCAATATTTCTCGCATATTTCGCGTTCGTATTTCGAGCACTCCTCTTCCATATATCAACTCGCAATATGCTCTGGCCGGTTATTTTCGGAGTGTGGTTCCCACTTGCACTAGTGAACAACTGGGAAAACACACCGATGACGTGGGTGATTTTCACGTTAATAATAAAAGACGCACATCTCAAGGTGACAAATCAGCCCTCTCTGCTGGTATCACGTACTTCGTCTTGATCAGAACGGTTTTGTCTTGTCAATTCTAAGTATCTAATCTATCCGAATGTACCGTTTACGTTCAAAATTTGGGATATTTTTGGACTGATCTATGCAAATTAAATTTATATCTACCAAATTTGATCAAAAAGGTGGAGGATCGAATAGAAGCCTTGGGCTTCTTGCAGATCGACTCGCAGAGGATCACGAAGTAGAAATTTTAACCTTTCAACCAGATATGAATCATCTTGTAGATCCACCTGTACCAGTTCAAGAGTATCCTAGTTCATCTTGGTTGAATACTCTACAAAACTGCGTGAGAGTGTTGTCTGAGTTAGAGGAGGAAACGGACATTTATCACATATTTTCACCAGTACTTATTCCTGCAGCAGGGTTATATCGGAAATGGGGAGATACCCCTGTGATTGGTCGGCTGAACTCTTATTCTCTGTTTTGCACAAATCCGTCTATAATTGATTCTGAGTGTTACAAAAATTGCACACTTATGAATAAAATATCACATGACGACTCTCCCATTAAAAGAAAACCCAAACGATTGCACAAATATATATTTAAACAATCAGCCCTTTCCATCAGCTCGTCAGTTGATCAGTTTTTCGCACAGAGTCCAAGCGTGAAAGAGATATACGCTGATGCAGGATTATCAGCACCGATTACCGTCGTGCCAAATTTTTATGATCCTGATTTTCCAGCTGGATCATCTCGCAGACCACAAAATAGGGAACAGATTCTGTACGTTGGTAGACTAACAAAGGAGAAGGGAGTCGATCTCCTGCTAGATTCATTTCACAGATTAAATGACAGAGGTGCAAAACTAACTATTGTTGGGGATGGGCCCCAGCGATCCTTGTTGGAAAAGAAAGTCACTGAACTACCAATATCTGACCAAGTTGAATTCAGAGGATGGGTTTCATATAATCAATTAGGACAAGTTTACGCTCAATCTAGCGTATTTGTCCACCCAGGCTTATGGCCAGAGCCCTTTGGAAATACAACTCTTGAAGCTATGCAACATCAACTGCCAATAATCGTTTCTAATACTGGCGGTCCCCCGTGGATCGCTAAAGGAGCCGCAATCACCTTTGAACCAGGATCAGTACAGGAACTCACACACGCAATCTCCCATCTCGACGAATCTAAACGGGACCAGCTAGCGAGGCGTTGTTCCGAGCGGATCGACCGGTTCTCGCCAAAGAAGGTCGTCAATACAGTCGAAAACGAATATAGGAAAGTGATTTAAATACAATAGACAATTACTTAGAACTAATGACAGTCTCGTTTATAAATTTCTCAAATTCCGTTACGTATCGTTCTATACTGAAATCTTGTTCAACTGTTTTGCGGCCGTTCGTACCCATCTCCTTCCGTAGGTTTGTATCGGTTGCCAGTATTCTTATTTTTTCTTCAAGTTCAGATCGATCTTCAATAGGAATAAGGAAACCATTTTGACCATTATCAACGATTTCTGAAGTTCCTCCCGCGTCAGTCGCAATCACTGGTAAGCCTGCTGCAAATGCTTCCAGAATACTTCGTGGAAACCCCTCATTATACGAAGGCAATACAAATACATCCGCGTTATGCAGAACACCTGCAACATCATCAATCCATCCTAGAAATTCTACTTGGTCTTCAATTTCAGCCTCTTTTACCACTTTATCAATTTTTCTCTTGTATTCCATCTCAGATTGAACAATATTCCCAGCGAATTGAAGCTGTATATTATTGTTTGATTGCAAGAGACCTTTTATTGCATGAATCAAATCAAGTTGCCCTTTTCGGGGCTGGATTGATGCTACCTGTATGAAAGTAACAGATTCTTCTGTAGAATCAGCATCTTCAGTTGGGCTATATTGATCAAGATCAACCCCTGTATATAACGTTTTGAATTTATCACTATATTTTGAGAGTTCAGAGTCGGTAAATCGACTCCGAACCCCGTCAGAGATCGTAAGTATATGATCCGCAATTCGGACACCCATTCTGTCAACTTTATTTATGGGAGTATCTATCCGAACATACCAGATTACGGGGATTCGAAGCAGTTTTGCAGGGATTCCAAACATAAACACAGACCGAACATCATTACAATAAACAACTTGGGGAGAATTCTGGATTAAATATAAAATGACATGAATGTGATAGCGGAGCAAAGAGCATCCTGCAAGTGATTTTTCATACAAACTAGTCGAAAGTAACTCTCCTTGGAATTTATCCAGTCGATCGGGGTAGCGAATAATATTTATTGAGACATCAGCAGCTTGGAATCGCTCTGCACACTCGCCCCATTTAGGTAGCAGTAATGTTGTGTTCAACTTCTCGGCATCTACCACTAATGGATACATTGACTGTTGCGATCCCGTAAATCCATCATAATACGCCGTTGTGAACAGAATATTAGTCATGATAATAGTTGGTCGAAAGATGGACTTAACATCTCAAACCAGTTTCGTGCTGATACATATCAGTTTATGTCACTGAGTGATATTTCATCTTACTAATAACTTTTCAGGGATTTTCCTAATAGCGTCTTTGGCCACAATTAGCTTGTATTCGCCGACTTGGCGAACGGCTGGCATCACGTAGGATCCCAGAGAAAGTCACCCTTTGAGTGAGCAACCTTCTATGGCACGCTATGATCATACCTGATTGATCTCATGCCATCCTAAAGACAATCTGTGTTTAATATTAACATTTTAGCGCCGATGGATATCGATTATCCGCCGATAGATTGGTAGAGGCTGCCTGATCGCCAAGCCGTACGCAGCGCGCTTCGCTTCCTGACGATACCATGATCCGACGTTTTTTGACGGATTGAGTGGGATATCCAGACATTCAGGCCAGAGAAAATCAATAACCTGATAAAATAGTTCAGCATCCATCCGCTCAGATAAGCTGAGTGACAGCATTCTCTTGAGTATCTCTCTATTATTGAACAAAATGAAATTATCGTGCGAAACGTCTTTTTCAATCAGCCACTGCGAGAGCCACCTACCCATTTTGTATTCCCAGTAAAATAGGTCATATGGATCGTAGTTGTATAGACCCGTATTGTGAAATGATGTCAGATGAATAAATTCGCGGAACGCTTCCCGAATCTCGTCAGAGAACACATGACCATACAACTTGGTAAGTATACTGGCGTTTGGAGTGTTTGGGAGTCCCGCGAATTTGTTTCGGTAATACGACCTTCCAATCTCGGATATATTTGAACGAATTTCCAATTTCTCCGGTGGGAATTTTTGGTAATGGTTGTAAGCATTCCTTGCTCGATTTCTTCCGCGTGTTACGTCTGTTGCGTGCGTGCGAAAAGCGTTCAAAAAGTCTTGATCCGGATCCTCGTCGATTCGATATGAATTGTGTTGTACGCCGACATGATCACAGAGAGCGCTAGCAACTGAGACATCAAGTCCCTTTTGATCGTCGAAAATCCAGGTATAGTAGTCAATCTGATCACGAACCTCACGCGAAGCAGCAAAGCTCAGTCGACTATCAATCCCTGCGGATAATGATAGCACTAAATCGTGCTCCTCAACTAGCAAGTTGAATTGGCTCGTTAATAGATCAGCAACTTCCTCAATCAAGTTAGAAGTGAGTTCTCGGGTCTCTAATGGTTCACGGGGGAAGATACGCTCAATATTTCGCTCCTCAACGTGAAGTAGAGTATTCGGAGGGAGTTGATGGATACCTTGATATTCTGTAGCAAGTCCCGGATACGAACTCGCATCCGAATTAATCACCTGCTCGGCGAATGATTGGCGATTATAGTTCCCCGTCTTCGCAATAAGATCAACATGAGAAGAAAGAACAGGATTATCTTCTGCGAACAACAGCGACTTACTCCCCGTCGCATCCCCGACTGCGAATACTTCGTCATCCCTCTGAACGAACAACACGAACCGACCGCTGAGATTATCCAAGTAATCAAGAAACGTAGATTTATTCCGTGATAGACAGTCCCTGAGAATCGAAACGATGGATTCTGTGTCACCTTCGTTGTTGACTGGATCAATAGCCCTCCCCAGCAATATGATATTATCTTGTCTCTCAGACGGAAGTAAGGGGTGAGTGTAGATATTGAAGCGCCCTATCGACTCTTGGTCCCAGTTCAAAACGGGGTGAGGAGTTTCTCGAATGGTGTTATTAACGCAAATGAGATATCCACGAGAGAATGTGATATCGCTATTCATCGTACGGACATCTTTTCCACTCCATAAAAATCTGGAGACTGTTTTTGCGCTGTGTTGAATAGCAACCTCCTCGTGAGCGGCGAACATTTTATTCGCTTAGCGTGTGCGCTGATAAATTCCCACCCAGCCATTTTCATCAATCTACTCAAATTCTGCAGCCACCAGTTGCTCTATTACTCCCGCGATTTCAGAGTTCAACGGCGCTCGCAAATACCTTCAAGTACCGCCGTCGTCCGCTCAACGGTATTGCTCCACGCGTGCTCGTCAACGATCCGCTCACGACCCCCATCGGGATACGCCCCTGCCAGACACACCTCAATCCGATCGGCGAACCTCTCGACATCATCGATATCGGCGGTGTACCCACCAACCGAAACCAACTCCCGCACCTGCGGCAGGTCGCTACACACGACAGGCACGCCGGTCGCCATCGCCTCCATCACGGTCCGGGGCACACCCTCGGCCCGACTCGGCAGGACAAGTACGTCGGCGCTCCGGTAGACCTCGGGCATCGCATCGTAGGACACCTGCCCGCAGAAGGTCACGGCGTCGACGACACCAAGGTCGGCCGCGAGGGCGGCCAAATCTTTTCGCAGCGGCCCCTCGCCACACAGGTAGAGCGCGGCGTCGGGGTGTGACTCCCGAACCGTCGCAAGCGCCCGCACCGCGTCGGCGGGACGTTTCCCCTCGACCAACCGTCCCACGAACAACACGACGGGGCCGTCGTGGTCGATGAGATCGCTTCCGAGACCCTCGGGCGTGAACCGATCGGTGTCGATGCCGTTGGGCACCACCTCGATCCGCGCGTCGACGCCGAGGTCGCGCACCCGGTCACGATCGGTGTCTGTGTAGCAAAACACCGCGTCGGCACGATTGAACGTCCATCGACCGAGCGTCCGAAGGTACGCGTCGAACACCCACTCCGGAGCGTTCTGGGAGTAGAGACCGTGGTTCGTGATCGCGAGCGGAAGATCCCCGAGTCGCCGTTTCAACGCCGCGAGGTTGGTCGAGAAGTAGAGGTGGGAGTGGGCGTGGCACACGTCGTACGCCGAGTCGTCCACGGTGGTGAGGTGTCGGGCCAGTCCGGCCGAGATGTCGTTCCCGATGGGCGAGAGGGTCGACGGATACCGGACGACGGTGTAGCCCGACCGCTCCTCGATGTGAGGAAGTCCCGGCTCGGCGGCGACGGTCAGCACGGTCACGTCGTGGCCCATCGCGGCCTGGTCGCGACTCATCGCGTGGATGTGATACGTGCCACCGCCCGGAACCTCGGGGTAGCACTTCTGGGCGACGCGGAGGATGCGCATCACGAACGCGGTGGACGGGAACGGGCAAGAGAGCACCGGTCGATCCGGGGGTAGCACGAGCAGTCGGGTTTAACTGTGTGCTATCCGTAACCGTGATCGGATGCCTGACGCTCCCGACTCGCTCGCGGCCTTCATCGAGAGCGGGGAGATGCGCGATCTGTCACTCGCCGTCGTCAACCGGACGCGGCCGCAGCCGATCCAGTCCATGCTGGAGGAGACGTTCGGCGAGCGATCGGTCGAGATCGAGGAACTCGACGACGACGACGACGCCGGGGAGAACACGGTCCTGTTGCTCGACGGCGAGGAGGTGATCGCCACGTCACCCCTGAAGGAACTCGAAGACGAGATCCTGATGGTCAACTCCGACCTCTACATCACGGGAACGAAGGCGCTCGGCGACGTCAGCCTCCCCGACGTGATCGCGGGGTTAGAGGAGACGCCGTTCCGGGTGCGCGGCTATCCGGTGTCGAACTCGGAGAAACTGCCGCTCATCATGATCTCGCGCTACATCGAACAGCTCGCCTGGCAACACGAAACCGGACGCCTCCGGTCGTCGTTCCAGCGGCTCTCCCGCCTCAACGACGAACGCGGGACGCGGAAGGTGTACCGGGCGCTCGGCGAGACGGCGGTCGACGTCCACGTCTACGGCGTCCCCGACTGGCTCCCGCCGGAGACGTTTCCGGGCGTCATCCACGCGGGCTATCACGGCGAGTTTCGCTCCTCGTGGTTCGTGGTCTTTCACGCCGAACGGGCGGACGCCCGCACGGCCGCGCTGGTCGCGGAACGGGTCGGCGAGAACGAGTGGGAGGCGCTGTGGACGTTCGACGACGACCGGGTTCGCGCCGTCAACCGGTACATCGAACGGGCGCTGTGAGGCGGTCAGGCCGCGGGCGTCGTCGCCCGACCCGCGGCGCGGGCCTGAACCGCGGCGCCGCCGACGAAACAGGCCGCGAGCGCGGCGTACCAGACGAGATGCACGGGACTGTCCGGCGCCAGCAGCCCGTCGATGGCGGCCATCCCGACGACGTACGCGAGGCCGACGCCGAGGGCAAACGGACGCGTCGCCACGCCCGCGAGCCGCGTGAACGCCGCACCGAGAACGAGCGCGACGAACCCGACGAGCGCCAGCGTGACGGCATCGCCGACGACGGCCGCGAGCCGCGTCCAGTAGACCGCACGGGGCGGCCAGAGCGCGACGCCTGCGAGGAGGGCGAAGGCCACACTCGCCGAAATCGAGCGGAGCGGGGAGGGCATGGGTGACGATTCGGGGCGGCAGGGCAAAACGGTACGCACGGGGGCGGCCCGCGTCCACGACGGGGTAGCGTTATTCCTTGGCCGACCAACAGGTGTTTATGGCAACGATACTCTTGGCCACCGACGGGAGCGAGTACGCGCGGGCAGCGGCCGAACGCGCCATCGACCTCGCGGAGGAGCGGGAGGCGACGCTCTGTGTCGTCGACGAGCGGCGCTTCGACGAACCGGCGCTCAGTTCGGCCGAACTCGAGACGATCTACGCGGAGGACCACGCGTCGATCAACGTCGCGGAGGTGGCGGCGATGGCCGACGGGCGGGCCGTGACCGTGACGGGGGACACGCGGCACGGTCTCCCCCACGAGGTCATCCTCGACGACGCCGACGAGGTGGGTGCGGCGGCCATCGTCGGCGGCGAACACGGCGACCACGACGAACACTTCTCGGGCGTCGGCCGGAAGGTATCGGCGCTGGCCGACCGCGACGTGATGATCGTCGAGGCGAACGCGGCGTGAGGGGTCACGCGGCGTCGCCGAGCGCCCGTTCCACGCCGCCACAGTCGGCCGTTCCCTGGTCGATCGGGCGGTGTAGCCGTTGGTGCCGGAGGTAGTACGTTTATCACGCTACGGACAGTCGATGCGTCACACGGCCGTCACCAGTCGTTCGAACGATGAGCTCCGAAGCGTCTCCCGAGTCGGCAGCGGACCGTGAGAGCGACGCCGACGGGGTGGCGTGGCACAGCCTGCCTCCGGACGACGTGTTCGACCGGGTCGAGGGCGACGAATCGGGTCTCGCGAGCGAGGAGGCCCGAGCCCGGTTCGAGGCGTACGGCCCGAACGAGATCGACGAGGGACGGAAGATCTCTCCGCTCCGGATCTTTCTCTCGCAGTTTCAGGACTTCCTCATCTACCTGCTCATTCTCGCCGCCCTCCTCTCGCTGGGCGTCGGCCTGTTCCCGGGGTTCGACCCCCACTACACCGACGCCGCGTTGATCCTGCTGATCCTGCTCGCGAACGGCATCTTCGGGTTCGTGCAGGACTATCAGGCCGAGCGGTCGATCGAGGCGCTCCGGAAGATGTCCTCGCCCGAGGCGACGGTGCTTCGGGACGGCCGGAAAGTCACGGTCGATTCGACCGAAATCGTCCCCGGCGACGTCGTCGTGCTCGAACAGGGCGACGCCGTCCCCGCGGACGCCAGACTCGTCGACACGAGCAGCCTGGAGACGAACGAGTCGGCGCTCACCGGCGAGAGCGCCAACGTCGCGAAGACGGTCGACGCCGTCGCGGCCGAGACGCCGCTCGCGGAGCGGGCGAACATGGTCTACATGAACACCTCGGTCGCGAGGGGACGGGGGACGGCCGTCGTCGTTCGCACCGGCATGGACACCGAAGTCGGGAGCATCGCCACGCAGATCCAGGGCGCCGACGACGACCGGACTCCGTTCCAGGAGGAGGTGGATCACCTCGGAAAACAGATCGGCTACGGCGTCGTCGGGCTCATCGCCCTCGTCGCCGCGGTCCAGTTCACGCTCACGGCGGCGACGCCGCTGACGATCCTCCTCGTCGGCGTCACGCTCGCCGTCGCCGCCGTGCCCGAGGGACTCCCGGCGGTCGTCACGTTCACTCTGGCGCTGGGGTCGCGTCGACTCGTCGACCGCAACGCGCTCGTCAGGCGGCTCCCGGTCGTCGAGAGTCTGGGGTCGGTCGACGTCATCGTGACGGACAAGACGGGCACGCTCACGGAGAACCGGATGACCGTCACGCGCCTCTACACGGCGGGCGAGACGTACGACGTCACCACGGACGGGGCGTCCCGAGTCGGCGGCGAACCGGTCGACTCGGCGGCGGTCGCGCCGCTCCTCCGGAGTGGCGCCGTCTGCAACAACGCCGAACGGGCCGCCGACGCCGAGACGGAGTTCCTCGGCGATCCGACCGAAGCGGCGTTGCTCGTCGCCGCCGAGACGGCCGGCGTCGACTTCGATCACGACCGACTCCGCGAGATACCGTTCTCCTCGGAGCGAAAGCGGATGACCGTCGTCGTCGACGGCGAGACGCCGACGGCCCACATGAAGGGGGCGCCGGAGGAGGTGCTCGATCGCTGTGATCGCGTTCTCGAGGACGGGGACCCCACCCCGCTCACCGACGAGAAGCGCGCGGAGATCCTCGCGACGAACAGCGACTTCGCGGGCGACGCCCTGCGCGTCCTCGCGTTCGCGTCCAAGCGCGTGCCCGACGCGGACGCGAGCGAGGCGGAGATCGAGGATGGACTGGTCTTTCTCGGCCTCCAGGGGATGATCGACCCGGCACGGGACGAGGTTCCGGGCGCCGTCGCCGACTGCCGAAACGCGGGGATCAGGGTCGTCATGGTCACGGGGGACAACGTCGAAACGGCGACGGCGATCGGCGAGACGGTCGGCTTCGATCCCGAGGGCGCGATGACGGGTCAGGAGGTCGAGCGCCTCTCGGCGGCCGAACTCCAGCGGGCGGTCGAAGGCGTCGAGGTGTTCGCCCGCGTCGCCCCGGAGCACAAGGTTCGAATCCTGGAAGCGCTCCAGGCCAACGACCACAACGTGGCGATGACGGGCGACGGCGTCAACGACGCACCGGCGCTCCGGAACGCCGACGTGGGCATCGCGATGGGACTGCGCGGGACCGACGTCGCCCAGCAGGCCAGCGACATGGTGCTTCGGGACGACAACTTCGCCACCATCCGGGACGCCATCGCGGAGGGGCGCGGCATCTTCGACAACATCCGGAAGTTCGTCAACTACCTCCTCTCGGCGAACGCCGGCGAAGTGCTCGTCGTGTTTCTCGGCGTCCTCGTCGGGACGGTCGCGTTCCCGACCCTGTTCGCCGAACGGGCCGAAGCCCTGATTCTCACCCCGGTCATGCTCCTCTGGATCAACCTGGTGACCGACGGCCTCCCGGCACTCGCCCTCGGCGCCGACCCACAGGCGGAGAACATCCTCGACCGCCCGCCTCGCCCGGCCGACGAACCGGTCATCGATCGGCGAATGCTGGCGTCCATCGCCGGGATCGGTGCGATCATGACGATCACCGGCCTCGCGCTGTTCTTCTACGGCCTGGGAACGACCGTGGACCTGCTCCGTGCCCAGACGGTGCTCTTTACCTTCCTCGTAGCCGTCGAGGTGATCCGTATCCAGGTGATCCGCTCGCGATACGATCTCTCGATCGGCTCGAACCGCTGGCTGCTGGGCGCGATTGGCGTCACCCTGCTCCTGCAGTTGCTCGTGCTCTACACGCCGCTCGCCACCGTCTTCGGCGTCCAGCCCGTCTCGCCCCGCGGGTGGGCGTGGATCGGGGCCGCGTTCGCCGGCTTCCTCGGTCTCAACCTCGGGCTGAGCGCGCTGCTCGACCGGATCTACGGCCCGACGATCGGGTGAGCGCGTCCCGTGCGTCGACGCGACTGCGGGTCGCCACCAGCCGAAAAGGGATACGGACGGAGGCCGTCGTCCACGTATGGAGCCGACGTTCGTCTACGACGACGACTGCGGATTCTGTACGTGGTGGGCCGATCAGTTCGCCGAGCGCACCGACCTCCGAATGGTCGGCTTTTCCGAACTCGCACCGGAGATCCGCGACCGCCTACCCGACGACTACGAGGCGTGCGCACACCTCGTGACCGACGACGAGGTGTACTCGTGTGGCGCGTCCGTCGAGCAGGCGCTGGTGCGGACGACCCTCGCGGCGGAGGCCGCGCCGGTCGTCGACTTCCTCCGCCAGTTCGAGGATTACGAGCGCCTGCGCGAGCGGGCGTATCGCTGGGTCGCCGACCGACGCGACAAACTGGGTCTCGTCGTCTCGACGACGCCGGCGGCGCGGCGGGACCGGGAGGACGAGTCCCGGGGACGCGAGTAGGACGTGTGTCGGCGAGAAAACCGACCGTACGCGTCTAAGTCCCCGCCACCCCGGAGCAACGGTTTCGGTGTTCGTTCGGGAACCTGACCGGCCACGAGGCGACCGATTCCCACGGATTCGGAAGTCGGCACACGCTTAATGGACGGGGCGGCGAACGTCCGTCCGGGTGACCGCGACGTGCCAGCGGACGACGGGTCGACGCGGGAGCGGGAGTTAGAGCGATCGATCGGGCTGGTCGGGGCGACGGCCATCGGCGTCGGGACGATGATCGCCGGCGGCATCTTCGTCCTCTCGGGGCTCGCCGTCGCCAACGTCGGCGCCGCGGCGGCCGTCTCCTTCGTCCTCGCGGCCGTCGTGGCCGCGGTGACCGCGCTCACGTACGCCGAGTTCGCGACCATCTACACCGTCGACGGCGGCGGCTACGCATACGTCGCCGAGGTGTTCGAGTCGGACTGGTCGTATCTGGTCGGCTGGCTCCTGATCCTCGGCTACCCCGCGAGCGCCGCCTTCTACCTCGCGAGCTTCGCCGACTGGTTCGCCCGCTTTCTCCTCCCCGCGCTCTCGCTCCCCGCCGCGCTCCCGTTCTGGGTGCCGGCCGTCGTCGTCCTCGCAATCCTCGTCGCGGTCAACCTCGCCGGCGCCCAGGAGACCGGCACCTTCCAGATCGTCGTCACGGGGCTGAAGATCGCTCTCATCGGGCTGTTCCTGTTCGGCGGTCTCCGGGCGTTCCGGGCGGATGTCGTCGTGCGCTCGCTCGCCACCAACGTCACCCACGTCGACGACGTGGCGCTGACCGCGGCGCTGGTCTTTATCACCTTCTTCGGCTTCGAGGCCATCGCCACCAGCGAGGGCGAGATCGAATCGCCCGAGCGAACCGTCCCGCGGGCCATCTTCCTGAGCATCGGTCTCGTGACCGTCCTGTACGTCCTCGTCGTCGCCGTCGTGGTCCTCGCGATCAACGACGCCCGCTTCCTCGCCTTCCTCGCCGAGCGGGCGGGGCTGCGAAGTCCGGAGGTCGCGACGACCTTCCTCGCCGAACACGGGGAAGTGGCGATGGCCCGAGCCGCACAGTACTATCTCGGCGACGCCGGCTTCTACGTCTTCGTCGTCGGCGCCCTGCTGTCGATGATATCGGCGGCCAACGCGACGGTGTTGGCGGGCTCGCGCGTGAAACTCGCGATGGCGGAGCGCGACCAGCTGCCAGCGGCCGTCGAGCGGATCAGCCCCCGGACCGGCGCGCCGACCGTCGCCGTGCTGGTGACGGGGGGCCTGATCCTCGCCTTTTTCGTGACGTTCGGCGTGCTCTTCGGGCGCGCACCGGGCGGAGCGAACGCGGGCGTCGTCCTCGGGCTCGAATCCCTCGCGCACTTCGCGGACGTCATGCTCCTCGCGGGGCTGGTGTTCGTGAACGTGGCGCTGATCCAGTCGCGCCGGACGAAACCGGATCAAGTGCGCCGGTTCCGGGTGCCCGGCGTGCCGTGGGTGCCGCTCGTCGGCGTCGCGTCGAATCTCGCACTGCTGGCGAGTCTGGAGGTCACGAGCGTCGCGCTCGGCGCTCTCGCCGTCGCGCTCGGCGTCGTGTTCTGGTTCGCCGTGGTCGAGTAGCCGACGCGAGCGTCGGCAGCTCGCCGCGACGGTCGACCGTCACCGACTGGTCGCGCAGGTGCTCAGGGAGGGATTCACCACCGTGTCGGGCGTGGTAGGTGCGATCGCTGGCGGCCCACCGATCGGCATGCTCGAACCGTTCCGACGGCGTCGACGCCGTCGAGTCGAGCCGACTGTACAGCGCTCGCTCGACGCGCGTTACGGTGGCGACGGAGGCGGGGGGCAGGATAGCTTTTGTGCGTGACCGACCAACGGTCGATCATGTCCGGTTCGCTTCCACGGCAGCAGTTCGTCCTCGACACGTCCCTGTTCATCACGGAGGAGATCCGACGGGAGGGCGAGTCGCTGGAGGCGGCCGTCCTCCGGCTGCTCGATCTGGTGGCGACGGCCAGACTCGACCTCAACATGTCGTGTTACATGCCCCCCTCCATCCACGACGAACTCGCCGCCATGCTGCGGGACCGCGACGTGGACGACGAGGTGTTCTCGCGGCTTGATACGTGGGTCGTGCGCAAGAGCCCGGACCGCTACGGCGTGACCATCCCCGCGAACATCGTCTACGACTTCATCGACGAGATGAGCGACCGGGTCGACCGCGGCCTACGCGTCTCGGAGGAAGCGATCCGCGAGGTGGAACAGCTCGGCCCCGAGGACCTGACCACGGACGATCCGAACGAGTACATGACGGCCGCCGACCGCGTTCTCTCGAACATGCGCGACAAGTATCGCCGGGCGCTCAGACAGGGCGTCCTCGACTCCCGCGAGGACTTCGACCTGCTCGTCCTCGCGCGCGAACTCGACGCCGGGGTCGTCACCGAAGACCGCGGGATCGTCTCCTGGGCCGACGAGTTCGGCCTCCGCTACGTCCGCGGGAGTCAGTTCCCAACGCTCCTGGAGGAGTACCTGCGCGCGACCGGCGCCGACGGCGTGTGAGCGACGGGGCCGACCGCGAACGATACCCCGGTTATCGGCCAGCGAGAATTGGCAGGAGCTATTTGGGATGCATGGTAGATCACCGGGTATGGGCGAGTCGGAACGCGTACTCTACGTCGACGACGATGCCGAGTACGCGGCGTTGACTGCGGAGTTTCTGGAACGGGCAAGCGATCGGCTCGGCGTCCTGACGGCGGCGAGCGTCGACGAAGCCACCGAGCGACTCGACGAAACGGCGTTCGACTGTGTCGTCTCCGACTACGACATGCCCGGGATGGACGGACTCGAACTGCTGGAACGGGTTCGTGAACGGGACGACGACCTCCCCTTCATCCTCTTTACCGGCCGGGGCAGCGAGACGATCGCGAGCGACGCCATCGCTCGGGGCGTGACCGACTACCTCCGAAAGCGACCGGGAACGGAGGCGTTCGAACTGCTCGCCAATCGAGTCGAACACGCCATCGAGCAGTACCGCGCGACCGAGCGCGCCGAGCGGTTCGACCGGCTCTGTCGTCTCGTCAGGAAGAGCAACCAGGTGCTGGTCCGGGCCGAGACGCGCGCGCGGATCGAACGCGGGATCTGTGAGGCCATCAGCGACATCGGTCCCTACCGGTTCGCCTGGATCGGCGGTCACGAGTCCGAAACGGGGACCGTGGAACCGCGGGCGACGGCGGGCATCGAGAAGCGCTATCTGGACGATGTCGTGATCACGACCGACGGTAGCGAAACCGGATGGGGACCGACCGGGCGGGCGCTACGGACACGCGAGGTGGCCGTAGTCGACGACATCGCGGCCGACGGCGTGTACGCCCCGTGGCGTGACGACGCGCTCGACCGCGGCTATCGCGCCAGCGCCGCCGTCCCGCTGGTCGACGGGGATCGGCTGTACGGCGTCCTGAACGTGTATGCGGACCGAACCGACGCCTTCGACGACCGGGAACGGGCCGTACTGGCGGAACTCGGGGGCGACATCGCTCACGCGATCGGTCGTGTCGAGCGCCATGGACGGTACGAACGCATCGTCGAGAACCTCCCGATGGGCGTGTATCGGGTCGAGGCCGACGAGGTGGGGACCATCGTCGACGCCAACGCCGCCCTCGCCGACATCTTCGGCGCCGACACCGCCGACGCCATGCTGGAGCAGACAGCCAGCGACTTCTACGTCGACGACGAGGGCCGCGCTGGGCTGTGTCGACAACTGGAGACCGAAGGCGTCGCTCAGAACGTCGAACTGCAACAGCGGACGCTCGACGGCAATCGCATCTGGGTGTCGGTCACCGCGATCCGCACCGAGACGGACGACGGGGTCTACTTCGACGGCGTCATCCAGGACATCACGGAGCGGAAACGACGCGAGCGACAGCGCCGACAGTTCCGGAGCGCGGTCGAACACGCCGGTCACGTCGTGTTGATCACCGACACCGACGGGACGATCACCTACGTCAACGACGCCTTCGAGACGGTCACCGGCTACGCGGCGAACGAGGCGATCGGTCGACGACCGGCGATGCTCCAGTCCGGCCAACACGACGAGGAGTTCTACCGCGACCTCTGGGAGACCATCTCGACGGGCGACGTGTGGGAAGGCGAAGTCGTCAACGAACGCAAGGACGGCGAGCAGTACGTCATCGACCAGACCATCGCCCCGATCACCGGCGACGACGACGACGACACCGTCGGATTCGTCGCGATCAACCGCGACGTGACGGAGCGCAAGGAGCGCGAACTGAATCTGACCTTCCTCAAGCGGGCGATCGATCAGGCCGGAATCGGGTTCGGCACCTACGACGCAGACGGCCACGCCGCGTACGTCAACGAGCGTCTCGCGGCCCTGTTCGGGACCGATCGCGACGACCTCCGAACGCGGCACATGGCCGATCTCGACCCCGGCCTCGACCCCGACCGCTTCGACGAATACTGGGCGTCGTTCGACGACGGCGAGCGACGGATCTACGAGACACAGATCGAACGGGTCGACACCGGCGAGGTGCTGCCCGCGGAGGTCGTCACCTCGCGAGTCAGGATCGACGGCGAACCGTATCAAGTGAACACGGTTCGCGATGCGACCGATCGCAAACGACAAGAACGGGATCTCGAACACTTCCGGAGCGCGGTCGAACACGCCGGCCACAGCGTCCTCATCACCGACGCGGACGGCACGATCGAGTACGTCAACGACGCCTTCGAGACGGTCACCGGCTACTCCGCCGCGGAGGCGATCGGTCGGACGCCCGCGATGCTCCAGTCCGGACAACACGACGACGCGTTCTACCATGACCTCTGGGAGACGATTCTCGACGGCGAGGTCTGGCAGGGAGAAGTGACCAACGAACGCAAAGACGGCACGCAGTACGTCGTCGACCAGACGATCGCACCGATCACCGACGAGGGCTCGATCACGGGGTTCGTCGCAATCAACCGCGACGTGAGCGCCCTCAAAGCGCACGAACGGGAGCTGGAGGCCCAGAACGACCGTCTCAAGCAGTACGGTCGGACGGTCGCCCACGACCTGCGGAATCCACTGGCCCTCCTCGATGCCGAACTCAAGCAGTTCGAAGCGCGTATCGATCCCGAGGACGAGGCGGTCGACGCCGAGTCGATCCGTCGGTTCTGCACCGACATCGGCACGACCGTCGACCGGATGCAGGCGTTGATCGACGACCTGCTCGCGATGGCCGAACACGGACAGCGCGTGCTCACGGCCGAACCGACCTCACTCGAAGCGGTCGCGACCGACGCGTGGGAACAGATCGACGCGCCGACCGCGACCCTCACCGCCAAGGACACCGAAATCGACGCCGATTCCGACCGCCTGCGGGAGTTGCTCGCCAACCTGTTTCGGAATGCAGTCGAGCACGCCGGCGACGACGTGCACGTTCGGGTGCAGCCGCTCGACTTTACCGCGGGGTTCGCCGTCGAGGACGACGGGCCCGGAATCCCGGAAGACGAATACGAGGAGGTGTTCGAACACGGATTCACGACCGCCGAGGAAGGCACTGGCTTCGGCCTCGCCATCGTCGAACAGATCGTCGAGGCACACGGCTGGTCCGTGGCGGTGACCGACGGCCGTGACGGCGGGGCACGCTTCGAGTTCCGGGTGGACGAGAACGGATGATGCCGGTCAGAGGTCGTCCGGCAACACGAGGATCAGCGTACTCATCTGCCGCGCCGAGAGGTCGTAGACCGAAATCGATCCCGGTCCGACTGATCCGGTGTAGTCGTACGGCGTCCCCTTCACCGAGATGTCGTGTTTACCCGTGTTCGCGATGTAGAGTTTCCCGTTCGCGACCGCCGCGTCCCGCGGGGCCGTGTGGGAGTTGAACTCGTGGAGCCGTTTCCCCGTGGCCGCGTCGACCTCGACGACCGAGTCCTTGTGCATATCCGTCACGTACACCCGCGAACTGTCGGGACTCCACGCGACACCCCAGGGTTCGCGGTCGTCGCCGATGCCGAGATTGACGGTCTGTAGCACCTCACCGGTCGCGCTGTCGAGGATGGCGAGATCGGTCGCGCCGAGACGCTCGCGTTCGAACGGGCCGCCATCGGCCTCGACCGTCTCCCGCTCGACCGGCCCGGATCGTTGCACGACCCACTCGATGGGGGCGTCGTCCACGTCCGCACACTCGATGGGCTCGCCGTGCTGGTAGAGCTGCTTGCCGTCTTCCTGCAACGGGATGTCGGCGCCGCCGTACGCGACGGCGACACGGGTGCCGTCGGGCGAACACCCGGCATCCCAGGGGAGTTCGCCCTCGTCGACGACCTCGATATCGAGGGTGTCGGGGTCGATCTTGAGCGTCCGGTCGGTGCCGTCGTTCGTGATGTAGATCGGTCGGTCGGGACAGGTCGCCACGCCCCACGGTCCGCCGTCGGCCGTCGATTCGGGCGTGACGGTCGCCGTCACCGTCAGCGTGTCCAGATCGACGATCGAGACGCTCCCGAAGCGGGTGCCGGCGCCGCCCCAGTTCGCCACGACCGCCATCTCCCCGTCGGTGTCGATTCCCCAGGGATTCTCGTCGACCGCGATGGTACCGTCGAGCGACGGCGGCGACGTGGTCAGGTCGATCACGCCGACCGTCCCGCTCCCGAAGTTGGTCACGAGCACCGTCTCGTCGTCGACCACGGCGACGTCTCGGGGGTCGGTGCCGCCGGTGTCGACCCGCGCCTCGACCGTGTCGGTGTCGGTGTCGAGGATCAGGAGTTCGTCGGCGCCGCCGAGGGCGACGAACAGCGTCGAGCCGTCGTCGTCGGTCACCATCAGTCGGGGACCGGTGGTCTCCGTGACGTCGATCCCGACCGGTCCGTTCGACGCGGCCGTCAGGTCTCCTCCGATGTCGTCGGCCCCCAGTAACTCGCCCGGTGCGGCCGCCAGTCGGCCGTCTGGATCGTTGTGCCGCGCCTGTGTGGCCTCGAAGCCGAGATCGAAGGTGACGGCGTCGGATTGGATCTCGTTGGCGTGGTCGACCGGCAGTTCCCACTGCAGGCCCAGGTACTCGGTCGTGGAGTTGGGATACGGGTCGCGCTCGACCGTGATTGGGTCGCCGTCGAGCGGGTACCCCCCCGCGCTCCCGAGTCGACCGAGAACCTGTGCGAGCGATCCGCGGGCGATCACGCGGTCGCTCGACCGGAGCGTACCGATCGGCACCTGATCGGGCACGTCGTACGTGCCATCGGCATCCGGAGCCACCGCGGGCAGGTGTGGGAGCTCCTGAATTCGCGGATCACCGGCGAGCGTGACCGTCCACTGAACCACGCCGTCGGTCACCGTCGCCTCCTTCATCACCTCGCGGAAGTCGATGTCTGCGCCACCGTAGGGCACGCCGAACCGGTCGCTGCCGAGGGACTCGCCGCTGTCGGGTGAACAGGCGACATCCCACGGGAGTTCTCCCTCCTGGACGATCGTGATGCGCCCGCCGACGATGACGATCGTCCGGTCGGTGCCGTCGTTCGTGGCGATGATCGGCGGCGACTCGCATTTCGAGATGCCCCACGGCCCGCCGTCGGGCGTCGAATCGACGGTGAACCGCTCCGAAACGGTCAGTGTGTTGAGGTTGATGAGGACGATACTCCCGAGGTCCCCCTCCGACCCGGAGACCCCGCCGCTCCAGTTGGCGACGGCCGCGAGCGGTGGGGTGGTGGTCTCGTCCGCGACGATCGACCACGGGTTCTGGTCGACCGCGATGGTGCTGTCGAGCGACGGCGGCGACGTGGTCAGGTCGATCACGCCGACCGTCCCGCTCCCGAAGTTCGCGACCAGGACCCGGTCGTCGGTGACCGTCACGTCCCGTGGATCGGTGCCGCCAGTGTCGACCGTCTCCTCGACCATGTCGTCGTCGGTATCGATGATCGCCAGTTGGTTCGCGCCGCCGAGGGCGACGAACACTCGGGTGCCGGCGTCGTTCGTCTCTAGGAGTCGGGGACCGGACGTGCGCGTCACCGCTATCGTGTCCGTGTCCGGGTCGACGTTCTCGTCGTCGAACACCAGCAGTATCGACTTGACGACCTCGCCGGTGCCGAGGTCGTAGATCGTGACCGATCCCGGGCCTTCGGGACGCGTGTAATCGTAGGTCGTGCCCTGCTCCGAGATGAAGTGTTTGCCCGTGTCGGCGATGTAGAGTTTCCCGTTCGCGACCGCCGCGTCCCGAGGCGACGTGTTCGCGTGGAAATCGCCGACGATCTCGTCGGCGTCGGCGTCGACCTCGATGACCGAATCCTTGTGCATGTCCGTCACGAACGTCCGGGACCCGTCGTCGTGGAAGGAGAGCCCCCACGGTTCGACATCGGAGCCGAGGCCGAGGTTGATCGTCCGGCGGTTGGCGACGGTACCGTCGTCGTCGACGTCGAACAGACCCAGTGCTGCCTCGCCACAGCGTTTCCGGAGGAGCGTCGAGTCGCCCAGATCGAGTTCGTTGTCGCCGTCCTCGTCGTACCAGAGCGTCGCCCTGATCGTGTCCGCGAGTTCGCCGGGTGGGCCGCCGTTCTCGTCCGGATCGTCCCGCTCGGGTTCGGTGAGGCCATCCTCCGCGTTCGTCAGAAGCCGACCGACCGTATCGAGGTAGCCGGGGTTGTCGAAGAGATGCAGACTGAACGTCACTTCGCCCGAGTCGCCGGGCTTCAGATCGTCGAGGTCGACGAGCGGACGCGGCATGTCGTCCGGGACGTTCGCGAACTGGGCGCGGAAGTCCGTTTCGACCGACGGGCTGTCGACCGGCACTCCGGCGTCGTTCGCGAGTTCCTGGCGCGACCGGATCGGGTCCTGCACGCCGTCGCCGTTTTCGTCGGGGAAGGCCTCGACCGGTTCCCCGTTGTACGTCTCCTGCCAGTCGACCATCAGATCGAACTCGCCGGCGACCAGCCGGTCGTTTTCGAACGTTTCCCCATCGCTGAAGAACGCGCTCGTTCCCAACCCGGCTCCCGCGGACGCCCCACCAATCACCCCGAGCGCAGCCAGCGCCTTCCGTCGTGAGAGTTCGAAGCTCCCTTCTCCCATGATTTACACCCCTCCCCTGGGGAATCCCACCGGCGGAATCGAACCGCCGTACACCGTGTGAGAGCGAAGGCGCCCGAAACGGGCAGATAGTACATCATCGAAGAGTATAGTTAATCGGGCGTTCGCAGATCGAACCACTGGTTAGCAAGCAGATATTTGGGACTAAATGTCAATATAACATCTTTTCCGGTCTCGAACGGCAGAAACCGGTCGCCGACAGCGACCCGACCGGCGCACAGGAATCGCAGCAATCCACCATCCCACCCCCCACGGGAATCGAGTATCAACAACTGAATCGTACTCGGGAGACCTCTCAGAGGTCATACAGGACGAGCGACGGTTCGAACGGCTGCGACACGGGAATTCGGCGGGGAGGACACCGCTAGGTCGATCGACGGTATCGGGCGAGCGGCGCGAACGTTTATTCGCTCGCCGCCACACCACCCGGTATGGTTGCCACGTCGGATCACGGTGGGGGCTGAACGTGCCGGACCTCCTGTTCTGGGCGCTCGTCGCGCTGGCGACGCTCACCAGTGTCGGTACGGCGTGGGCGCTCGGCGCCAACAGCAACTCGCCACCGTTCGCACCGGCGATCGGTGCCAACGCCATCTCGACGATGCGGGCGGCCTTCCTCATCGGCATCCTCGCCGCCCTCGGTGCTCTGACGCAGGGCGGGGCGATCTCCGAGACGGTTGGCTCGGGGCTCGTCGACGGCGTCCGGTTCACGTCGCTGGCGGCGACGGCCGGACTCCTGACCGCGACCGGGTTCATGGCGCTCGGCGTCTACACCGGCTACCCCATCCCCGCCGCCTTCGCGACCACCGGCGCGATGGTCGGCGTCGGCCTCGCGCTCGGCGGCGACCCCGCCGTCGACACCTACCGCCGGATCGCGACGTTCTGGGCGCTCGTCCCGCCCGTCTCCGGGGGCCTCGCCTACCTCACTGCGACCATCCTCCGCCGGGACGACATCCCCGAAACCGTGGGCGTCCCGATACTGGCAGCCGTCGTCGGCGGCATCGTCGCCAACGTCCAACTGACGGTCATCCCGTCGCCGCCCGACGCTACCGGGAGCTCCATCGCGGGATTCGTCTCGCGACGGGTCGGCGCACCGGCCGTCGCGAACGTCGACCTCGGGGTCGCCCTCGTGACCCTCGGTATGGCGGCGGTGAGCTTCCGGTTCATCCGCCGGCGGACACAGGCGTCGGTCGAGAACGGCGTCCGGACGTTTCTCGTCGTCCTCGGGAGCGTCGTCGCCTTCTCCAGCGGTGGCAGTCAGGTCGGCCTCGCCACCGGCCCGCTCGAAAACCTCTACGGTACCGAACTCGGCCTGCCAAGCGTCGTCCTCCTGGCCCTCGGGGCGACCGGCATCCTCGCCGGCGCGTGGATGGGCGCGCCACGCCTCCTGCAGGCCACGTCCCGCGAGTACGCCCAGCTCGGCGTTCGGCGCTCCATCGCCGCGCTCGTCCCCGGGTTCGTCATCGCCCAGGTCGCCATCGCGCTCGGCATCCCCATCTCCTTCAACAACATCATCATCTCCGGCGTCATCGGTGGCGGACTGGCCGGTGGCTCCGCGGGCGTCTCCCGCCGAAAGATCGGCGTGACGCTCGTCTTCTGGATCATCACGCTCGTCAGTTCCATCGCGGTCGGGTTCGGTCTCTATCGGGCCGTCGCCGCCGTCCTCGGCTAATATAGTAGTGTTTGGAACTGTTTACACGCCCGATCGCATGATTGCGTGCGATCGGGCGTGCAATGACTTACAAACGCTACTATAGGGGGTCTCGTAACTGTCCAGCGAGTCTCGCCGTAACGGTCCGGCGAGAATCTCTGATGACGTCCGATACTCCCTCAACGAACGACCGTCACCGTCACCGGCGCCTCGCCGACGACTTTCGTCGCCACGGTGCCGAGCAACCGCCGGGCGACCGCACCCCGGTCGCCGCCGTGGCCACCCATCACGACCCGGTCGACGTCGCCCTCGTCGACGTATTCCAGAATCGTGTCGGCCGGATCGCCGGTCCGGACGACGGTGTCGACCGCGCGATCGGCCTCGGCGGCCCGGTCGCGTGCCCGGTCGACGAGTCGGTCGGTGCGGTCGCGGGCGCTCTCGCGCCGATCCGCGTCGGCGCCGAGAACGCCGCCCTCGCTCATTCCCGAATCGAGCGGCGTCACGACGTTCAGAACGGTGACGCGACAGTCGAACAGGGCGAGCGCCTCCGCGAGTGCCTCGTCGGCGAGCGGGGAGCCGTCGAGGGGGACGAGGACGTGGGCTGGGGGCATGAGCGTCTGTGGACACGAATTCGCCGTGGCCTCAAAATAGTCCCGGGCGGATTCGAACCGCGGTCGTTCCGCTTCGCTCCACTCCCTGATTCGAATCCGTGTGGACTATCCGCTCGTCACATTCGTTCCTCGCAGAATAGTCCCGGGCGGATTCGAACCGCCGTCCTGGGCTCCAAAGGCCCAGATGATTGGCCGCTACACCACGGGACTGCACTTCGTTTGTCCCCTGAGAATCGGGGACACCGTCCCCTCACCACCACGGGACTGCACTCCCGTTTCGGCGGCCGCCCCGTATAAATCCGTCCTTAGTCCGCCGGCTTCTCGCACTCGATTTCGAGCTCTCGGCAGGCATCGGCCTCGGCGTCGAAGCAGTCCGGACAGTTGGGGTTGCGGTCGATGATCGTATCCAGCCGTTCGGCCACCGTGTCGTCGATGACGGCCTCGAGTTCCCGGGCTTCGTCTTGGAACTCCTCTACGTCGAGGACGTTCGCGAGGAACCGCTCGATGATGCAGTACGTCTGGAGCGCGTCGCGGGCGCGGACGATGCCCTCCTCGGTGAGGCGGACGCCCTTGTACTTCTCGTGGTCCGCGAGGCCGCGATCCTCGAGTTTGCCGATCATCTCGTTGGCGCTCGCCGGGCTCACGTCGAGCATGTCCGCGAGTGCGCCGGTCGATGCCGGGCCGTCCTCCACGTCCTGAATCAGGTAGATCGCCTTGAGGTACTGGTCTGCCGTGTTCATTCCCGTGTCTCCATAACCTTCGTCACTTCCTCGACGCCCTCGGCCTCCTCCTCGCGGATCGCTCGTAAGGTGTCGAGCAGTCGCTCGCGGTCGACCGTGAACCGCGCGTCGCTGGCCTCGATCGCCGACACGAGGTCGTCGTAGAACTTGTACGCCGTCTCCTCGTTGCAGAGCTGATCGTAGAGCACGCCGTCGAAATCCTCGGGTTTCGTCTGTGCGTACTGGGCCTCGACGAGCGTCTCGATATCCTCGAAGGGAATCGACTCCGCGTCGAGGTCCGCGATCAGCGCTTCGAGGCGCTCCCGGTGGGTGGCCGACTCCTCCGCGGCGTCCGCCAGCAACGCCTCGATCTCGGGGTCGAGATCCGCGGGGTCGAGCGACTGGTAGTGGTGATGGGCCCGCGCCTCGACGACCTCCTCCAGAACGATGCCGATCTGGAGCAGTCGCGCGAGTTGGTGGTCGGAGCCGACCCGGTGGCTGACGCTCATGGGCACGGGCACCTCCGGTCGATTCGTGTGGCCGAGACGAGCATACGTGCAATCGGTGGGTAGGGAACTTAAGGCGTTCCCTGCGTCGGAGCTACTCTCGAAGCCGTTCCGAGATGCGAGCTTCGAGGTCCTCGCGCAGCTCGTCGACTTCGACCTCTTCGAGGACGGGGACGAAGAAGCCCTCGACGAGCATGTTCCGGGCGTCCCGCTCGGGGATCGTCCGCGAGGTCAGGTAGAACAGGTCCTCGCGGTCGACCTGCCC
>ENA-ORDC01000154-ORDC01000154.1-marine-metagenome-genome-assembly--contig:-NODE-154-length-75109-cov-7.109500_pt1 | contig 75109 bp, 73 predicted proteins | sample MGYA00237783_ERZ508515 | MGnify/ENA primary metagenome ERZ508515 (study PRJEB26186, sample SAMN06268792) | marine metagenome | isolation source: Eden Landing Ponds, San Francisco, CA, USA | place...
GGCTGGCTGGAGGCGATCCAGAACCCCCTCCACGTCGTGCAGGCGGACTTCGCCAATCCCGCCCCGGACGACGACGATCCGGTGGTCCGAGCGGAGCACGTCGAGCAACTGGAGGACTGGATCGACGCCGCCAGCGAGGAACTCGACCCGCTCCAGCGGTTCATCCTCCCGGGCGGCGGCGAGGCCGGGGCCGCGCTCCACCACGCCCGGACGGTGGTCCGCCGCGCCGAGCGCCGGGCGGTCGCCCTCGCGGTCGACGACCCCGTCAACGACGAGGCGATCCGGTACCTGAACCGCCTCTCCGACGCGCTGTTCGTCTTCGGTCGACTCGTCAACAAACGCGACGGCGAGCGCGAGGAACACCCGACCTACTGACCGCGTCGCGTCCGACCGACGACCGCCGAAGCCGCGGCCGACCGCCGTCGGCGCCTCGTCCTGCTTCTCGCGACGAGAGACCCCGCGACCCTCGCTCAACCCCGGCGTTCGGGTCCCGCCGGCAGTGCGTCCGCCGAAACGGTCCGGACACAAGGATTTTATCTGTTGCTTGCGTACGGTCAGATATGAACAAGCACTTCAGAGACGCACGGTACTACCTCCGACGGGCGGGCGAGCACGCGAAGGCCGGCCTCGTGGAGGAGCTCGAACCCGTCGAGGCGAGAGTCCGCGAATTCGTCGGACGCGAGAAAGAAGAGGAGGCCCCGGGCACGCGAATGGATCGCCTGCAGTACGAACTCAAGGGCATCGAGCGCCGCGCCGAAGGCGAGAGCAAGCGCGCGGTGAAGAAGGCCCGAACCCGGATCAAGCGGTACCGCGGCGGCGAGACGGCCGCGGCCGAGTGACCGCCCCCGACGCGGGACAAGAAAACCCTTAAGTCGAGCGCCGGGGAAGGATTTTCCGCGCGGGTTGGTGGTCTAGCCCGGTTATGACGGCTCCTTCACACGGAGCAGGTCGGCGGTTCGAATCCGCCCCAACCCATTCCTGCCGACACCGCAACCGCGAGCGGAGCGAGCGGTCCGTGTCGGCGGAATGGGACGCGGATTCGAGCCCAGAGGACGAGCGCAGCGAAGTCCTCGCGGTTCGAATCTACCTGACCCCTTCCTGTCGGTACTGTGATCGTAGATATAGCGGGAGGTTCCAGCACCAATTTCGACCTCAAATCCGTAACATCCAGAGTAAATTAGAGTCCGAGCATATCTCCAGAACTGTTTGAGGATCCGTTTTCCGCAGGACTAGTTCCAAATTTTTGTCTCTTTTTGTGAACGAAAGCGAACTTGGGAGTCCCGATCCCTAGACTATTCGGATCTAGTGTGTATTTGTTTTGCAATTCCCGCCAACCGTCCATGTCATCAATCCCGCAGGCACAGGCAATTACGTACTCATAGTTGTCTGCGTAGTCCTCTAGTTGTCCACGGAGTTTCTTTTTCTGAGAATTTGAGAAGTTCCTTTTTAGTTCGATACCGATAAGATCGTCTATTACTACATCCCCTCTAGAAACCCCCCGCTCAGTACTGACAACGTAATTCCCACCACCGAAGATACCGCTACTGTCATTCAGCTCTTTATCAAGGAAATCCTGCAGATCAGACTGAAACTTATTCTCGTGATTATATTCCATCTTGGGTCGCCATTGTTGAACTAATTTTAGGACTTTGTTGGGATCACTCATTTGTATATTCAGTAGGGTGTCCAAGGACGGTACGAAAGAGTATACCCCTACAGTTCCATACGTGAGGTCAGCGGTCCATTCGAGCCCGGAACCCCATCATACGAAAGAATCCGATTTGGAGTGTCGGATCCCCCACGACCGACACCCTGGGGACGCCGTCACCGCCGCCTAGCCGATGCCGAGTCCGAGCGTCAGTCCGTACCCGAGTGCGAACGACATGCCGAGGGACCCGATCCACGCGGCGACGGTCACGAGGATCTTCCGGCGGCTGACGGCGTCCCGTCCGCCGACGGCCGCGCCGCTTCCGATGATCGCGCTGACGACGATCTCGTTGAACGAGATCGGCACGCCGAGCAGGACGGCGACCTGGGCGACGAGGAACGACGGGACGAGGGCGGCGATCGACCGGCGGGGGCCGAGCGACGAGTAGTCCCGGGCGAGCGACTTGATCATCCGGGGCGCGCCGGTCCACGATCCCGCGAGGATCCCGATCCCGCCCCCGACGAGGACGGCCACGAGCGGGATCGCCGTCACGTCGTCGAGCAGGGGCAACACGGGGCCGACGGCGAGGCCGACCTGGCTGCCGCCGGCCGAGAAGGCGACGAGCGATCCGAGCGTCAGCAGGACCCGCCTGAGGCCGCGTGTCTCGTCGCGGGCGATGTCGCGGGAGACGGCCACGGCGACGGTGGCGGCGACGACGAGGGACACGCCCGCGGGGAGCAGCCACCCGTCGGCACCGAGGGTTCGCCGAACCAGCGACGCGAGCGACCCCGGCGTCCCGTGCGGGCCGAGGAAGGCGAACCGGACGTTCGCGAGGACGGCACCGACGAGGCCCGCGAGCAGGGCGACGCTGTAGCGCTCGGGGACGTCGGGGCGCGGCAGGACGCGGGCGATCCCGTAGGCGATGCCGCCGCCGACGAACGGGGTCAGGACCCAGACGGCCACGATCACGCGGTACGTCGACCACACAGGGGTGCCTCCGAGCGCGAGGCCGACGCCGATGACCGCGCCGGTGACGGTGAACGCGGTCGCGATGGGGTAGCCGGTTTGGATGCCGATCGACATCAGTCCGGCGCCGATGACGAGGACGGCGATCACGCCCGCGGCCGGGAGACTGACCCCGGCGACCAGCCCGCTCCCGACGGTCTCCGAGACGTTCGCCCCCTGGACGACGGCGCCGGCGAAGCCGAAGACGCCGACGACGAAGGCCGCGCGCATCGTCGAGATGGCGTTGGCGCCGACCGCCGGAGCGAACGGCGTGGCGCCGCTCGACCCCGCGCCGATGACCCAGGCCATGAACAGGCTCGCGAGGCCGGCGACGGCGAACAGACCGACGAGTGACGGATCCATCAGCGGGCGGGCCCACCCGATAGCGAGTCGGTCGCGTCCCGCCGGGCAGTGACCATCGACCCACTCGCCATCGAACTCCTCACCATCGGGCCGCGTCAGTCACCCGCGAGGGATTCCTGACTGGCGGCGCAGTTGTTCGGACCTAGTTCGAGCGTGAACGCCTCCTCGTCGTCGACGGCGTTCTGCCCGAGGTTCGTCGCGATGATGTCCTCGTAGTTGGCCGGCCGCGGCGGCATGTCCGAGAGGATCAGGTCGACGAACTCGTCTTCCTCCATGGTGAGCGCGCTCATCTCGTCGACGAGGGTGCCGATCGGCGCAGTGTAGGTGCCGTCGGCGGCGGGGACGGCGGCGTCGCTGAAGTGGGCGCCGCCGACGAGCGTGTCGTCCGGGAGCGCGAGCACCCGCTCCTGGAGCGACTCGTAGAGCATGCGCGCGGCGTCGGGCGCACCCTCGTCGCCCTCCTCCAGGTCGGGACGGGCGACGCTCTCGACGAAGAGCCCGTCGCCGGTCGCCAGCAGGCCCCCGCCGACGAGGTAGGAGGTCATCCCGGTCGTGTGGCCGGGCGTGTAGACCGCCTCGACCGTGACGTCGCCGACCTCGAACGTGTCGCCGTCGGCCGCCGTGGTCACCTCGTCCGCGTACGTGACGCCGCGGCCGACCGCGGCCTCGGGGATGACGCCCTCGACGCCGGCGGGGTCGAGATCGCGGACGCCCGAGATGTGGTCGGCGTGGACGTGCGTGTCGAACGCGTAGGTCAACTCGACGCCCAGTTCCTCGGCGTCGGCGAGGTAGCGGTCGGTGAACGCCCGGAGCGGGTCGATCACGGCCGCCTCGTCGCCGTCGTAGACGAGGTAGCCCAGACAGCCCGAGGAGGGACGCTGGTACTGGAGGAGCGTCCCGGGTCCGTCGTAGTCCGTGACCTCGACGGTCTCGTAGATGCTCGCCCAGCCGTTCATACCGTCCTCGAGGTGGTCGACGTCGTACCCGCGTTCCGCGAGCGTGCCCGCGACGAACTCGCTGGCACCGCCCTTCGCACACAGGACGGTCACCTCGCGATCGTCGGGGACCTGTGCGAGGACGTCGTCCGAGACCTCCTCGTCAAGGAACTCGAAGTAGGGGACGTTGATCGACTCGACGTTCTCGCCGTCGATCTTCCACTCCTCGTAGTCCGATGGCATCCGCGCGTCGAGGAGGGTGACCTCCTCGCCCGCGTCGATGCGGTCCTTCAGCGTCTCGGGCGCGACGGTCTCGACTTCGACGTCCGGAGTCGGGAAGTCTTCGGGGTTCATGTCGTGCACTTCCCCCTACAGGACTCTCGCACTAAAGAGTTTGCATAGTAGTGTAACTATCGCCCAATACAGTTTCGCACGAAGTAGTGGGCAAAAGTCCCGGGCGTTCGGTTTACTGTACATCTCGCCCATATCTGGGTCGTTCAGGAGCCGCTACAAGAATTGTTTCGAACCTCTAGCCAGCGGTAGTGTATTTTTGTTCCAATACAGACCCTCCCCGATGTCGCCGGTACGCGAACCGACCGTCGTTACTCGACCTGCCTCGGATCAAGGACCGGCGTCAGGCGTCGCCCGGGCGCGATCGATACAGCAGATTTGCGTCGCCGACGGGTGACCTCCGTCCGGGCCCGTCACGGAAGCCGAGACGCGAATCCGGAACGGAGGAGCGACGACGCGGCCGGGCCTCCGGGCACCGTCGCTTTCCCTCTCGGCGCCGAACGTCAGTCCTGGTGTTTCAGTCGCTCGGCGACGACGCCCGGCACCGTCGACTTGCAGACGCGGCACCGCCAGGAGGGTGCGGCCGTCCCCTCCAGTTTGTCCATGTCCGCCGCGGTCTCGATGACGGTGTGACACGCCGGACACCGGTAGGTCCGCTGTGACATGGGTCGACTCGGGGCGGGGAGGCCTTAACTCTCACCCGAGTGAGCGGGCCGATGGCTCGACGCGGTCACCGGAAGCGTTCGGACTCCTTCCAGCGCCGTCGCGTCCGGGCGATCTCGCCCGCCTCCTCGCGAACCTGGTCGACGTTCTCGACGACGTCGGACAGCGTGAACACGCCCCGGAGCTCCAGGCCCTCGAGGACGACGAGTTTCTTGATCCCGTTCTCTCGCATCTTGCGCGCGGCCGTGAGCACCGTCGTCGAGGGGTTGACGTGCTCGACCGGCGAGGACATCGCCGCCCGCGCCGGGATCTCGCCGAGCGCGCGCTCGGTTCGGTAGGCGGCCAGCAGCGCGTCGGACTCGGTCACGATGCCGGCGTGGGCGCCGTCCCGGACGATCACGACGCTGCCGACGTCGCGGCGGAACATGCGCTCGACGCACGTCCGGAGGCTCTCGTCGGCGGTCGCCGTCACCACGTCGGCGGACATCAACTCCCGTACCTGCATTGGGGGTAGACTCCAGAGCCCGGACCAAATAGGTTGTTCCGCGCCGATACACGACATGTCGCGATACGAAATCGGGCGTCGCGCCGGTGAGCGCCGACCGTGCGGAACGATCCCGACGTCCGAGTCGCCGGAAAGCGACCGTCGAGACCCGGCGGTCGGAGCGGTCGCGGCCCCCCCGACAGTCGGGCCAGGACGACCCAGGTAGTGGATGCCAGGACGACCAAGACAGTCGACGGGAGGTGGTCCCGGCAGTCGACGGGAAGCGGTCCCGGCAGTCGACGGGAGGCGACCCAGACAGTGAAGGGGGACGACCCGTCGTCGAGTGACCGAAAAAGGTGTCGCGCGAGGCGTCGTTCAGAGGAAGTCTTCGACGTAGTCGGCGACCTCGTTGGGCGTGTCGCCGACGGGGACGCCGGCGTCGTTGAGCGCCTCGATCTTGGAGGCGGCGGTGCCGGTTCCCGAGCCGCTGACGATGGCGCCGGCGTGACCCATGCGCTTGCCCGGCGGCGCCGTCCGGCCGGCGATGAAGCCCGCGACCGGCGTGTCCATGTACTCGGCGATGTACCTGGCGGCTTGCTCCTCGTCCTCGCCGCCGATCTCGCCGCACATCACGACGGCCTCGGTGTCGTCGTCGGCCTCGAAGGCTTCGAGGGCGTCGACGAACGAGGTGCCGATGATCGGGTCGCCGCCGATGCCGATGGCGGTCGTCTGGCCGATGCCGCGCTCGGTGAGGTTCGAGACGACCTGGTAGGTGAGCGTCCCCGAGCGCGAGACCAGGCCGACGTCGCCGGACTCGAAGATGTTGCCGGGTAGGATGCCGAGTTTGGCCTCGCCGGGCGTGATGATGCCGGGGCAGTTCGGTCCGATGAGGGCGGTGTCGACCTCCGAGAGGCGCTTGTTCACCCGCGCCATGTCCTGGGTCGGGATGCCCTCGGTGATCGCCACCACGAGGTCGAGGTCGGTGTCCAGCGCCTCGAACAGCGCGTCCGCGGCGAACGCGGGCGGGACGAAGACGACGGAGGCGTCGGCGTCCTCCTCGCGGACGGCGGCGTGGACGGTGTCGTAGACGGGGACGCCGTCGACGTCCTGGCCGCCCTTGCCGGGAACCGCGCCGGCGACGACGTTGGTCCCGTACTCGATCATCTGCTCGGTGTGGAAGCGGCCCTCGCCGCCGGTGATCCCCTGGACGACCACGCGCGTGTCGTCGTCGACGAAGACGGACATCAGCCGCTCACCTCCTCGGCGTTCTGGACGGCACGCTTGACAGCGGACTCCAGGGTCGACTCGACCTGCACGAGGTCGGTGTTGAGGATCTCCATGCCCTCCTCGGCGTTGGTGCCCGCCAGCCGGACGACCACTGGCTTCGGGATCTCGTCGAACCGTTCGAGGGCCTCGTTGATCCCCTGGGCCACCTCGTCGCCGCGGGTGATGCCGCCGAAGATGTTGAACACGACGCTGTCGACGTTCTCGTCGGAGAACACCATGTCCAGCGCGTTTGCGACGCGCTCGGCCTTGGCGCCGCCGCCGATGTCGAGGAAGTTCGCCGGTTCGCCGCCGAAGTGGTCCACGAGGTCGAGCGTCGTCATCACGAGCCCGGCGCCGTTGCCGATGATCCCGACGTTCCCGGAGAGGCGGACGTAGTCGAAGCCGTACTCGTTTGCCTTCGCCTCCAGGTCGTCGCCGGCGGCCTCCTCCTCCATCTCGGCGAGGTCCGGATGCCGGAACAGGGCGTCGTCGTCGATGTTGAGGACCGCGTCGGCGGCGATCACCTCGCCGTCGTCGGTGACCATGAGCGGGTTGATCTCGGCGTCGGCGGCGTCGGAGTCCTCCCAGAGGTCGTACAGCGTCGAGAGGACGGACGACACGTCGCGGGCGAGTTCGGCGGGGACGCCCGCGTCGTAGACGGCCTTGCGGGTCTGGTAGGGGTGGATGCCGAACGCGGGGTCGACGTGCTCGCGTGCGATGGCGTCGGGCTCCTCGGCGGCGACCTCCTCGATGTTGACGCCGCCCTGCTCGGAGACCATGGCGACGGGCTTGCCCTCCCCGCGGTCCATGGTGACGCCGACGTACAGTTCGTTGACGAAGTCGACGCCCGCCTCGACCAGCACGCGCTCGACCGTGTAGCCCTTGAGATCCATCCCGAGGATGTCCTCCGCGTACTCGCGCGCCTCGTCCTCGTCGGTGGCGATCTTGATGCCGCCGGCCTTGCCGCGACCGCCGACGTGGACCTGTGCCTTGATTGCCGCCGGGAACCCGACCGCCTCGACCGCCTCCATGACCTCCTCGACGCTCGACGCGAGCCTCGACTCGGGGGTCGGGATTCCGGCCTCGGAGAAGACCTCCTTGGCCTGGTACTCGTGAAGTCTCATCGGGTGTGAGAGAGGGAGACAGGCCGTTAAATTCCGTCGGTTTCGACCCGGTCGACGGCCGCCGGCGACGACTCGCAGCCGCGGGCCCGAGGGCGGGGGCGTCCACCTTTATCCGCGCGGCAACCGACCCACCGCGTATGCGCGCAGTCCGCTACCACGAACACGGCGGCACCGACGTCCTGCAGGTAGACGAGATCGACCGGCCCGATCCCGGCCACGGGGAGGTCGTCGTCGAGGTCGCGGCCGCCGGCGTCAACCCCGTCGACACCTACTTCCGGGAGGGATCGTACGAGCCGTTCACGCTGCCGATGATCCCCGGGTGCGACGTCGCCGGGGAGGTGGTCGGCGTCGGGGCCGGCGTCTCGGCCGTCGACGCGGGCGATCCGGTGTTCGCCACCGGCCTCGGCGCCCAGCACCAGGGGACCTACGCCGAGTACGTCAGCGTGCCCGCGGATCGGCTGGCGCGCCTGCCCGACGGCGTCGAGCTCGTCGAGGCGGGCGCGGCGGGCGTCGTCGCCGGCACGGCCTGGCGGGCGCTGATCGACCACGCCGGCCTCGAACCCGCGGAGGCCGCCCTGATCCACGGCGGGAGCGGCGGCGTCGGCCACGCCGCGGTGCAGGTCGCCGCCGCGGCGGGCGCCCGCGTACTCACGACCGCCTCCCCGACGTACCACGAGCGCCTCCGCGAACTGGGCGCCGACGTCGTTTTCGACTACTCCAGGGACGACCTGGCCGACGCCGTGCGTGAGGCCAGCGGCGGCGGCGTCGACGTCGTCCTCGACCACCGGCTGGACGACTATCTGCAGTTCGACGCCGACGTGGCCGCGACCGGGGCGCGCGTCGTCGGCATCGGCGAGCACGACCCCGCGGTCGGCCTCTCCGACGACGGAGTCGCCCGGAGCAAGGACGTCAGCTACCAGTTCATGTCGCTGTTCAACGCGCCCCGACTGGCCGACATCCTCGACCGCCTCGCCGTCCTCCTGGACCGGGGCGACCTCTCGATCGAGGTCGCGCGGACGCTCGACCTCGACGAGGCGGCCGAGGCCCAGCGCGCCGTGCTGGAGGACTCCTTCCTCGGGAAGGTCGTCCTCACGCCCTGAGGGGCGCCGGGAATCCGGGAGAGCGCGCCAGGCGACGGCCGCCCCGGGTTTTACCTCGCTCGCGCCCGTGTTTGGAGGCATGTCAGTCGAGTTTGATTTCTCGGATCGGGTCGCGCTCGTGACGGGCGCGAGCGGCGCGCTCGGCAGCGCCGTCGCCGAGGCGTTCGCGGGGGCGGGCGCGACGGTCGCCGCCGTCGACGTGCGCGAACCGGACGACGAGGACGCCCTGCTCGACCCCTCGGTGGTCGACTTCTACGAGGCCGACCTCACCGACGAATCGGACGTCGAGCGGGTGGTGGGCGAGGTCGTCGACGACCACGACCACCTCGACGCGGTGTGCAACGTCGCGGGGACGTGGAAGGGCGGCGACCCCGTCGACGAGACGGACGTCGAGACGTTCGACCTGCTGTTCGACGTCAACCTCAAGACGATGTTCCTCACCTCGAAGCACGCGGTCCCCCACCTCCGCGAGACGGAGGGGGCCATCGTCTCGGTGTCGGCGCGCTCGTCGCTCGAAGGCGGTGAGGGCGACGGCCCGTACCGGGCCTCGAAGGCCGGCGTCCGCCTGCTGACCGAGACGCTCGCCGAGGAGAACGAGGGGACGGTACGGGCGAACGCGATCATGCCGAGCGTCATCGACACGCCGATGAACCGGGAGATGATGCCCGACGCCGACCACGAGAAGTGGGTCGATCCGGCCGACATCGCCCGGGTGGTCGCGTTCCTCTGCTCGGACGCCGCGACGGTCACGAGCGGCGCGGCGGTGCCGGTGTACGGCGAGGCGTAGGGCGACCCGTCGTCGAGCCGTCCCCGGCCAGCCGTCGTCGAGCCGTCCCCGGCCAGCCGTCGTCGAACCGTCGCCGGCCAGCCATCGTCGAACCGTCGCCGACCGCGACCCGCCGATACCGGTGGGGTCGGCCGAAACCGCGGCGACCTTTAGGCTCCGGGACGCAGCCGGTTGCATGGCTCCCTTCGGGATTCCGACCGTGGTCGTGCTCGCGCTCGTCCCCGCCCTCCTCTGGGGGTTCACGCCCGTCATCGAGAAGCGCGCGCTCTCGGGCGGCGGCGTCCCGCTCCAGGCCGCGGTGACCGTCATCGGCGTCGACGCCGCCATCTACGTGCTCCTGCTGGTGGCCCGGGGCGAGGTGCCCTTCCTCGACCTCTCGCTCGGCACCCTCGCGGTGTTCGTCCTCGCGGGCTTTTTCGGCACCGCCATCGGTCGGATCGCCATCTTCGCGGGGAACGCCAGGGTGGGCGCGAGCATCAGCAGCGCCGTCGTCAGCGCCCGCCCGCTGTTCGCGACGGCGCTCGCCATCGGCTTCCTCGGGGAGGACGTCACGCTCGCGACGGTCGCCGGGGTGGTCGTACTCGCCGTCGGTCTGGCGGTGCTGTCGCTCGCCAGGGGCGGCGACCTGGAGGGGTGGGAGCCGCGGGAGCTACTCGTCCCGCTCGTGGCCGCGATCTGTTTCGCCGTCGGCAACGTCCTGCGCCGGTTCGGCCTGCTCACGGAGGAGGTGAGCGCCCTGGAGGCGGTCGCGCTCAACGAAGTCGCGGCGCTGCTCGTGTTGCTCGCCTACGCGGCGATCCGCGGGCGGCGGGACCTGCTCACCCGGCCGCCGCGGACCTACGCCGTCTTCGGCGCCAGCGGCGTGATCACCGCCGTCGCGCTCCTCTCGATGTTCACGGCCTTCTCGCTCCCCGGGGGGCAGGTCGCGCTCGTCGACCCGCTCATGGCCACCGCGCCGCTGTTCACCCTGGTGTTCTCGGCGGTGCTGCTCCGGGACCTCGAACGCGTCTCCGTCGGCGTCGTCGCCGGCGCGGTGCTCGTCGTGATCGGCGTGGCGCTCGTGACCGCCGGGCCCGCCGCGGTCGCCGGCGCCTGAGGCGTCGACCCCCCGCGGCACCTCGACGGTAGGCCGCCGCCGTCGACGCACCGAGTTCGACGGACGTCGAACTCCCTTTCCACGGATTGCGGAACCCCTTTTAGCCCCGGGACCGCACGGATGTTCCAATGACAGGTGGTCCGCCGTGACCATGGACGACCGGATCGAGGAACTCCGGGAGAAGCGCGCGGAGGCCGCGAAGGGCGGCGGCGAGGAGCGCATCGAGGCCCAGCACGAGAAGGGGAAGCTCACCGCTCGCGAGCGCATCGACTACTTCCTGGACGACGGCACCTTCAGCGAGATCGACCGATTCCGGACCCACCGGAACAAGTCGTTCGGCATGGAGGAGACACAGATCCCCGGCGACGGCGTCGTCACGGGGTACGGCGAGGTCGACGGGCGGACGGTGTTCGTCTTCGCCCACGACTTCACCGTCTTCGGCGGATCGCTCGGCGAGGTGTTCGCCGAGAAGGTGTGCAAGCTCATGGACCGGGCGATGGAGGTCGGCGCCCCGCTGATCGGACTGAACGACTCCGCGGGCGCGCGCATCCAGGAGGGGGTCGCCTCGCTCGCCGGGTTCACCGAGATCTTCCACCGCAACCAGAAGGCGTCGGGCGTCATCCCCCAGATCTCCGCGATCATGGGCCCCTGCGCCGGCGGCGCGGTCTACTCCCCCGCGATCACGGACTTCGTGTTCATGGTCAAGGACACGAGCCACATGTTCATCACCGGGCCGGACGTGATCGAGACCGTCACCGGGGAGCAGGTCTCCTTCGAGGAACTCGGCGGCGCGGTCACCCACTCCTCGACCTCCGGCGTGGCGCACTTCGCCGCGGACTCCGAGGAGGCGGCGCTCGACGACATCCGGCGCCTCCTCTCGTATCTCCCGCAGAACAACGTCGAGGATCCCCCGCGCGTCGAGCCCTGGGACGACCCCGAGCGCGCCGACGAGTCGCTGACGAGCGTCGTGCCAGACCAGCCCCGCAAGCCCTACGACGCCGTGGACGTGATCGACGGGGTCGTCGACGAGGGCTCCTTTTTCGAGGTCCACGAGAACTTCGCCAAGAACGTCGTCGTCGGCTTCGCCCGCCTCGACGGCCACAGCGTCGGCGTCGTCGCCAACCAGCCCCGGGTCAACGCCGGCACGCTGACCGTCGACGCCTCGATGAAGGCGTCGCGGTTCGTCCGCTTTTGCGACGCGTTCAACCTCCCGATCCTGACGTTCGTCGACGTGCCGGGCTACATGCCCGGTACCGACCAGGAGCACCGGGGGATCATCCGCCACGGCGCAAAACTGCTGTACGCGTTCAGCGAGGCGACCGTCCCCCTCATGACGGTGATCACCCGCAAGGCCTACGGCGGCGCCTACTGCGTGATGGCCTCGAAGCACCTCGGCGCCGACGTCAACTACGCCTGGCCCACGGCCGAGATCGCCGTCATGGGCCCGCAGGGCGCGGTGAACATCCTCTACAGCGAGGAACTGGCGGCCGCCGAGGACCCCGAGGCCCGCCGGCAGGAGCTGATCGACGAGTACCGCGAGGAGTTCGCCAACCCCTACACCGCCGCCGACCGGGGCTTCGTCGACGACGTGATCGAGCCGACCGAGACCCGCGCCCGCCTGATCGACGACCTGCACGTCCTCCGGTCGAAGCGGGAGTCGACGCCCGAGAAGAAACACGGCAACCTCCCGATCTGAGATGGCGACCGATCAGGACGCCGCGTCCGCGACGACCGCGACCGACGACGCGCCGGCGCTCGACGGCCTCCGGATCCCGGCGGACGCGACGCCCGACGAGGCCGCCGCCATCGCCGCCGCGGTCGGCGCCCATCTGCGGGACCGCGAGGCCGCGGCCGCCGCGGCCGCCGCGAGCGAGGAGGAGACCTGGGACGGCGAGCGCTGGCGGTTCGGGGGCCGACTCGCCGCGCTCGGCCGCCGGGAGCGACGCGTCCCCGCGGGAGCGCCGACGGACGCCTGGGCCGCCGCCGGGCGTAGCGACCGGTTCTGAGAGCGTCGCTCGCGGCAGAGCCACCCGGGATCGACGGCCGCGCGGCTCGGCGGGCTGGTTACTTCGAGAACGGAAACTCGCTTACGCGCTGGCGGCGGCGCCGGCCTTCTTTCGGGTGATGTAGCCGGCGATGCGGTTGCGGACGCCCTTCGACTCGACGTTGGTGAGCTTCTCGACGCTGTCCTTGTTCGTCTCGAAGTCCGTGTTGAACGCCTGCGGGTAGCGCTCCAGGAGCACTGTCGCCAGCTGTTTGACGTACTTGGGCTTGATGGCCATACGGGTTCGTTCCCCCGTCCGCCACTAAAACGATTCGTTCCGCGCCACGGCGCGCGACGGCGTGGCACGGGCGCGTCGGCCCCGGCCCGCGACGCTGGGAGACGTGCGCGTTCGGCCCCCGGCCCGCGACGCCGGGGCACGTGCGCGCTCGCTCGATCAGCGCTCGGCGAGCAACTCGTCCAGCGCGTCGCGCACGCGCCGGAGGACCCGCGGGTCGTCGCTGGGCCGGCCGACGCTGACCGCGTCGGCGCCGTACCCGAGGTACTCGGCGACGGTGTCGCGGTCGCGTACCCCGTTGTTGGCGACCACGGCGCAGTCGCCCCCCGCGTGGTCGACGGACTCGACCACCTCCCGGATCACCGGCTCGGAGTCCATCGCGTCGACGTGGAGCAGGTCGGCGCCCGCGTCGTCGAGGCGGGCGGCCAGGGCGGACAGGTCGACGCCGGGGACCTCGGCCCGCACCTTGACGCTCACGGTCGGCCCCTCGCTCGCGGCGGCGCGGACGTACTCGCAGAGGCGGTCGCCGTCGCGGAGGAGCGTCTCGCCGGCCCCGACCGCGCACAGTTCGTCCTGGCGGCAGTGAGCGTTCACCTCCAGGATCGCGCCCCGGTCGGCGCAGGTGGCGGCCGCGCGCCGGAGCGGTTCCGTCGAGGTGGTGCGGACGTTGAACCCCGGGCGCAGGGGGACGTCCGCGAGCGCGGCCAGTTCGCGGTTGAGGAAGGCGACCGGGTCGTCGGGGAGGAACTCCTCGCGGTCGCGGTCGGCGACCATCTCGCGGGCGGCCTCGCGGGTCGCGTCGTCGAGGGCGATCCCGCCGAGGAACGCCGCGCCGGCGGAGGCGGCGCCGCCCCGCGCCCAGGCCGCGTCGGCCTCGCCGCTGAGGCTGGCCAGCGCGAGGGGCGGGTCGAACGGCGGAGACCGGCGACCGCCGGCGCGTCGAGCGCTCATCCGCCCACCGACGCGAGCGCCTCCTCGCAGGCGGCCGCGACCCGCGCGGCGTCGGCCGGGCCGTCGATGCGGGTGTCGGTGCGCACGACCGGGCGGTCGAGGTCGGTGCCGTCCGCGTCGTCGAGGACGAACGCGTCCGCGAAGGGGTAGGCGCGAGCGACGCCCCGCGTGCTGGCCTCGCGGCCGACGCCGCGCATGAGTTCCGCCGCCGGCCCGGAGAACACCCGGTCCTCGACGAACGGCGAGACGGCGACGACCGGCGTCGACGCCAGCGCCTCCCGGACGCCGGGCAGCGCTAGCATCGGCCCGACGCTCGTCACCGGGTTCGACGGGCCGACGACGACGGGGTCGGCCAGCGCGTCGAGCACCGCGTCGGTCGGTTCGGCCGCGTCGGCCCCGCGGAACTCCACGTCCTCGACCGGCGGGTCGGCCCGGCGGGCGACCCAGTAGGCTTGAAAGTGGAGCGGCCCCTCGGCGGTGTGGACGATGGTGGCGACGGGGTCGTCGCTCATCGGCAGGAGGGCGACGTCGAGGCCGAAGGCGTCGGCGAGCCGGCGGGTCACCTCGGTGAGCGAGTGCCCCTCGTCGAGCAGGCTCGTGCGCGTGAGGTGCACGGCGCGGTCGCGGTCGCCGATCTCCATGAACTCGGCGACGCCGGAGAAGCGCCGCCACCGGGCGATGTCGCGGCCGGCGGTCTGGCGCTCGTCGGGGAGGTAGCGCGGCCCCGAGTCGAGGTCCGCGGCGTCGGCGAGCCGGCGGAGTTCGTCGTGGGTCTCGGTCGTGTCGCCGGCGATCCCCCACCAGCGTTCGCGGTCGATGACGCCGCCGCCGTGGAAGAGCACGGTGTCGAGGTCCGGGCAGACGAGGTGGCCCCCGAGTTCGACGTCGTCACCGGTGTTGCCGACGACGGTCGTCTCGTCGGGCGGGAACACCTCGCCGGCGCCGTCGAGGAGCTTTGGGGTTCCGGTGCCCCCGGCGAGGAACGTGACCATGGTTACCGGTCGGCGGGCCGGGGCTTTACTCCTGTGGGCGCGGCCAGGTGGCGCGGTCGTCTGTCCGCCGCAAGTGGCGCGATCGTCTATCGGCCGTAGGTGGCGCGGTCGTCTGTCGCGCAGCGACGACACGCGTGCGACGCTTTTTGTGTGATCGCGGCGAACGCGGTGGTATGCTGACGATCAAGGACAGCGTCCACGACCACATCGAGGTCGAGGGCGTTGCCGAGGCGCTGCTCGACACGCCGGCGGTCCAGCGCCTGCGTCACGTCTCCCAGCTCGGGACGGTCTCCCTCGTGTACCCCTCCGCCAACCACACCCGGTTCGAGCACTCGCTCGGCGTCTACCACCTCGCCAACCGCGCGCTCGACAGCCTGAACGTCGAGGGCGAGGCCGGAGAGCGGGTCCGGGCGGCGGCGCTGCTGCACGACGTCGGCCACGGCCCGTTCAGCCACAACGTCGAGGGCGTCACCCACCGCCATACCGGCAAGTACCACGACGACGTCGGGGAGCTGCTGACCCGCGGCGAGGTCGGCGACGTCCTCCGCGAGCACGACCTCGACCCCGGGACCATCGCCGGCCTCGTGGGGGGTGAGGGCCGGTACGGGCAACTGGTCTCCGGCGAACTCGACGTCGATCGCATGGACTACCTGGTGCGCGACGCCCACCACACGGGCGTCCCCTACGGCACCATCGACCACGAGCGCCTCGTCCGCGCGCTCACCTTCGTCGACGGCGAACTCGTGCTCGACGAGGGCAACGTCCAGACCGCCGAGTCGCTGCTGCTCGCGCGCGCGCTGATGAACCCGACCGTCTACACCCACCACGTCGCCCAGATCGGCAAGGCGATGCTCAGGCGCGCCAGCGAGCGCCTGCTCGCGACGTCGCCGGACCTCGACGCCGCCGACCTCCGGCGGATGAACGACCACGACCTGCTGGTGGCCCTGCGGTCCACGCCGGCGACCGAGGCCACCGCCGAGCGGTTGCTCACGCGCGACCTGTACAAGCGCGCGGTCTGGACCGAGATCGACGACGTGCCCGACGCGGTGCTCGGGGCCGACCACGAGGCGATCCGGGCCTACGAGGCGGAGATCGCGTCGGCGGCCGACGTCGACGAGCGGCGCGTGATCCTCGACGTGCCCGAGCCGCCGACGATGACCGAGTCGACCTCGCGGGTGATCGTCAACGGCGAGGTGCGCCGCCTGGAGCGCCAGTCGCCGCTCGTGAGCGCCCTCCGAACCGCGAGCCGGAACCAGTGGCGCCTCGGAGTCTACGCGCCCGCCGAGGACGTCGACCGGGTCGGTCGCGCCGCGGTCGACGCGCTCGACCTCGACGTCGACGGCACGCTCGTCAGCCACGTCCGGGGGGGCCTGCACGCGACGCTCGACGAGTTCGGCTGAGCCGCCGAGTTCGGGGGGTTCAAGCCGCCGGACGGTCACGTGTGGTCCATGAGCGAGGACGCTGCGCCGGCCGGCCCCGGGGGATCGAGCGACGGCGCCGGGAGAGCGGCCGACCCCACCGAGGAACTGGACCGGGTGACCGTCGCCGGCGACGAGCGGGTCGTCGTCGAGGGGACGATCCTCCGCGGCCGGTCGTTCGAGCCGATCGAGGGGCACGTGGTGATCGAGGGCGGCGAGGTCGTCGCGGTCGAGGAGCACCGGACGGACGCGGACGCGATCGTCCTCCCGGCGTTCGTCAACGCCCACACCCACATCGGGGACTCGATCGCCAAGGAGGCCGGCGAGGGGCTGTCCCTCGACGACCTCGTCGCGCCGCCGGACGGCCTCAAACACCGGCTGCTTCGCGCCGCCGACACCGAGGAACTGGTGGCCGCCATGCGCCGGTCGCTCCGGCAGATGATCGCCAGTGGGACGGCCGCCCACGTCGAGTTCCGCGAGGGCGGACTGCCGGGCGTCCGGGAGTTCCGGCTGGCGGCCAACGGCCTGCCGATCGAGCCGGTCCTGCTGGGTCGCGAGACCGAGGAGGCGATGCGCGCCGCCGACGGCTTCGGCGCGAGCGGCGCCCGCGACGCCTCCTTCGACCAGGTGCGCAACGCCACCCGCGAGGCCGGCAAGCTCTTCGGCATCCACGCCGGCGAGCGCGACCCCCACGACGTCAATCCGGCGCTCGACCTCGACCCCGACTTCGTCGTGCACATGGTCCACCCGGAGGACCTCCACCTCGAACGGGTCGAGGACGGCGGCGTCCCCGTCGTGGTCTGCCCCCGCTCGAACCTCGTCACGAAGGTCGGCGTGCCGCCGATCCGCGAACTGGTCGAGCGGACGACCGTCGCGCTCGGCACCGACAACGTGATGCTCAACAGCCCCTCGATGTTCCGCGAGATGGAGTTCGCCGCCAAACTGGCGGACGTGCCCGCCGCCGAGGTGCTGCGGATGGCGACGGTCCACGGCGCCGACGTCGCCGGGCTGAACTGCGGCCTGATCGAGGAGGGACGGGACGGAAAACTGCTGGTGCTGGACGGCGACTCCGACAACCTCGGCGGCGCGCGCGACGTGGTGCGCGCGGTCGTCCGCCGGGCCGGCGAGGGCGACGTCGAGCGGGTCGTCCTCTGATCGGCGAGCGCCGGTCGGTGAACGGGCGCGGCCCGGTCGAGCGTCCGGCGCCGTCAGGCCGTCGAGCGTCCGGCGCCGTCAGGCCGGCCGGAGGTGCTCGCAGTCGCCCGAGTGGACGGTGATCTCCCGCTCGCCGGGCGGCCCGCCGTCCCTGCGGACGACGAGCGCCCCGACGTCGGTGACGTCGACCGCCTCACCCTCGACGGTCCCGCTCGCCGTCTCGACCCGGACGCGCCGACCGAGGGTGTCGGCGTGCTCGCGCCAGGCCGGGACGATCCCGTCCGGGTCGGCCGCCAGGTCGTGGAAGGTTTCGAGGAGGCGCTGGACGAACCGCCGGCGGTCGACGTCGCCCGCCTGCGCGCGGAGGCTGGTCGACCCCGGCGGGAGGTCGTCGGCGTCGACGTTCGCGTTGACGCCGATCCCCACGACGAGCCAGGACACCCGGTCGGCCTCGCCCTCCATCTCGGTCAGGACGCCCGCGAGCTTCGCGTCCTCGCCGCCCCCGGTCCCGGCGTCGGGCCCGGCCCGGCCGTCCCCACCGTCGCCCCGCACGAGCACGTCGTTCGGCCACTTGATCCCGGCGTCGACGCCGACCTCGCGGGCCGCGCGGGTGACCGCGACCGCGGCCGCGAGCGTGTACAGCGGGGCCTGGGCCGGCGGCCGGTCGGGCCGGAGGAGGATCGAGAGCCACACCCCGCCCGGCGGCGAGCGCCACTCCCGGGAGCGTCGCCCCCGGCCGCCGGTCTGCGCGTCCGCGAGCACGACCACGTCGGCGTCGCCCTCGCCCGCGAGGGCGCGCGCCCGATCGTTGGTACTCGCCAGGGCCTCGTGGTACTCGATCCGGTAGGTCGCGTCGAGGCCGAACGCGACCGCCTCGCCGCCGTAGGCGGGGACGTCGCGGACGACGTACCCCGCCTCGGTCCCCTCGATCTCGAAGCCCGCCTCGCGAAGGGCGTCGACCTGCTTCCAGACGGCGGCCCGGGAGATCCCGAGGCGATCCGCGAGCGCCGGGCCGGCGACCGGGCCGTCGGCCAGCGCGTCGAGCAGCGTGCGGCGCGTCTCGTTCATCGCGCGCCCCCGCACGTCGCACACCACGTCGCGCGGCCCGTCGGTGGCGCCGCCCGTCGCGGGGCGTCCGCGGCGGTCACTCGATGACGACGAGCGCGTCGCCCATGTCGACGGACTCGCCCTCGCTCACGAGCACCTGCGAGACGGTGCCGCCGCGCTCGGTGACCACGTCGTTCTCCATCTTCATCGCCTCCAGCACGCAGACGACGTCGCCGGCGCCCACCTCGTCGCCCTCTTCGACTTCGACCGAGAGGATCGTCCCCTGCATCTCCGCCGTGACGGTCTCGCCGTCGCCCTCGATCACGGGCGCGTCGTCTCCGTCGTCGTCCGCGGCGGCCGGCCGGCCCGGACGGCCGGACCCGCCGCGATCCCCGCCCGCGCCGCTCGGCGTCGGGATCGCCGGCGCGCCGCGTTCCTCCAGGGCGACGTCGAAGCGCTTGCCGTTGACCTCCACGGTGAACGTCCGCTCGGTCACCTCCTCGTCCTCGTCGGTCTCGTCGGCTTCGGCGGCCGTTCCCCAGCGCTCGACGGCCCGCTCGATCCGCTCGGGGTCGAGCACCTCGTCGAGGTACTTGGTCGTGTGGGTGCCCGCGCGGAACGCCTCGTCGGTGACCATCAGGCGGTGGAACGGGAGGATCGTCTGGAGCCCCTCGATCTCGTACTCGGAGAGGGCGCGCTCGGCTCGGGCGAGGCACTCTTCTCGATCACTTGCGGCCACGATCAGCTTGGCGATCATCGAGTCGTAGTCGCCGCCGATGCGGTCGCCCTGGCGGACGGCGTCGTCGACGCGGACGCCGATCCCGCCCGCCGGGTCGTACGTCCGCAGGGTGCCGGTGGCGGGCGCGAAGTCGTTGGCGGCGTTCTCGGCGTTGATGCGGAACTCCATCGCGTGGCCGTCGATCTCGACCGACTCCTGGGCGAAGTCGAGTTCCTCCCCGGCGGCGACCCGGAGCTGCCACTTCACGATGTCGATGCCCGTGATCTCCTCGGTGACGCAGTGCTCGACCTGGATCCGGGTGTTCACCTCCATGAAGTAGAAGTCGGTCTCGCCGTCGTCCGCGTCCTCCACGAGGAACTCCACGGTGCCGGCGTTGGTGTAGCCGGCCTCGCTCACGCCGCGGCGGGCGGCCTCGCCGATCTCCTCGCGGAGGGCGTCGTCGAGCGCCGGGGAGGGCGCCTCCTCGATCACCTTCTGGTGGCGCCGCTGGAGCGAGCAGTCGCGCTCGCCGAGGTGGCGGACGTTGCCGTGTTCGTCGGCGAGGATCTGGACCTCGACGTGGCGGGGGTCTTCGAGGAACTTCTCGACGTACACCGAGGGGTTGTCGAAGTACGCCTCGCCCTCGCGCCGGGCGGCCTCGAACTGGGACTCGACCTCGCTCTCGTCGCGAACGACCTTCAGCCCGCGGCCGCCGCCGCCGCCCTCGGCCTTGATCGCCACCGGGTACCCGAACTCCTCGGCGAGTTCGGCGACCTCGTCGGCCGACTCGACCGGTTCGGTCGTCCCGGGCACCACGGGGACGTCGGCGGCTTTCATCAGCGACCTGGCCTTCGTCTTCTCGCCGAGGCGCTCCATGGCGTCGGCCGGCGGGCCGACCCAGGTGACGTCCGACTGCTCGACGCGCCGGGCGAACGCGGCGTTCTCGGCGAGGAAGCCGTACCCCGGGTGGATCGCGTCGGCGCCGGCCTTCCGGGCGGCGTCCAGGATCGCCTCCTGATCGAGGTAGGAGTCGGCCGCGCGCGCCGGCCCGACGTTGTACGCCTCGTCGGCGTAGCGGACGTGGCCGGCGTGCCTGTCGGCCTCGCTGTAGACGGCGACGGTTCGGACGCCCAGTTCCTCGCAGGCGCGCATCACCCGAACCGCGATCTCGCCCCGGTTGGCGACGAGAACCTTGCTGAACATGGGGATCCGTTGGCTCATGCGCCACCTCATTCTATCGGTTCCCCGCCTCGGGGGTCCGTCGCCGGTCGAGCGCGGCCGCGCCGAGACACGTCGGCGGTCGGGCGCCCCGGACGACGCCACAAGTTTCATGGTCGCCCGCGCGCCCCGTCCGCCATGCCTCGACATCGGAAACTGGCGACGGCGGCGGTGCTGGCCGGGGCCGGCGCGCTCGCGCTGGCCGCGGTCGCACTCGCCGGCGGCGTCCCGCCCGCGGCGGTCGTCGGGGGGGCGAGCGCCGGCGTCACCGGGGGGGCGGGCGCGGCGGCGCTCCTCGGGATCGCGGGCGGGCTCGCGGTCCTCGGCGGCGGACCCGTCCTCGTCGACGGTCGGCTCGGACTGGGGTTCGACCGCGTCCAGCGCGGCCTGTTCCTCGCCGGGGCGCTCGCGGCGCTCCTCGGGGTCGCCGCCCTCCTGGCCGGCTCGGTTGGCGTCACGGTCGGCCGCGGCGGCGCGGGGGTCGCGCGGACGCTCGCGCTCGCGGGATTGGCGCTCGAAACGGCCGCCGTCGGCTGGGGGGTCGTGCGGCTGGTGGCGACCGCCGCCGAGGGGAACGCGTCCGGACGCGACGGGCGGTGACCGGAGTCAGGGTCGGAAGCGGGGCGCGGGCCGGAAGCGAGGCGAGGTTCGGAAGCGGGGCGCGGGCCGGAAGCAAGGCGAGGGCCGGAGGCGAGCGTAGGGCCGGAGTCGGCGCTCGCGGGGTCGGCGCTGGCGTCCTGTCCGAGAACCGACGGGTTCATGCTGGTGGCGGCGGTGGTGGGGGCATGACCGAGCGCGAGGGACTGCGCGAGGCGGTTCGACCGGGGCGCGCCGCCGCGGCCGGCGCGGCGGCCTACGTCGTCGGCTACCTGGTCACGTACGTTCTCGTCGCGGACACCATCCGGAACTCGCTGGCAGAGCAACTGCTCGAACTCGCCAGCGACGGGGCGACCATCTGGAAGCTCGTCGGCTGGGTGTTCTACAGCGCCCAGTGGGTGACCGTGACCGTCCCGGGCCTGTTCGGCGGGTCGAACGCGGTCAACCTCGTGGAAAGCGTCGACGCCTTCGCCCCTTCGCTCCGGGCGGTGGCGCCGGTCGCCCTCCTGCTCGCGGGGGCCGCCGTCGGCTGGACGGCGGACTCCGCAGGCGAGGGGACGACGCGCGGCGCCGCCGTCGTCCTCGGGTACCTCCCGCTGGCGCTCGCGGGCGCCCTGCTCGTCCGGATTCCGCTCGGCGACGCCCGGGCGGGGCCAGACGTAATCGCCGCCGCGGCCGTGGGCGCCGGCCTCGCGCTGGTGCTCGGCGGCCTCGGCGGGACGCTCGCCGCGGCGGCGTCCGACCGCGTCTGAGGGGACCGACGGCCCGGAGCCACCGGCGACGTCAGAGTTCCAGCCCGAGCAGGTCGCCGCGGTCGACGAAGCCGTGCCGGCGGTAGAACCCCCGCGCCCGGTCGTTCACGGGGGCGACGTCGAGCACCAGCCGGTCGACCGGGAGGTCCTGACGGCGGGCGACGTCGAGGGCCGCCGCCAGCAGTTCGTCGCGGACGCCGGCGCCGCGGTGGGCCGGCGGCACGTACAGTTCCGAGAGGACGGCGGCGTCGCGGAGCATCGCCAGGGACTGAGGCAGGACGAGTGCGTAGCCGAGGAGGTCGTCCGCGTCCGGATCGGGGTCGAGGTGGGGGTCGTCGGAATCGCCGGGCGCCGCCACCGCCACGCAGTCGGGGTCGGCCGCGGCGCAGCGCGACACCCAGCCCAGGTACCGGTGGCGATAGGCCGGCGTGAGCTTCCGGTCGGGATCGGCGTCGGCGCCGTCGACGGTCGAGCGCTCGCGCTCGTACCCGCGTTTCAACTCCCAGAGCGCGTCCGCGTCGGTCGGCTGGTACGCTCTGATCTCCATGGGTCACGTTCGGCAGTCGGCGTAAAGAAGCGTTCCCCCACGCAGGGGCGCTCACTCGGTCTCCCGCTCGGTTCGCTCCGTCCGCCCCGAGAGGTCGTCGACCGCGACGCGATAGAGCCGGAAGTCGAGTTCGCGGGTCGGCGCGTCGAAGATAGAGACGAGCGGGATGTCGACCCGCCGGATCGCGCGGACGACCTGGGCGTCGATGGCGGCCTCCGTGACCTCCCGGAGGGTCCCGCGCGCGACGACGCTCGCCCAGCCGTCGTCGGTCTCGCGGTGAACGACGATCGAGACGCGGCGGTTCGGCCCCGCGAAGGCCTCCTTCTCGCTGTCGGGCGCGAAGCCGAGGCGGACGTAGAACTGTCCCGCCGCCGGGTCGTAGCCGTAGGAGACGGGGATCGAGTAGGGTTCGTCGTCGCGGGCGAAGGAGACGACCGCGACGCCCCCGTCGCCGAGGAACGACTCGATCTCCTCGTCGGTCATCGTAACGGAATGGTCTGCCATGTGTGACCAGACGACAGGGCGACGAAACAAGGTTCCGGTGGGGACGACGAGGTTCTCGGCGACGTCGACACGGTGGTCGCGGCGGCCACGTACGTCGAGGATCACGACTTCACCCCGTTCGACGCGCTCCACCTCGTCGAATCCGACGGCGACACCGTCGTCTCCAGCGACGGGGCGTACGAGGGATTCGCGCCACGGTTCGATCTGAAGGGAGCGACGAAGGAGTAGCGGTCCGCAACCACTAAACGCAGTTCGGTCCTTTCCCCGACAATGACCGATTGGACGGAGCGGTACCGGCCCTCGACGCTCGCGGAGGTCCGGGGCAACGACAAGGCCCGCGACGAGTTCCGCGAGTGGGCCGAGTCGTGGGACGACCACCGCGAGGCCATCGTCCTCCACGGCAGCCCCGGCGTGGGCAAGACCTCGGCGGCCCACGCGCTCGCCGCCGACATGGGCTGGGAGACGGTCGAACTCAACGCCTCCGACCAGCGCACAGCCGACGTGATCGAGCGCTTCGCGGGGCGGGCGGCCAAGAACACGACCCTCGCAGGGGCGAGCGGCGGCGACGGGCCGGGGGGAGCGAGCGCCGCGAGCCGGCGCCAGCTGGTGATCCTCGACGAGGCCGACAACATCCACGGCAACTACGACCGGGGCGGATCGGGGGCGATCACGCGCCTGGTCAAGGAGGCCGGCCAGCCCATCGTGCTCATCGCCAACGAGTACTACGACATGTCCCGGGGGCTCCGCAACGCGACCCGCGACGTGGAGTTCCGGGACGTCTCGGCGCGGTCGATCGTTCCCGTCCTCCGGGACATCTGCCGGCGCGAGGAGGTCGAGTTCGAGTCCGAGGCCCTGAAGCGAATCGCGGAGGCCAACAGCGGCGACCTCCGCGGGGCGATCAAGGACCTGCAGGCGAGCGCCGAGGGGCGCTCGTCGATCACCGTCGACGACGTCGTCACCGGCGACCGCGACCGCTCGATCGGGATCTTCGAGTTCCTGGACGCCGTCCTCAAGGAGGAGTCCCCACAGGACGCGCTACAGTCGGCGTACGCCGTCGACGAGACGCCGGACGACCTCACGAAGTGGATCGAGGAGAACGTCCCGAAGGTGTACGAGGGCACGGAACTCGTCCGGGCGTACGACCACCTCGCGAACGCCGACCGGTGGCTCGGCCGCGTCCGGGCGACGCAGGACTACTCCTACTGGCGGTACGTGACCGACAACGTCGCCGCCGGCGTCGCGGCCGCCCGGGACGGCACCAAGGGCGGGTGGACGCGCTTCGGCCGCCCGCAGTTCTGGCCGTCCTCGGACGCGACGGCCGACGAGGTGGTCCGCAAACTCGCCACGGCGAGCGGGTGTTCGATGGCGACCGCCCGCCGGGAGATCCTCCCCATCCTGGCGGCGACGATCCACCACTGCAAGCCCCGCGAGTTGACCGTCGCCGTGGCGGCGTTCTACGACCTCGACGAGTCCCACGTCTCCTACGTCACCGGCAGCGGCGAGACGACCAACAAGGTCGAGGGGATCGTGGCCGACGCACGGGAGTTGCGGGAGGCCGAACTCGAAGCCCACTCCGGCGGCGCCTTCGCCGGCTCCGTCGGGGCGGAAGCGGAGGCGACGGACGAGGGCGAGGACGACCAGGACGCCGACGGCGCGGGCGGGAGCGACGGTACGGACGGGAGCAACGACGCCGCCGCGAACGACGGGCAGGCGACGCTCGGCGGCGGCCCCGACGGGGCGGGAGCCGGCGGCGGGGACGCCGCGGACGACCACGCGGAGGCCGCCGAGGGCGACGACGGACAGGCGAGCTTCGACGACTTCCTCTGACGGCGCGGGCGGATCGGTCGCGAAGGATTCGGGAGACGGCCTACCGGACGGTCAGCGTCTCGCCGCAGTGAGGACAGCGGACGCGCCGGTCGTCGTCGACGTCGTCGAGGCAGTCGAGCAGGGGCGAGTCGCGGCCGCAGGCGTCACAGAACAGGGTGGCCTTGCGGGTTTCGGCGGCGTCGGAGGGGCGAGAGACCGGGGAGAGCATCAGTAAAACGGAGGGGCCTCGGCGGCATAAGACTTCTTCACCGTGATCGTTCGTGAAATAAATGAGCGCGATCGATCGGGACGGTCCGGTCGACGAACGCGGCGCGACCGGGGGCGACGCAGCCCGGGAGGCGCCGCCGCCGAGCGGGGCCGGGACGCGGCCGGGTCAGGCGCCGCTCGTGCGGCCGGGTCGGCGGGCCGACTCCTCGCGGCGGGAGACGACCCACGCGGCGACGGCGACGAGGGCGGCCGCCAGCAGGAAGGCGAGGCCGTTGAACAGCCGGATCGTCGGCGAGTACAGCACGAGGTCGCGCCCCAGCGCGAGGACCAGCACCGTGAGGGCGAGGGCCCCGCCGGGGAGCGCGGCGACCGCCGGTCCCTCCGAGCGGGCGAGCCAGAGCGTCGCCGCCAGCAGCGTCGCCGCGAGCGCGAGCGTGACGCCGACGAAGGCCGCCTGGGCGGCCGGGGTGTACGAGAGGACGAACGTGACCCGGCTGAGCAGCGCGCTGAGCGCCAGGACGCCGAGCGCGCCGAGCAGGGCGGAGCGGATCCGCTCGCGCGGGGGGCGGGCGTACGAGCCGTCGCTCGCCCAGAGCGTCGCGAGCGTCAGCGAGCCGAAGATCGACAGCGCGGTGAACAGGTGGGCGCCGTGGGTGGGCACCGAGTAGCCCGTCGGGAGCATCCCGTTCAGCGTCACGGTGACGGCGCCGATGCCCACCTGGAGCGGCAGGAGGACGAGCGCGGCGGTGGAGGCGACGCGGACCCGCCGGTCGTCGCGGCGCCACGCCCAGCCCGCGGTGCCGACGATGAAGAACCCGGTGACCATCGCCACGAGGCGGTGGAACCACTCGATGAAACTCGGGATCGACTGCGGCAGGAGGCCGTTGTCACAGAGGGGCCACTGGGCCGAGCACGCGAGGCCGGACCCGGTCGCCGCGGTGTAGACGCCGAGCATCATCAGCGTGAGCGTCAGCGCCGTGGTGAAGGCGGCGAACCGACGGAACGTCAGCCAGTCGGGCAGCCGGGAGCGCATGTCCGGCGGTCGGTGGCGAGCGCACTTAGCCTTGTCCGAACGGTCCCGGTCGGTGGGAATCGGGGGTCTGACCGCCGGACCGGGACGCGGCGATGACTCCGCACCGGGGCGCGCGTTTGAAGGGTCCGTAGCCGAGACACGGGACATGGACGAAGACGACGCCGAGGCGGGAGGCGGCCCGGAGACGGAGGACGGACCCGGGACGGGCGACGACCCCGGGTCGGGAGGCGGTTCGTCGCCGGCGGGAGCGATCCCCGAGGGGCGCGTCGACCGCCTCGACGCGTACTGCCAGGACAACGATCTGGCGGCGGTGTGGTTCGCCCGACCGAACGGCTTCGCCTGGCTCACCGGCGGCGACAACGTGGTCGACGCCTCGGGCGACGTCGGCGTCGCCGCCGCGGGCTACGAGCGCGACGGCGGGATCCGGGTGCTCACGGACACCATCGAGGCCGACCGCCTGGCCGACGAGGAACTCCCGGACGTGCCCGTCGAGGCCGTCCCGTGGTACGAGACGTCGCTCGCGGCCGCGGTCGCCGAGCGCTCGGCGACGCCGGCGGCCGCCGACTTCGACGTGCCGGGGTTCGCGAGCCTCGATCCGACCGACCTCCGACAGCCGCTGACCGACGAGGACGTGGCGGCCTACCGCTCGCTCGGCCGGGACGCCGCGGCGGCCGTCGAGTCGGTGTGCCGACAGCTCGAACCGGGGGACACCGAACACGAGGTCGCCGCCGCGCTACGGGTGACGCTGGCCACCCACGGCATCTCGGCGCCGGTCGTCCTCGTCGGCGGCGCCGAGCGCGCACAGGCGTACCGCCACTACACCCCGAAGCGGGTCGAACTCGGCGACTACGCGCTCGTGTCGGTAACCGCCGAGCGCGCGGGCCTGCACGCGAGCCTCACCCGGACGGTCGCCTTCGATCCCCCCGACTGGCTGGGCGAGCGCCACCGGGCGGCCGCGCGCGTCGAGGCCACGGCGCTGCTGGCGACCCAGGACGTGGCGCGGACGGGCGGCACCGCCGCCGACGTGTTCGAGGAGGTCCAGGCGGCCTACGAGGTCGTCGGCCACCCCGGCGAGTGGGAGCGCCACCACCAGGGCGGCGCGGCGGGGTTCGCGGGGCGCGAGTGGATCGCCACGCCGACCTGCGAGCGACGCGTTCGGACGCCGATGGCCTACGCCTGGAACCCGACGGTCGAGGGCGCCAAGAGCGAGGACACCCACCTCGTCACCGACGACGAGGTCGACTCGCTGACCGCGACCGGCGACTGGCCGACGGAGACGGTCGAGGCGGTGGGCTACGACGGGTCGATCGAGCGGCCGGTGGCGCTCGACCGCTGACGGTCGACGCCGGGAGCGAAGGCGGTGGGGTCGCCGGTACCGGGGTTCGTCAATCGTCGACTGTGACATTCGACGTACGGCAACCTTTTTGCCACGCGCCAGCGACGCGAGGCACATGGGATTGGACGACGACGCCAGGGAGTACCACCGGCGGGAGCCGCCCGGCAAGATCGAGATCTCGACCACGAAGCCGACGAACACCCAGCGGGACCTCTCGCTGGCGTACTCGCCGGGCGTCGCGGCGCCGTGTCGCGACATCGACGCCGACGGCGAGAAGGCCTTCGAGTACACCGCCAAGGGGAACCTCGTCGGCGTGATATCGAACGGATCCGCCGTCCTCGGCCTGGGCGACATCGGTGCGCAGGCCTCCAAGCCGGTCATGGAGGGCAAGGGCGTGCTGTTCAAGCGCTTCGCCGACATCGACGTGTTCGACGTCGAACTCGACCAGGACGACCCCGAGGCGTTCGTCGACTGCGTCGCGGCGATGGAGCCGACCTTCGGCGGCGTCAACCTGGAGGACATCAAGGCGCCGGAGTGTTTCGTCATCGAGGAGGAACTCCGCGAGCGGATGTCGATCCCGGTGTTCCACGACGACCAGCACGGGACGGCGATCATCAGCGGGGCGGCGCTCCTCAACGCCGCCGACCTCGTCGACAAGGACCTGGCGGACCTGGACATCGTCTTCTCCGGCGCCGGCGCGTCCGCGCTGGCGACCGCGCGGTTCTACGTCTCGCTCGGCGCGAAAAAGGAGCACATCACGATGTGCGACTCCACGGGCATCATCACGCGGGATCGCGTGGAGGCCGGCGACGTCAACGAGTACAAGGCGGAGTTCGCCCGCGACGTCCCCGAGGGCGACCTCGCCACGGCGATGGAGGGCGCCGACGTGTTCGTGGGGCTGTCGGTCGGCGGCGTCGTCAGCCAGGAGATGGTCGCGTCGATGGGGCGGGACCCCGTCGTGTTCGCCATGGCCAACCCGGATCCCGAGATCGACTACGAGGCGGCGAAGGCCGCCCGCGACGACACGGTGATCATGGCGACCGGGCGCTCGGACTACCCGAACCAGGTGAACAACGTCCTCGGGTTCCCGTTCCTCTTCCGCGGCGCGCTCGACGCGCGGGCCACCGAGATCAACGAGGCGATGAAACGCGCCGCCGCCGAGGCGCTCGCGGACCTCACCCGGCAGGACGTCCCCGACGCCGTGGTCAAGGCCTACGGCGACCAGCCGCTGCAGTTCGGCCCCGACTACGTGATCCCCAAGCCGCTCGACCCCCGGGTGCTGTTCGAGGTCGCGCCCGCCGTGGCGCAGGCGGCGATGAAGTCGGGCGCGGCGCGCAAGGACCTCGACCTCCGCGCCTACGAGGAGCGCCTGGAGGCCCGACTCGGCAAGTCCCGGGAGATGATGCGGGTCGTCCTCAACAAGGCCAAGTCCGATCCCAAGCGCGTGGCGCTCGCGGAGGGGACCGACGAGAAGATGATCCGCGCGGCCTACCAGCTCCGGGAGCAGGGGATCGCCGAGCCCGTGCTGATCGGCGCCCGCGACAGCATCGAGGAGACCGCGGCCCACCTCGGGCTGGACTTCGACCCGACGGTCGTCAACCCCCGTTCTGGCGACTGGGACCACTACGCCGACCGGCTGTACGACCTGCGCAAGCGCAAGGGGCTCACGCGCTCTGAAGCGGGCGAGCTGATCCGCCGGGACACCAACTACTTCGGGAGCGTGATGGTCGAGCGCGGCGACGCCGACGCCCTGCTGACCGGCCTGACCCACCACTACCCCTCGGCGCTTCGACCGCCGCTGCAGGTCATGGGGACCGCGGAGGACGCCGACTACGCCGCGGGGGTGTACCTGCTGACGTTCAAGAACCGCGTCGTGTTCTGCGCCGACACGACCGTCAACCTCGCGCCCGAACCGGAGGTGCTCGCCGAGATCACCAAACACACCGCGAACCTCGCGCGACGGTTCAACGTCGAACCGCGGGCGGCCCTGCTGTCGTACTCGAACTTCGGCTCGGTCGAGAACGAGGGGACCATGAAACCACGGAAGGCGGTCGACATCCTCCACGACGACCCGGAGGTCGGGTTCCCGGTCGACGGCGAGATGCAGGCCGACACCGCGGTCGTCGAGGACATCCTGACCGGCACCTACGAGTTCTCCGACCTGGCGGAACCCGCGAACGTCCTGATCTTCCCGAACCTGGAGGCGGGCAACATCGGCTACAAACTGCTCCAGCGCCTCGGCGGCGCCGAGGCCATCGGCCCGATGCTCGTCGGGATGGACAAGCCCGTCCACGTGCTCCAGCGCGGCGACGAGGTCAAGGACATCGTCAACCTCGCCGGCGTGGCCGTGGTCGACGCACAGCAGTAGTCGGCGACACGGGTCGCGGCGTCGGCGGTCACACTCCGGCCGCAGTTTCCGTTCGACGTCGACTCAGTCCTCGTTCGACGTCGACTCAGTCCTCGTTCGACGTCGACTCAGTCCTCGTTCGACGTCGACGCATCCATCGTTCGACGCCCGCGGCGTCGTCGACTCAGTCCCCGTTCGACTCCGACGGCGCCCCGGGCGACACGCTGAGGTGGAACAGTTCGTCGGGCCCCTCGTCGTCCAGGTCGGGCCTGGGCTCGGCGACCCGGTAGGTACGCGGGAACACCGACTCCGAGAGGACGTAGTAGGCCGCCAGACCCAGCATCCCGAGCAGGAACCCCATGATCGGGCCGACGACGACGCCGACGCTCGCCGCGGGCAACACGACGAGGAGCGCCGCGCTGAAGATGCCGAGCGTCGAGTCGACGACGATCCAGGTGAGAATCGCCAGGGGGTGTCGGGTGCTCATGTGGGCCTCCGAACCGTCGGGCGCCCCGAACAGTTCTCGTTCGTGATACTCTTTCCCCACACACATAAAGTATGAGGTCTCAGCGTTGATACCGGGCCGAAAACGGCCGTTGCGGTCCCGCCACCCGTGGCTGTGGCCGTCGACGAAGGAAGCGAAGGGAGATGGGGCTCGCGACGGGACGCGCTCAGTCGCCAGCCGGGCGTTCGTGGCGAGACGGCGGCGGCACGCCGGGTTCCGTGGTCGTCGCGCCGACGGGTTCCGGGAGGACACAGCGCGCCTTTCGGTCGTTGACGTGGGCGTACTCCGCGGGGGCGTTGGCGAGGGGGTGGGCCGGGTTCTCGCGCGAGTCGATGCGGGCGGCCCGGAGGGTCTCGAAGCCGGCGATGCGGGCCTGGATGCCGCGCCAGTGGTACTCGCTGCCGGCGGGGACGCGAACCGCGCGGGCGCCCGCCCAGCCGGGATCCCGGCCGACGAGGACCGCACGGTTGACGTTCCCCGCGAGGGCGTCGTGGTCCACGAGTACGCCGACGCGGGCCGTCGGGGGCGCCCGCTCGGCGAGCACGTCCAGACCGAGGTGGAGCGCCCGGTACTCGGCCACGTTGTTGTCGGCCGCCGAGTCGGGGACGGCGATCCGGGCGACGCGAGTCCCGTCGCGCGCCTCGATTACGGCGCCCAGACCGCCGCCGTCCGGCCGATAGGAGCCGTCCGTGGCGACGTAGAAGTGTCGGTGGTGTGTGCGCGGAGGATGGGCGATGTGGGGGGTCGGAGAGTCGTCGAACAGGTCCCGCAGGCTCGACCGGCCTTGAACGGCCATACTCGCGTTTAGAGGTTGAGGAACTTAAACGTAATCCGCCCCGAGGAGGTGCACGTCCGCTGGGGGCGCTGTACCTGCCTTCGGCGGTGTCACACGCCCCCTCCGGGGGCGCTCGTCGAAAGAAGCGTCCGGGGACTGACGGTGGCGCCTAGAGGTTCAGTATCTCGCGGGTCTCCTCGGGCGTGGCGATGTCCCGCTCCAGGTGGTTTGCGAGGATCACCGTGCGCTCGACGAGCTGGGCGTTGCTCTCGGCGAGTTCGCCCCGGCGGAAGTAGACGTTGTCCTCCATCCCGACGCGGACGTGGCCGCCGAGCTGGATCGCCATCGTCGTCAGCGGGAGCTGGTGCCTGCCGATGGCCATGCACTGCCACTCGGCGCCGTCGGGGAGGTTGTCGACGAGGTTGATGAGGTTGCGCGGGCGCGGGATCGTCCCCGTCTGCATCCCCAGGATGAGCGTCGTCCAGTAGGGCGGCTCCAGCAGGCCCTCGTTCACGAGGTGGTGGGCCTCGGTCAGGTGGCCGGGGCCGAACACCTCCAGTTCGGGCTTGACGTTCGCCTCGCGCATCCGCTTTGCGTAGTCGACGTTCTGCGGACGGGAGTTGATCGCGACGATGTCGTCGCGCGTGTTGAGCGGGCCGAGGTCGATCGTGGCCAGGTCCGGCGTCGGGTCCGTCTCCAGCACCGGCCGGATCCGCTTTTCGGCGTCGTTGCCGCCGCCGGTCGTGAAGTTCACGATAATGTCGTCGGTGCCCTCCTCGATCTTGTCCCGGAGTTCCTGGAACTTCGAGACGTCCTTCGTGTGCTCGCCGTCCTCATCGCGGGCGTGGACGTGGACGATCGACGCGCCGAGTTCCTCGCATTTGCGAACGTCCTCGACGATCTCGTCGGGCTGTTCCGGGAGGTTCGGGTTGGCCTCCTTCCCGTGCATCCCGCCCGTCGGGGCGACGCTGATGATGAGTTTCTTCTGGAAGTAGTCTTCGTAGCCTTCGTAGGGCATCGTACTACCACGTGACCGGATCAGTGCAAGTAATTTTCCCACGAGACCGGGGGCTGGGTGCGTCGTCCGGCGACCCCCGCGGCCGGGGAGGAACGAAACCTTGAGGCGCGACCCCGGACGAGTCTCGCCGTGCGCCGCTACCGGAACCTCCTGCTGTTCGTGGGGCTGGCCGCGATCTGGGGGAGCGCCTTCATGGCCATCAACGCGGGCCTCGACTTCTTCCCGCCGATCCTGTTCGCGGCGCTCCGCTACGACGTCGCGGGCGTGGTGATGCTCGGCTACGCCGCCTGGATCCTCGACGACCCCGTCCCCCGGGGCCGGGGCGAGTGGGCGCTGGTCGCGGTGAGTTCGCTCTTGCTCATCGCCGGATACCACTCGTTCCTGTTCGTCGGGCAGACCGATCCCGCGGTGACGAGCGCCGCCGCCGCGGTGATCGTGAGTCTCTCGCCGGTGCTGACGACCGTCTTCGCGAGGGCGTTGCTGCCCGGCGAGCGGCTCACCGCCGCCGGCGGCCTCGGCCTCGTCCTCGGGCTCGCCGGCGTCGTCGTCCTCGCGGACCCGGACCCGGCCGCCCTCCTGGCGGGCGAGGCGGTGGCGAAACTGCTGGTGTTCACCGCCGCGGCCGCGTTCGCGCTCGGATCGGTGCTCACGCGCCGGATCGACGCCCGCCTCCCGATCGAGTCGCTGGAGGCGTGGTCGATGCTCGGGGGCGCGCTGGCGATGCACGCCGTCTCGCTCGGCCTCGGGGAGTCGATCGCTGATGTGCGCTGGACCGGCGAGGCGCTGCTCGCGCTCGGGTACCTCTCGCTCGCGGCGAGCGCCCTCGGCTTCCTGCTCTACTTCGACCTGCTCGATCGCCTCGGCCCGATCGAGATCAACCTCGTCTCCTACGTCGCACCCCTCTTCGCGGCGCTGGCGGGGTGGACGTTCCTCGCGGAGGTCCCGACGCCCGCGACCGGGATCGGGTTCGTCCTCATCTTCCTCGGGTTCGTGCTCGTCAAGCGCGAGGCCATCCGGCAGGAGGTACCGCGCCTCCGCGCCGCGTTGCGTGACGTCCGGACGAGGGACTGAGCGGACGTGGGGCAGTTCGATCACCCGAGGCCGCCGAGGAGCGAGAGAGCGGGGTCCGTCGAGGCGTCGGAAGCGAGAGCGCCCATCGACGGGCGCCGGGCCGACGACAGCACCCCTGTCCGCCGACGACAGTGCTGTGTCCTCCCGACGCGGCGCCGGCCGTCCCGGTCGCGTCGCACACCGGCCACCCCACGCGACCCGAGTGACGCGTCGGGACTCGGCGGATCGTTCGAGCGCCCCGGCGGGCCGGCCCCGGTAGGTCGTTCCCTCGGATGCCGACGGGGAGCCAACGCTCTCCCGACCAATACATTCACAGAATAGTGACTTAAATAATGAAGTGACAGAGTGGCGAGCGAAAAAGGGTTAGATCCTCCTATAAACGGTTAGATCGGTTCTGAGCTCGCCATAAAACGTCAATTAGCGAGTAATTAGGGGCTAAAACGATCCGAATTCGACGCAACGCTCGCCCGGCTATATGACCCCACACGTCGTTAGTAGGATTTGAGGAAAGAGGTGTCCCCACGAATGTCCAACTCCTCCACGACGACCTTCGACAGAACCGCCGGGCAGTCGCTCGGCAGCGCAACCCTCCGCCGCGGCGCCGCCCTCGCCGCCGCCCCGCTCCGCTTCGTCGGTTTCTGGGCCGCTATCGCGCTACCCTTCCTCTATCTCCCCCTGCTCTACGGCGGGTTACAGGGCCAGCAGCTCCTGGTGTTCTGCGGGCTACTGCTGGTCAACGCGGTCGCTCTGGTCCTCGGTCACAAGCACGGGCGCTAACACGGATCGGCTACGCCCGACGTCGTATCGGTTCGCCCGCCGCCCGTCCTCCCCCTCCACCCGCTCTCCCCCTCCACCCGCTCTCCCCCTCCACCCGCTCTCCCCCTCCACCCGCTCTCCCCCTCCACCCGCTCTCCGTGTCCCTCCCGTTCGGGACGCCCCTTTTGTGCGCGTTTCGCCGACGCGAGGTTGACGAGTCGCTGGCAGTTCGCTTGCCGGGGCCGACCGCTGTACCACTCGGTCGTGGGAGACGACGGCGGCCCGGGACCGCGCGGTGACGGCGGAGACAGATCTCGGAACGGTCGGCGGGAGAGTGGACGAGCGGCGAAAGGGAGAGCCGTCGGTCGCGGCGTCAGTCGTCGGGACGCGGCCGGGCGACGAACAGCGTCTGGACGATGCTGAAGGGATCGTACACCGACTGGTGGCACTGGCAGTAGACCGCGTCCGCGGCACCGAACGTCGCGGAGCTGGCGGCCTGCTTGTATCCGGGGACACAGCAGAAGTGCGTGCACTTGTTGAGCCAGGCGATGAACCCCTCGCTGGTCGAGGCCGCGAGCCAGTCGTTCTCCTGGGCCTTGCGCTCGATGATCGGGCTGCGGATCACCTGGATCGGGACCACGTCGCTGACGTCCTGGGAGCGCCAGGTGGCCGTCGCGGGCTTGCCGAGACCGGCCTGCCCGATGCCGTTGCCCCAGGACTCGTAGTCCTGGAAGTCGTCGACGTGGAGGCGGTCGCCCGCCTCGTAGTCCTCGGACTGCCAGTCGTAGGCCGGGCTCGACCCCACGTAGAAATAGTTGTCTCCCTCGTAGGAGGGCTGGATGCCGGCGTACCCCTCGACGCCGCAGTACTGGTACCACTCGATGGAGTAGCGCATGCCGGTGCCCTTGAAGTCCTCCGTGAAGGCGGTCTGGACCGTTCGACCGCCCTGGGTGACCTCCTGGACCTCCGGGTAGACGCCCCGGAGGTAGCCCTCGGAGTCGATCTCGATGGGGATCTGGGGCATCCCGCGCGGGGCCGGGCCGTCGGTGTTCTCGATGGCCATGGCCTGGGTGTTCCCACCGCCCGCACCGGCGGACGCGGTGGCGCTGTTGATCGTGGCCGAACCCGTGGCCCCGACGCCAGCCAGCGCCGCGCCCCCGACGACGCCCTTGACGAACCGGCGGCGGCCCGAGTCCGCCGGGTACTTGTCGTCGCTCATACCTGGCACTTAGCGGGACTCGGTAAAAGACTGACGAAGTGCGCGGTCGAGCGGTCTGGCGGTCGGGCGGTCGAGCGCGCCCGCGGCCGTCCGACGTGCACCGGACGTACGTGCACTGTCGACGTGCGCCGGTCGAGTGGCGACGGGTCGCCGGCCGGTGGGCCGGACGAGCGAGGGGGCGCGATCCACCGCGGGCGATCCGAACGACGACTGTCGAACGTCGGGGGTTGCAACCGTCGACCGGAAAACTGGATATCCGGGCAGTAGGCGGCGTCTAACCGGCAATTCCTCGATACGTCTCGGTGGTTTTACGGCCCTCCCAACGAAGCGCCACCCATGCAACTACACACCAGGGACGTCCGACAGGACGTTCGCGAACTGGGCGCCCTGCTCGGGGACGTCCTCGAATCGCAGTCCTCGCGTAGCGCGTTCGAGGTCGTCGAGGACCTCCGGACGTCGGCGATCGACTACCGAAGCGGCGAACTGGACTCCCGGGACTCGATCCGGGAGGCCATCGGCGAACTCGATCCGGAGACCGAGAGCGTCGTCGCACGGGCCTTTACCACCTACTTCGAGCTGATCAACCTCGCGGAGGAGCGCGAGCGCGTGCGCGCCATCCGCGAGGACTCGCAGGCGGGTGAACTGGAGGACGGCATCGCGGGGACGGTCCAGTCGCTGATCGACGCCGACGCCGACGCCGAGACGGTCCAGGGGGTCCTCGACGACGTCCTCATCGAGCCGACGTTCACGGCCCACCCAACCGAGGCCCGGCGGAAGACGGTCAAATCGAAGCTCCGATCGATCGGCAACGACCTGGAGGAACTCGACGAGCGGCGGCTGACCGACACCGAGCACGATCGGCTCTGGCGGCGGGTCGACGCCGAGGTGACCAGCCTCTGGCAGACGCCGCAGGTGCGCGAGCGGCGACCCGAACCCCAGGACGAGGCGCGCAACGTGCAGTGGTACCTGGAGAACACGCTGTTCGACGTCGTCGGCGAGGTGTACCACGACCTCGAACGGACGATAGCGGAGGCGTACCCGGAGGTCGACGTCCCCAAGCTGTTCGAGTTCCGGTCGTGGGCCGGCAGCGACCGCGACGGCAACCCCTTTGTCACCCCCGAGGTGACCGAAGACACCCTCGAACGCCAGCGGTCGGTCGTCCTGTCGCGGTACCGCACGGCGCTCAAGCGGCTGTCGGGCATCCTCAGCCAGGACGGCGACCGCATCGACGCCGGCGAGGCCTTCGAGGCGTCGCTCGCCGCCGACCGGGAGCGCCTGCCGGGCGTCGCCACCGAGACCGAGGAGCGCTACCCCGGCGAGCCGTACCGACAGAAGCTGAAGCTGATGCGCGAGAGCCTCGACCGGGTCGACGACGTCAGGCCCGGGGGGTACGCGGATGCCGACGAACTGATCGACGACCTGTCGGCCATCGCGGAGAGCCTGGAGCGAAACGGGGCGAGCGTCGTCGTCGAGGCGTACGTCCAGCCGCTCATCCGCCAGGTCGACACCTTCGGGTTCACGCTGGCGAGCCTCGACCTCCGGGACCACCAGGAAAACCACACCGAGGCGGTCGCCGAGGCGCTGACCGCCGAGGGCGTCGACTACCGCGCGATGGACGAGGACGAGCGCGTCGAGACGCTGACCGACGCGATCCTCCAGGAGGGGGCCGTGATCGACCTGAGAAACCCCGGTGACGTCTCGGACACCGCCGAACGCGTCCTCGAACGCTTCGATCGGCTCGGCGACTGGCAGCGGGAGTACGGCGTGGGCGCCATCGACACCTACTGCATCTCGATGACCGAGGAGCCCTCCCACGTCCTCGAAGTCCTCTTCCTCGCCGACCAGGCCGGCGTCGTCTCGCTGCCCGACCACTGCGGGCTGGACGTCGTGCCGCTGCTGGAGACGGAGTCCGCGCTGAACGGCGCCCGCCGGATCATGGGCACCCTGTTCGAGAACGAGGCCTACGCCCGGGCGCTCGACGCCCGGAACTGGGTCCAGGAGATCATGCTCGGCTACTCGGACTCGAACAAGGAGAACGGCTTCCTCGCGGCGAACTGGGACCTCTACAAGAACCAGCGCCGCCTCGCCGACATCTGCGACGACTTCGACGTCACGATGCGCCTGTTCCACGGCCGGGGTGGATCGATCTCCCGCGGCGGCGGTCCGATGAACGAGGCGATGCTCGCCCTGCCCAACGAGACGGTGACCGGCCAGATCAAGTTCACCGAGCAGGGCGAGGCCATCGCCGAGAAGTACGCCAACCCGCGGATCGCCGAGCGTAACCTCGAACAGATGCTAGACGCGCAGGTGCGTGCGCGCATGACGTCGATCGAGGAGCCAATCGAAGACGTCCCAGAGGAGTGGACCGCGGCGATGGACACGATGGCGAGCGCGGCCCGCGCGGAGTACCGCGACCTCCTCGAGACGGAGGGGTTCGTCTCCTACTTCGAGCAGGCGACCCCGATCACCGTCATCGAGGACCTCAACCTCGGCTCCCGACCCGCGTCGCGGTCGGGCGAACGAACCGTCGAGGACCTCCGGGCGATCCCGTGGGTGTTCTCGTGGACGCAGTCGCGGTGTATCCTCCCCGGCTGGTACTCGCTGGCGGCCGGCATGGAGGCCTTCCTCGACGACGGCGGGGACGTGGAGACCCTCCAGGGGATGTACCAGGAGTGGCCCTTCTTCCGGACGACCCTCGACAACGCGGCGCTGTCGCTGGCGCGCACCGACCTGGAGATCGGCGCCGAGTACGCCGCCCTCGCCGAGGACGACCTCCGGGAGCACTTCTTCACGCGCATCGAGGCGGAGTATCGGGACGCGGTCGACCTCGTGCTCGACGTCACCGGCCGCGAGGGGCTGCTCCGACGGGACTGGCTCGACGAATCGCTCCGCCGTCGCAACCCCTACGTCGACCCGCTGAACCTGCTCCAGGTCCAGTTGCTCCCGAAGGACGACCGAACCGAGGACGAGGAGCGCACGCTCCGCCTGACGGTCAAGGGGATCGCGGCGGGCATGAAAAACACCGGGTGACGCCCCGATCGGCCGGGCGACTCCGGGCGGTCGTCCTCCGACCGGAGACGCCGTCCCGACCGGGTCGACACCGGCCCCGATCGGTTCGACCCCGTCCCCACCGGGGGCGACGGTCCCGCCCGCCGTCAGGGATCGAACGCGGAGGGGCCCAGGCGACGCAGTTCCCTCGTCGGTTCGTCGGTGGGCGGCGTCTCGGTTCCGGGCGGCGTCTCCGTTTCGTCGCCCGGCGGCGGCTCCGTCCCGCCGCCCGGCGGCTCCTCCGTCTCGCCGTCCGGCGGGGTGGCGGTCCCGCCGCCGGTCCCCTCGAACCCCTGGACGGAGAGCGACGTCTGGACGTTGCCGAGCGCCTCCTCGTCGCGTGCGGTGACGAGCTGGACGTTGGCGAACACGACGTAGGACTGGTCATCGGGCACGGCGGCGATGTTGACTTCCGCCGTGGACCCGCCGCCACAGCTCTCGTACCGATCCATCTGGCCGGTCAGCTGATCGTTCGAGAACGAACTCCGGCTCACCGAGCCGCAGCCGGTGAACGCCAGCGAATCCAGGACGGCCCCCGGGTCGGTTTCGAGCTGGTCCGAGACGAGGACCCAGACCCCGGGGACGTCCCAGGTGTCGAGGTACTGGTTCACGTTCGGCGACGCGTACAGCATCGGCCCGATCTCGCCCTCGACGCTGCGGACGTCGGACCACTCGGTCGGCACGTCGACGGAGATCGTCCCGCTGTCGTCCGAGACCTGCGTGTAGTTCTGGTAGACGTCCTGGGGAGCCTCGATGGTCTCGACGACCTGTAGCGGCTGGCCGTTGACCACGCCCTCGAGCAGGATACCCCCGCCGGTCTGTCCGGGCGCCTGTCGGAGCACCTGGACGGCGATGGGGTTCCCGCTCCCCTGGGTCCGGAGCACGTCGCAGTAGAACTCCTTCGTCGGGAGTGGATCCTCCGCTGCGGGCCGAACCGCGCGGGTGTTCTCGACGCGGATGATGCGGTCGCCGGCTCTGATCCCCGCGTTGTAGGCCGGCGATCCCGTCTGGACCGAGACGACGTGGATCGCCCGGTTGATGCCGTCGGCCGTCATCGGCGTGTCGGTCTCGATGGCCACGCCGTTGATCCCGATGTACTCCTGGTTCTGCCCCTGGCGGAGCGTGGAGACGATGGGCTGGGCCACGTCCGATCCGATGGCGAGGTTCTGGTCGAGTCCGAAGTACGAGGCGTAGTTGATCCCGACCACCCGCCCCTGCCGATCGACGAGCGGTCCCCCCGAGTTGCCCGGGTTGATCCTCGCCGTGTGTTCGAGCACCGAGTCGACGGACGCCCAGTCGCTCTCGCCCGGGACGTCCGTCCGGGAGACGATCCCGTTGGTGGTAGAGAGCCGAACGCTGTTGATCGGGAACCCGTGGGAGAACACCTCCGTTCCCGGTCCGGCCGGCTGCGGCGCGAAGTTCAGCGCGGGAAACCCGCTCCCCTGGAGCTGGATCACCGAGAGATCGGAGCACTCGGACGAACCGAGCACGCGGGCGTTGTAGGACTCCTGGGTGTCGTCGCCGAGGAACACCTCCAGCGTCGCCGCGCCGGTCACGACGTGGTTGGCGGTGACGGCGACGCCCGACGGGTCGATGACGAACCCGGAGCCGCCGCTGGTCAGTTCGAAGTCGCCGAAGTCGGGGAAGTCGTAGGTCCCGTTCGTCTCGATGCGGATCACGGCGTTCCGCGCCTGGAGCCACCCCGGCGTCCCCTGCTGGCCACCGCCGGGCGGGGCCTGCTGGGCGGGGGCGTCGTCCTCCGTGGCCGCCGAGACGCTCCCGACGCCGAGTCCCGCGACGCCGATGGCGCCGATCGTCCTGATCGCGTCGCGTCGAGAGAAGGCGGGTCCCCTCATCGTTCGGCACCTGCTGACTGTGCCGGCTGGTCAGCGTGTATCGGTTGGTCGGCGGACCGATCCGATAGTGTTCCTGCGAGCCGCGTGCGTGGCGTGAGCCGTACAGTAGTGCTGTCGTGCATTTTCAATCACCGAGCGGATACGATCCACCCGAAACGCCCGACACCACGGTAGCCCTTTGTTAGAAAGTGCTGACAAAAGTCGGCATTCGTGAAGGATATGGTAACGTCGGTGGGGTAATCAGTAAGGTCGGAACCGATCAGAGTAAGTGGGCGTTGCCGGGCGGGCATCCCCGGAGGTCGCGGAACGGCTCCGGTAGCGAACCGACGCCGCTCGTCTACTCGTTCCAGGGAGCCGCGGGGAAGTCGACGAGTCGCTCCTCGCGCTCGATGCCGTCGATCTTCTCGACGTCCTCGTCGTCGAGTTCGAGGTCGAGGGCCGCGTAGTTGTCGCGGATGTGCTCGGGGGTCGCGGACTTGGGGATCGGGACGACGTTCTCCTTGCTCAGGAGCCACGCGAGGGACACCTGGGCGGGGGAAGCGTCGTGTTTCTCGGCGACCTCGACCAGTTCCGGCACGTCGAAGACGTCGCCGCGGGCGAGCGGCGAGTAGGCGACGAGGTGGTAGTCGCCCTCGGCGGCCAGTTCCCGGTGGCGTGCCTGCTGGTGGAGCGGGTGCATCTCGACCTGGTGGGCAAAGAGCGGGACGTCGAGGCGGTCGATCGCCGCCTCCAGCAGTTCGGGCGTGAAATTGGAGAGGCCGACGTTGCGGACGAGGCCCTCGTCGACGAGTTGCGCCAGGGCCGGGAGCGTCTCGTCGGGATCGTAGGACTCGATCGGCCAGTGGACGTACATGAGGTCGACGGCGTCGACGCCGAGGCGCTCGACGGAGGCGCGGCCGGTCTCCAGGACGTCCTCCCGGGAGAGGTTGCCGTAGTTGAGCTTCGTGGCGAGGAACACCTCGTCGCGGTCGACCGACGAGGCGGCGATGCCCTCGCCGACGTACGCCTCGTTGTCGTACATCTGGGCGGTGTCGACGTGGCGGTAGCCGACGTCGAGAGCCGTCTCGACGGCGGAGACGCACGCGTCGCGGTCGGTGATCTGGTAGGTGCCGAACCCCATCGGGGTGATCTCCCGGGTCATGTCCGGAGTGTGGGACCGGGGGGTCACGTAGCCTGCGGTTCCGGAGAGGGGCGCAGCCCGCTCGCCGTGGCCGGCGCAGAGGACCGTCCGGCCGCACCGCCCACGCGCCGATTGGGTCGGTCGACTCCCGACCGTTCGTCCACCGCGTCGCCCGTTCGGTCGGAGGACTCCCTGTTCTGGAGGCGGCGCACGTGCGATCGACCCGCACGCGACCGGGCGCTCCGAAACGGTTTTGAGGTGGGGCCGGCCACAGTCAGTATGCCGACGGAACCCGACACGGGCTACGACCCAACGCTGGGTCGGAAGTTCATTTTCGTAACCGGGGGTGTGATGTCCGGACTGGGCAAGGGGATCACGGCCGCCAGCACCGGCCGCCTGCTGGCGAACGCCGGCTTCGACGTGACGGCCGTGAAGATCGACCCGTACCTCAACGTCGACGCCGGGACGATGAACCCCTACGAGCACGGGGAGGTGTACGTGCTGAAAGACGGCGGCGAGGTCGACCTCGACCTGGGCAACTACGAGCGCTTCCTGGGCGTGGACATGACCTCCGACCACAACGTCACCACCGGGAAGGTGTACCAGCACGTCATCGAGAGCGAGCGGGCGGGCGACTACCTCGGGAAGACCGTCCAGATCATCCCCCACGTCACCGACGACATCAAGCGACGCGTCAGGGAGGCCGCCGCGGGCCACGACATCTGTATCGTCGAGGTCGGTGGCACGGTCGGCGACATCGAGGGGATGCCGTTCCTGGAGGCGTTGCGGCAGTTCGCCCAGGAAGAAGACGACGAGGACGTGCTGTTCATGCACGTCACGCTCGTCCCGGTCTCGAAGAACGGCGAGCAGAAGACCAAGCCGACCCAGCACTCGGTGAAGGAGTTGCGCTCGATCGGACTCCACCCCGACGTGCTCATCGGCCGCAACGAGCGCCGCCTCGACCCCGACACGAAGGAGAAGATCGCGCTGTTCTGCGACCTCCCGACCGAGGCGGTGTTCTCGAACCCCGACGTCGACGACATCTACCACGTCCCGCTGATGGTCGAGGAGGAGGGCCTGGACGAGTACGTGCTCGACCGCCTCGACCTCGCGGGGGAGGCGCTGCCCGAGGCCGACCGGTCGACGCGCTGGCGGGACCTGGTCACCAGGGACCGCGAGTCGACCGTCGAGGTCGCGCTGGTTGGCAAGTACGGCCTGGAGGACGCCTACATGAGCATCCACGAGGCGCTCAAGCACGCGGGCATCCAGCGCGGCGTCGACGTCGACGTGCTGTGGGTCAACTCCGACAAGATGCGGACGAGCCACCGCGAGCGCCTCCGGTCGGCCGACGGCGTGGTCGTCCCCGGCGGGTTCGGCGCCCGCGGGACCGAGGGCAAGATCGAGGCGATCCGCTACGCCCGCGAGGAGGGCGTCCCCTTCCTGGGGCTCTGCCTCGGCTTCCAGCTCGCCGTCGTCGAGCACGCCCGCAACGTCGTCGGCCTGGAGGGCGCCCACTCCGCCGAGATCGACCCGGAGACCCCCCACCCCGTGATCGACATCCTGCCCGAGCAAAAGGAACTGGACGACATGGGCGGAACGATGCGGCTCGGCGCCCACGAGACCGAGATCGTCGAGGGGTCGCTCGCCAGCGAGGTGTACGGCGCGACCTCCTGCGTCGAGCGCCACCGCCACCGCTACGAGGTGAACCCCGCGTACATCGACCGACTGGAGACCGGCGGCCTCGCCTTCTCCGGCGTGGCCGGCCCCCGGATGGAACTGCTCGAACGCGAGGACCACCCGTTCTTCCTCGGGACGCAGTTCCACCCCGAGTTCCGGTCGCGACCCGACCGGGCCAGCCCCCCCTTCGTCGGCTTCCTCGACGCGGTGCTGGAGCGGGTCGACCCCGAGCGCGTCGAGAGCGAGGAGGTGACCGCCTGATGGTCGACGTCGACGCGTTCGTCGAGGAGGCGGTCGCCGAGATCGGCGAACAGGTGGGCGACGGCCACGCGATCATCGCCCTCTCGGGCGGCGTCGACTCGTCGGTCGCCGCCACCCTCGCCTACCGCGCGCTGGGCGAGCGCCTGACGCCCGTCTACGTCGACACCGGCCTCATGCGCAAGGGCGAGACCGAGGGGATCCGGGAGACCTTCGACTTCATGGAGTCCCTGGAGGTCGTGGAGGCCCAGGACCGCTTCCTCGACGCGCTCTCAGGGGTCACGGACCCCGAGGAGAAGCGCCACGCCATCGGCGAGCAGTTCATCCGCGAGTTCGAGCGCGAGGCGAAGGAGACCGACGCCGACTACCTCGTCCAGGGGACGATCTACCCCGACCGGATCGAAAGCGAGGGGAACATCAAGTCCCACCACAACGTCGGCGGCCTGCCCGAAGTCGTCGACTTCGAGGGCATCGTCGAGCCGGTTCGCGACCTCTACAAGGACGAGGTGCGCGCGGTCGCGCGGGCGCTCGACCTGGAGGAGGTGATCTCCGAGCGGATGCCGTTCCCCGGCCCCGGCCTCGCCGTCCGCATCATCGGCGAGGTGACAGAGGAGAAACTGGAGGTCGCCCGCGAGTCCTGCCACGTCGTCGAGGAGGAGGTGGCCGAACACGAGCCCTGGCAGGCGTTCGCCGCGGTGATCGGCAAGGCCACGGGCGTGAAAGGCGACAACCGGGTCCACGGCTGGGTCGTCGCCGTGCGGTCGGTCGAGAGCCGCGACGGCATGACCGCCCGGGCCCAGGACCTCCCCTGGGAGACGCTCCAGCGCATCCAGTCGCGGATCACCGGCACGCTCCCGAACGTCTCGCGCGTCGTGTACGACGTCACCCACAAACCGCCGGCGACCATCGAGTACGAATGACCGGCGGCAACGCGCCGCTCGTGACGGGAGGTCGACCCCCGATGGCGACGGACGGCGGAACGAGGGTAGAGGCCGACGGCGGGTCCCCGGTGGCGGTGCTCGCGGGTCCCGACGAGCACGGTCTCGGGGACGCGCTCGCCGCCGAGGGCGTCGAGGTTAGGCGGGTCGAGGGGCCGGCCTCGCGGGACAGCCTGGACGCCGCCGGGATCGACGGGGCGAGCCTGCTCGTCCTGACCGACGTCGACGACGCCTCGGTGATCCCCGTGGCCCGGGAGACCCACCCCGACCTGCGAATCGTCGCCTACACGACCGACTCGCTCCCGGAGTTCGCCCGCCCCCAGGTCGACCTCGCGGTCGACCCCGCCCTCCTCTCGGCGGCGGTGGTCGCCGAGGAACTGGTCTGAGTCGTTCGCCTTTCCGAGCGCGCGAGGCACGATCCCCGGCCGCGCCCACGTTCCCCCGAGTGGCCGCCGTTGATCCCGTTCAACTCGGATTTAATCCGGCTTAAATCGGCGTAAAACGGGCTCGAAACCCCGAAACGCGGTTGTTCCATTTTCCCCCTTCAATATCCCTCGGCCACCAGGACCGGCCGCGATGAACGCAAACCAGAAACTCGCCATCGCCCTCGCGGCGCTGGTCGCGGCCATCGGGGTCTCGGCCGCCGCGGGCGCGGCATCGGCACAGGCGACCGACGGACAGCTCGACGCGGACGCAGACGCGAACGCGACGGCCGACACGAACGGCACCGTCGACGCGAGCGCGAACGCCACGGTCGACGCGAGCGCGTCGGCCGACGGCGACGACGACGAGAGCGACGGCGACGGAGCCGACGGCGAGGCCGGGGCGAACGCGAGCGCGGACGCCGAGGCCGACGCGTCGGTCGACGGGACCGTCGACGAGGTCGCCGAGACCGCCGACGAGACCGTCGACGCGGCCGCCGAGACCGCCGAGGCCGCCGCGGCCACGGCGAGTGACGCCGTGAGCGACACGCGGGACGGGGCCGCGGACGCGGCGAACGTCTCCGCCGAGGCGACCGGCGGGACTCGGGCGAACGCCACCGCCGGCCCGGCGAACGCCTCGGCCGAGGCCGAGAGCGAAGCGGACGGCGCGGCCGACGACGCCGGCGAGCGCGGCCCCCCGAGCGACATGCCGACGCCGGTGCCCGAACAGGTCTCGGAGATCCACCGGACGGTCTCCTCGTTCCTGAACGGTGACCTCGGCGCGTCGCTGGGCGACGCCCTGTCCGGGTTCCTCGGCGGCGACGCCGAGGCCAACGGTGACGCGGACGCAGACGCGAGCGCAAACGCCGACGCGGACGAGCAGGTCGGCCAGTCCGGCGCCGGGGCGTCCGCGAACGCGAGCGTGAACGCGTCCGCGAGCGCCTCCGCCGGCGCGGCCTGACGGAGCGACCGCTGACGGTCCGACCGCTGACGGTGCGACCCTCCGACCGCTGACGGTGCGACCCTCCGACTACCCGACCCACCCTTATACACACAACATGAACCGACGAACGTTCCTGCAGACGACGACAGGTATCGCCGCAGCGAGCACCCTCGGAATCGCCGGCTGCGTTGGCACCGCCAGCGCGACGGGGACCCTCGCCACCCGCGTCAGCGACCGACCCGGCGACATCGACGACTTCCAGCGGTGTGCGGTCACGGTCCGGGAGATCAGAGTCAAGCCCGTCGACGGCGACCTGGAGACACACGGGGTCGAGGAGACGACGCTGGATCTCGTCGACCTCCAGGGGGACCGGTCGGCCCTGGTCGACGAGGTCGAACTCGACGCCAGCGAGTACGAGTACCTCCAGTTGCCCGTGACGGACACGGAGGCCACGCTCGCCGACGGGTCGAACGCGACCGTGGAGGTGCCCGGCGAGGCACCCCTGAAGTTCGAGGCGACATTCGAGGTCCGGGAGGACGAGCGCACGACGTTCACCGCGGACTTCACGCCCGTCAAGGCGGGACAGTCCGGCAAGTACGTCCTCCAGCCGGTGGCCGAGGAGGTCACGGTGCGCTACGCCGACGAGACGACCGCCGAAACGGCGGGCGAACCGACGGGGACGGCAGACGGAACGACGACCCAGTCCGAGACGACGGCGACCGAGACGACGGCGACCGAAGGCTGAGGGCGCCCACGGGGACCCGTCGCGGCCCTCCGGAACCGACGGAAAGTCCCCGTCGACGCGGCGTCCCCCCGCTGCCGGCGCGTGACGCCACGCTTACGGCGCGGGCGGTCCACGTCCCACCATGACGCTCGACCGACTCGCAGCCGAGGAGCTCTCGCCCGACGCGGGCGAGGTCGAGACCGCGGAACTCGTCGTCACCGACGACGTGCTCGTGAAGGCCTTCGCCCTCGGCCCGGGGGCGACGCTCGAACCGCACGAACACGGCGACAGCACGAACGTCTTCCACGTCCTCGACGGGACCGTGACGGTCCTCCAGGACGAGGACGAGGAGGTCGTCGAGGCGCCCGGCGTGGTGCTCCACGAGCGGGGCGTCGCCCACGGCGCCCGCAACGACACCGACGAGGTCGCGGTGTTCACCGCGAGCCTCTGTCCGCTCCCCGGGTCGGGCTGAGCGGGAGCGCCGTCCGTTCGGTCACCCGGCGTCTGCGGCAATCCGGGGCCGACGGCCAGGCCCGAAGCGTGAAGTGGGTCCCCCGCGGGCACAGTGGTATGCTCGACGAGCTGCTGGGGCGCGCCGAACTCAAGGAGCGGATCGCCGAACTCGAGGAGGAAAAGCGCCACCTCGAACGGCGGGCCGAGGCCGAGGAGGAGCGACGGGCCGAGGCCGCGAGCGCCAGGCAGGCGGCGGAGGAGCGTGTCAACCGGCTGGAAGATCGGATCGCGGATCTGGAGGGCCAACTGGAGCGCCGGTCGGACGACGGCGGCGGGCCGGAGTTCCGGGGCACCGCGGACCTCCGCGGCGACCGGCTGCGCGAGGTGCTCTCGCGGCTGCGGTCGCTGTCGACGGGGCGGGAGGGCGCGCTGACGGCGATGACCGACGCGGCGTCGCTTCCCGGGACCGTCGCGGACGCCGTCGGTGACCGGGAGGCGCTCGTCCGGCGGGCCGCGCCCTGCCTGGTCTGCGTCGACGACGCCGGCCTCGTCGCCGCCGCGCTCGATCCGCCGCTGGCCCCCGACCCGTTCGCCGAGTGGCGAGACGCCTTCCGCCTCGACGAGGCGTGGTTCCTGCCCACCGCGGGCACGTCGGTCGCGCTCGTGCGCTCGGACCTGTTCGTCCTCGGGCGCTTCGACGGCGACGACTGGACGCTGGAGGCGACCGTCGAGTCGGACGTGATGAACGCCCACTCGAAGGGCGGCTTCTCGCAGGCGCGCTTCGAGCGCCGGCGCGACGATCAGATCGACGAGCACCTCGATCGCTGCGCGGCCGAACTCGACGAGCGCTACCCCGACCGGCTGGTGTGCCTGGGCGAGCGAACCGTCCTCGGGCGGTTCGAAGACCGCGCCGAGCGAACCGCGACCGTCGACGCCTCCGGCGACCCCGAGGAGGCGTTCGACGCGGCCGTCCGGGAGTTCTTCACGACGCGGCTGTTCCTGCTCTGAGTCGCGGCCGTTCTGCGCCCAGTCGCTCGGGCCCCGACGCACGCCCGGGCGCGGGGGCGCTCGACGGGAACGCCTATCCCCGCGCCCGATCCAGGAAGCGTATGAGCGACTTCGGCGAGCGGATCGCGATCCTGGCCCACGGCAAGTTCCCGGATCGGGCGAAGACCGCGACCGGCATCCTGCGGTACGGCGACTACGACGTCGCGGCGGTGATCGACCGCGACAACGCTGGGCGTCGGGTGGCCGAACTCCGCGGCGACCTCCCCGACGCGCCGATCGTCGGCTCGATGGCCGAGGCGCCGGCGGTCGACGCGCTGGTGATCGGCATCGCGCCCATCGGCGGCGGCTTCGACGAGACGTGGCGCGACGACGTCCGAACCGCCATCGAGCGCGGCTGCGACGTCGTCGCCGGCCTACACTCCTTCCTCGCCGACGACGACGAGTTCGCCAGGCTGGCCGACGACCACGGCGTCGCCCTGCACGACGTGCGGCGGCCGCCCGCGGACCTCGGCGTCGCCGAGGGGCGGGCCGCCGACGTCGACGCGGACGTGGTGCTGACGGCCGGCACCGACTGCTCGACCGGGAAGATGACGACGACGCTCGAACTGGTGCGGGCGGCCCGCGAGCGGGGCGTCGACGCGGGCTTCGTCCCCACCGGCCAGACGGGCGTCCTGATCGCCGGGTGGGGGACCGTCGTCGACCGCGTGATCGCCGACTTCGCCGCCGGCGCGGTCGAGGACCTCGTCTGCGCGGCCGACGAGGGTCACGAGGTCCTGTTCGTCGAGGGCCAGGGGAGCCTGACCCACCCGGCGTACTCGGGGGTGACGCTCTCGATCCTCCACGGGGCCCGGCCGGACGCGCTCGTGCTGTGTCACGCCGCGGGGCGCGAGGCGATCCACGGCTACGAGTCGACGCCGATCCCGCCGGTCGACTCGGTCGCGGACCTGTACGAGGACGTCGCCGCCCCGGTCGCAGCGAGCGCGGTGGCGGCCGGCGCGCTCAACACCGGGTCGATCGAGGACGACGACCGGGCGCGGGCGGCCGTCGCGGAGTACGCGGCCGACCTCGGCGCGCCCGCCGCCGACCCGGTGCGGGACGGCCCCGGATCGCTCCTCGACGCGCTGGGGTACTGAGATGCTCCGAACCGAGTTCGAGCGGGTCGACATCGGGCTGGCCGACCCCTTTACCATTGCCCGGGGCACGCGAGAGACGGTGACCAACGTCGCGGTTCGGATCACCGACGACGAGGGGACCGTCGGGGTGGGAGCGGCCGCCCCGTCGGCGCGGTACGGGGAGACGGCAGCGACCGTCGAGGCCGTCCTCCCCGACCTGCTGGGCGCGGTCGAGTCGGTGGGCGACCCCCACGCGCGCCAGCGGATCGAGCGCCGACTGCGCGAGGCGGTGCGAGGCAATCCGGCCGCGCGCGCGGCCGTCTCCGTCGCCGTCCACGACCTCGCCGCCAAGCGGTTCGGGGTCCCGCTGTACCGGCTGTGGGGCCTCGACCCCGACCGGGGGCCGCCCACCTCCTACACGGTCGGGCTCGACTCGCCCGACCGGATGGGCGAGAGGGCGGCCGCGGCCGTCGAGGCCGGGTTCGACGTCCTGAAAGTGAAACTCGGCACCGACGACGACGAGGCGCGCGTGGCCGCCGTCAGGGAGGCCGCCCCGGACGCGACCCTGCGGGTCGACGCCAACGAGGCGTGGACGCCGAAGGAAGCCGTCCGGCGCTGTGCCCTGCTCGACGACTACGGCGTCGAGTTCGTCGAACAGCCCGTGTCCGCGGACGACCCCGACGGCCTGCGATTCGTCACCGAGCGCTCGCCGCTCCCGGTCGTCGCCGACGAGTCCTGCGTCGCCGCGAGCGACGTGCCGGGGCTGGCCGACCGGGTCGACGGCGTGAACCTGAAGCTGATGAAGTGCGGCGGCCTCCGCGAGACCCGGCGGGCGATTCACGCCGCTCGCGCGCACGGGCTGAGCGTGATGCTGGGCTGTATGATCGAGACGAACGCCTCGATCGCGGCGGCCTGCCACCTCGCCCCGCTGCTCGATCACGCCGACCTCGACGGCTCGCTGCTGCTCGACGCCGACCCCTACGCGGGCGTCGACCTGGCGGGCGGCGAGGTCCGTCTGTCGGCGCTCGATCGGCCTGGGACGGGCGCGCGACGGCGAGCGGGCGAGTAGCACGGAGCGACCGTCGGGGGTTAGAGCCACTCCACGAACGCGTCCGTCGCCGCGGCGCGCTCGACGTACCGCCGCTGGGCCCCCTCGACGGCGTCCGGGAGCGAGTCGCCGGCGTCGAGGCGCTCGCGGACCCGGTCCCGCTTCCAGCTCGCCGGCGTCGTGCGAGCGGCCCAGCGGGCCTCCATCGGGGCGAGCAGGTCGTCGCGCTCGCGCGCCGTGAGCCCCTCGACCGCCAGCCCGCGGCGGGCCGTGCGGAAGAGGTCGTCGTAGATCGCCTCGGAGTCGCCGGTGCGCTCGCCGTCGGCGGTCACCCAGGACAGGTCGGCGTCGAGGCCGTCGTCGACGGCGGCGTAGAACGAATCGCGGGCGGCCGCCCAGGACAGGTCGGTGAGCGGGTGGTCGGTGACGTCGACGCCCCGGAGGAGGCCGACGGTGAGCGCCACCAGCGAGACGGCGTCGGCGGCGGTCGGCTGGGTCGGGAGCGGCCGGTACTCGATGCGGATCGAGGCCTCGCCGGCGTCCGGGTCGCCGTCGGCGTCGAGCCCCCGGGGACGCTGGCCGCCGATCACGGCCCGGACCCAGCGCCAGTAGGTGCCGCGCTTGTGGGCGAGTTCCGGGTAGGCCTCCCGGTAGGTCTCGCCCGGCTCGTCGACGAACGGCGCGACGGTCTCGTCGGCGACCAGGCGGTCGACGGCGTCCTCGGCCCACTCGACGTCCCGGGGAACGCGCACCTTCGGCTCCGTACACCCGGGGTTGATCGACCCCTCGAAGATCGGAATCCGGCACTCGCGGGGTGACTCGGCCAGCACCCGCACGGGGTCGGCGCCGGCGTAGAGGTCGGCGGGGAGGAACGGCGAGTTCGCCGACAGCGCGACCAGCGGGCCCATGGTCCGCACGGCGGCGTTGAAGTAGGCGGGGAACGCCTCGGGGTCGGGGAGCTGGAGGTGGGGCTGGATGGAGGTGGCCAGCGACTCGACGAGGATCGACGGGCAGTCGAGGGTCCGGTCGGTGCCCGGCACCTCGATCGGGATCGACCCGCCGGCGCCGTCGACGACGGCGTTGTCGAGGGCGACGTACCGGGGGCTCGGTCGCATGTTGCGCGCGATCCGGACGCCGTCGACCGACTCGACGTCACAGAAATAGGACCCGGTCCCCTCGGCGGGCGGGACCGTCCACATCGCGTCGAGGACCAGCCGCGCCCCCGCCTCGGCCGCCGCCTCGCGGGTCCGGGCGATCCGTTCGCGGAGTTCGGCGGCCTGCCGCTCGAACCCGACCGGCGAGAGGACGTCGGGGGCGGTGTTGATCTCGACGTTGTGGCGGCCGAGTTCCTTCGCGCAGTCCGCGGCCTCGAACGCCCGCTCGGGGACGGGGGTCGGGCGACCGTCGTCGTCGACGACGTACGCCTCCAGTTCGACGCCGACCGCGAAGTCGCCGGCCGCGAGGCGGCCGTCGCGGAGGTCGGCGAGCACCCGCTCGGCCTGCTCGCTCACGCGGCGGTCGAAGGTCTCGCGCGTCTCGGCCAGCCGGGACTCGCGCACGGCGTCGGCGACGGTCTGCAGGTCGGTCACGACTCGGTCCCCGTCAGGGCTCTTCTTCGTTCTTGAGCTGTTCGAGTTCGGCCTCGACCTCCTCGTCGGCGACGTCCGCCTCGGCGCCGCCGTCGCCCGCGGACTCGGCGTCTGCCTCCGCCTCCGTGGCTTCCTCGGTCGCCGGCGAGGACTTGCCGAGTTCGGCTCTGAGCGTCTCCAGTTCGGCGTCGACCTCGCTGTCGGTCCGAGACGTGGAGAGCTGGCGGTCGATCTCGTCCTCGTCGGAGAGCACGTCCTCGAAGGCCCCCGTCTCGGTGAGTTCGTCCATCGCGGCCGAGCGCGCCTCCATCTCGTCGGTGCGTTCCTCGGCCCGCTCAAGGGCGCGCGAGACGTCGCCCATCTCGTCGCCGACGCCGGTCATCGCCTCGGACACCCGCGAGGAGGCCTCGGCGGCCTCGTAGCGCGCCTTCATCGTCTCCTTCTTGGTGCGGAACTCCTCGATCCGGCTCTGGAGCGTGTTCTTCTTCTCGACCAGGTCGTCCTGGGTGGACTGCAGCCTGGCGATCTGCTCTTCCAGTTCCTCTATCTGGGACATCTTCGACTTCTTCTTCTCCAGGGCCCTGCGCGCGAGGTCTTCGCGGTCCTGGCGGACGGCCTCCCGGGCCTGGTCGTTGTGCTTCTCCACGTTCTCCTCCAGCCGGCGCTTCTGGATCTCCAGGCGCTTTTTCTGGGTCGTCAGGTCGGCGATCCCCTGTTTGACCTGCTGGAGTTCGTCGCGCATCCGCTCGTATGAGTAATCGAGCGTCTCGGTAGGGTCCTCTGCGCGATTGAGAAGGGCGTTGATCTTCGACCGGATGACGTACGAGGCACGCGAGAGTATTCCCATACCGTTTCTGTTGTCGCTCTATCCTTAAAACATCACGCGGGAGACGGGCCGTGGGGGTCTCGACGAGCACTCCATCGGTCGTCTCGGCGAGACGCACCGTCGGTTGCGGACGGAGACTGTCTTCGACCACCGGACGTGCGGCGCGCAAGCAAGGAGTAAACGTATGTGTCGACCACCACACAAAAGAGAGTAGAGGAATGGCGAGCCAGGATCTGTTGTCGGTCGGAGTGACGGCGATCGTCGTCGCGTCGGCGGTCGTCGCGTCGGCGGTCGTCGGCGTCGGCCTGACGGCCGAGGTGTGGAGCGGAACCGCGTCGGCCGCGGGGGCCGAGCCGATCGAGGGATGCGTCACCATCGACGAACCGGGGGTCTACCGGCTGTCGGCGGACATCACCGGCGGCGGCGGCGGCGGCAACTTCACCTTCATCTCCGAGACGTGTATCCGGATCGCGGCCAGCGACGTCGTACTGCAGGGCGGCGGCCACCTGGTCGACGGCCGCGGGATCAGCGACACGACCGGCATCGGCGCCGCGGGCGGGAAACACCTCCGCAACGTGACCGTGGCGAACCTGCGGGTGACCGACTGGAACCGCGGCGTCTACCTGGGGAACACGGCGGACGCGACCGTCAGGGACGTCCACGCGTCGGGGACGAGTTTCGGCGTGTTCGTCGAGGACGCCGACGGAACCGCGATCCGGGACGTGAGCGCGAGGCGCGGGTTCATCGGCGTGTACCTCGGCAACTCGGTCGACACGACGGTGTCGAACGCGACGTTCGAGCGGAACCACGTCGGCGGACTCGTCACCGACAACGAGACGACGGACACCGAGACGACGGCGACCGGCTCGGCCCCGACCGACGACGAGTCGACGACCGACACGGCGGCTCCGGACGGGACGGCGACCGAGGGCGGGAGCGAGGACCCGGCGGCCGCGGAAGCGGCCGTCCCCTGACGATCCGGATCGGGCGGGTCGTCGCGTAGCACGTCGACTGAGCGAGAGCGACTGACCGAGCGGCGACCGGCCGAGCAACGACCCGGTTCAGAAGCCGCCCTCGGCGGCCTTCGCCCACTCGGGCCACTCCTGTCGCTCCTCGCCCTCGAAGGACGAATCGCCGGACATCGCCTTGAGCGCGCGGGCGTCGTCGAGCGACCAGACGGCGCCGTCCTCGTGGAACACGCCGTTGAGGATGCCGTGCTGTCGCTGGCTCTTGACGTGGGCGGGCTTGAGCATCAGCGACCAGAAGAAGTTGCCCACGCCGGCGGCGTGGATGATCGGCGCCATCGACGAGTAGTTGGGGACGCGCTGGTCCGGCGGGGGCGCCGAGTGGAACCCGCGGGACTGTCGGACGCGCTGCCACTCGGTCAGCCAGAACGGATCCTCCATGCGGTCGGCGATGACGTTGACCTGGCGGAGGGCGTCCCGGAACGTGCGTTGGTTCCGCGGGAAGTTGTAGTGAAACTGCTGGATCTCGCTGCCCCACTCCCGGTAGAAGGTGTCGTTGGCGACGCTGGTGGAGCCGACGGTCAGCGGGACGCTCCCGCGTTCCTCCCGCATGGTCTTCATCATCCCTCTGGTGAACTTCCGGGAGATCTCGCTCCAGCCGGGTTCGTTGTTGGCCTCGATGCCCAGCAGGCGGTCGTCGTCCCGGTGTCGCTCCATGAGCCAGCGAACGAACTCCCGGGCGACGTCCCAGTTTTTCGGATTGGCGCTGATCTTGTCCGGGGGAGAGCGAACCGCAGTCGCCGTCCGGATGTCGGTGTCGTGGAGACGTTTCTCGGTCGGGCTCTCCCCGACCGAGTCGAAGAACCCGATCAGGATCCGGATGTCGCGGTCGGCTGCCGCGGAGAGGAAGTGCTCTAGCTTCCGGGCGTGTGCTTCGGGGTCCTCCCGCCAGTGCTCGAAGCTCAACCACGATCGCACGGCGTTCAGATTCAGCCGCGCGGCGTACCCCAGGTCCCGCTCGATGACCTCGCGGTCGTAGTTCGCCCACATCTGGTAGTGGTTGAACGCGCGCGCCGGGAGGTACAGCGCGCCCCTCACGTCGAGGGGAGGCCGTTCCTCCTGCGGGGTGAGGGTTCGCGCGGGGGTACGGGACTCCCGCGTCGGTCGCCCGCCCGTCTCGGGCGACGACTCGTCGGCTGCCGGTGCGCTATCGGTTACCAGTTCGCTCGAACAACCTGCCAGTCCGCTGATAGTCGTCGCCCCGAGTGCGAGCGCCTGGCGACGCGTGTACCGACCCATTCTGGAACACACTACGTGGTACCCGCCGTTTTCGTTTTTGGGTCATTGCGGTGACTCTATCCGGCGGGGACGTGTCCGAGAGATTGATCGTCGCCGGCGAGATCGGAGCGCCGACCGCCCGGCCCCGTGACCGACGCTCGACGGTCGCGGGTGCGGAGCCCCCTCTTCACAGTCCGCCGGGACCGACGCTCGTAGCGATACGACTATCAAGGGGGCCCACACTTTGCGCGCAATGGCTTCCCCTGGCGAAGACACACCGCGTCGGCGGGCGCTGCGGCTGCTCGGCGCCGGGGCGGTGACCCTGGCGAGTGGCTGTCTCGGCCCGCTCCGGTCGCGGTCTCGCGCCGAGCGAGCGAGCGCGGACGCGGACGGGCCCTCGAACCGAATCCCGGACGACCCCGACGCGGCGGCGACCGAATCGGCGACGACCGGTGCGGGGACCACCGAAGGGGAGACCACCGGGGCGGAGCCCACAGCCGGCGGGGCCGAGCGTCGCGAACTCCGGGGCGTCCGCGGCGCGGTGTACTTCCCACACCGGGCGTTCAACCACGTCCAGACGTGGGCGAACTACGACCCGGAGCGGGTCGACCGCGACGTGGGGTTCGCGGCCGAACTCGGCCTCGACGCGGTCAGGGTGCTGGCGAGCTACGAGTACTGGCGGCGCGAGCCCGCGGCGTTCGCACGGCGGTTCGACCACTTCCTCGGCGCCGCCGGCGAGCGGGGGGTGCGGGTCCTGCCCGTCCTCTTCGAGAGCATCGGCGAGCAACCGACGTCGGCCAACGCCGGCAGGGAGGTCCCGCTCAAGTCCCCGGCGGGGGCCGTGGTGCGGGACGCCGACCGCTGGGACGGTCCCGAGGCGTTCGTCCGGTGGGTCGCCGGTCGCTACGGCGACCGACCGGAACTCCTGGCGCTGGAGGTGATGAACGAGCCGGGGACGTGGATCCAGCGGGTGGAGTTCGTCCGGGCGATGCTCCGGGCGGCCCGCGACGCCCACGAGTCGGTCCCGCTCACGGTGGGCTGCAAGACGCTGGCCAACAACGAGCAGTACCGCGACCCGGCGCTCGACGCCTTCCAGTTCCACTACAACCTCCCGCCGACCGCGGCGAAGATGCGGGCGGCGCTGGCCGAGGCGACCCGGCTGTCCCGGGAGAGCGGGACGCCAGTGTGGCTGACCGAGTGGCAGCGCACCCTGGAGGAGCCCCCCGGTCGGATGCGCCCGAACTACGCCTCGCTCGGGGAGACGATCCGCGAGAGCGGCGTCGACGGCGACTTCTTCTGGCAGCTCATGCTCAACCCGGCGTACAACCTGCCTGTGCGCCGCCGCGGCCGGGTGAACGGCCTGTTCACCCCCGAGGGCGGCGTCTACTCGGCCGCCGACGCGCGGGCGCTGTCCGCCGACGGGAGCGACGAGGTCGATGGGGGCGACGAGTCCGACGGGAGCGACGACGCCGATGGGGGCGACGTCGCGGCGTCGACGGGCGACACGAGAGGCGACGTCGACTGGTCGACCCGGGAGGAGCGCCCCGCGTGGGTCCGGGACGTCGGCCGGGAAGTCGAAACCGACTGAGCCACCCCGCCGACCGCGAGGCGAACGACCCTTGGCGACCGAACGCGAAGCCGACCGCGTGAGCCAGGACACCGTACTCGTGCCCGGCGGCCGCGACGTGCGCGCGACGCTCGACGCCCGCGGGGGCGACGCCTGCGTCGTCGCGTGCCCGCCCCACCCCCAGCACGGCGGCAGCCGCACCAACCCCTGCCTGCGGGCCGTGAGCGACGCACTCGGCGGGGGAGCGCGACCGATCGACTGCCTCCGGTTCGACTACGGGCCGTGGGACGAGGGGCGCGGCGAGCGCGCCGACGCGCGCAACGCCGTCGCGTGGGCGCGCGAACGCTACGATCGCGTGGGGCTCTTCGGCTACTCCTTCGGGAGCGCGGTCGCGCTCTGCGAGGCGAGCGAGGGGCTGTCGGTCGCGGCCGTCAGCGCGCTCGCGCCGCCGCCGGGCCTGACCGAGCACCTCGACGCGCTCGGGGCGATGGAGACGCTGGCGGAGCGGAGCGCGGACGGCACAGCGGAGACGCCCGCGGTGCAGGTCGTCTACGGCGAGCGCGACGACACCGTCGACTGGGAGCCGGTCGTCGACGTCGCCCGCGAGGCCGGATTCAAGGTCGACGCGGTCCCGGGCGATCACTTCTTCGCGGGCCAGGCGCCGAAGGTGGGGGAGACGGTGGCGGCGTTCCTGCGCGAGCGGGTGTGAGGAGCGAACGGACGGTCAGTTGTACTCGCGCCAGCGATAGCCACACTCCTGACACTTGAAGAATCGCGTCGGCGGTTCGTCGGCGGAGGCGGTCTGCTTGATGGTGTACCACGCCTTGCCGTGGCCGCACTTGTCGCAGGTGACGTCGCTGGCGGTGGGCTTGCCCTCGAACTCGGCGCCCTCCTCGGTTTCGATCACGTCGTCGGTGCTCTGGGCCTCCGTCGAGACGAACTGGGCCGCGCGCTCCTCGTCGCGTTCGGCGGTCGCGCCGCAGTCGTCGTTCTGACAGACCATCTCGCCGTCCCGGGAGACCATCATCGAGCCGCAGGCGTCGCAGAACTGCATACCCGTACCTCGGAGGGTGAGCTACTTAGGCGAACTGGCTGGGCGGCGGCGGGGACGGCACGGAGGCTGGGCGGCGGGGACGGCACGGAGGCTGGGCGGTGCAGGCGCGACGTCCGTCAGGGCTCGGAGCCGGCGTCGGCGCTCTACTCCGGCGTCTCCACGTCCAGTGACTCCAGGGGGTCGGCGTCGAAGTGTGAGTCCCCGTCCTCGCCGTCCGCGGCCCGGTCGTCCGCGGCCCGGTCGCCCGCGCCGCCGGCCTGCGACCGGCCGCCCATGGTCGACTCCGGGTCGCGGTCGACGAACGGACACCCGCTGATGCGGAATTGCTCGGAGTCGACGACGGCGACGATCTCCGACCCCTCGTGGCCGCAGGCGAGTTCCGGCGGGTCGGAGAGGTACGAACACTGCTGGCAGAAGTCGGTCTTCGGCACCACGTACTCCGGTCGGCCGGCGCTGCCCTCGACGCGATTCGCGCTGACCCCGACGCCGACGCCCGTCGCCTCCGCCGAGGGGGCCTGCTCGGTCGCGGCGTCGGCCTCCGTCGCGGACTCCCCGGTCGGGGCGTCGGTCTCCGCATCGGCGAGCGACTCCCAGACCGCCTCGCTGTCGAGTTCGCCGACGTCCATCGACTCGAACGGGTCGTCGTCCGCGTCGTCCCGGTCGCGGCGCCGCCGGCGCTCGCGCACCTCGCGGGCCAGGTCGGACATCGGGGCCGCCTCGTCGTCCCGGGCGCCCGCGGAGGGGTCGGCCTCCCCTGGCGCGTCGTCGCCGGCCAGCGGATCGTCGGCCGGCGCGTCGTCGGTCGGCGGATCGTCGGCCGGCGGGGCGTCCTCAGTCATGGTCGGTCGGGTCGTCGGGGTCGGCCGTCGCCGAATCCTCGTCGAACAGTTCCTCGGGTCCCTCGATCACGTCCGAGCGCCCCTCCAGCGCCGGGCGGCGGCCGGGGACGAGCGTGGCGGAGCCGAAGAACCCGCGCGGGGGATCGATCCCCGAGAAGGGCGTCGAGCAGTGCGGGCAGCGCGCCGTCGCCAGGAGGCCGACGTCGACCTGGCCGTCGCAGTCGTCGCAGACCGCCGTCCGGACCCCCAGGCGGTTCGCCTCGGCCTTGATCTCCGCGGTCGCCTCGCGCGTCGCCGCCGCGGCCTCCAGGTCGTTCGCCCGGTGGCGCAGGTCGACGACGACGCTCGCCAGCCGCGTCACCTTCCCCGCCAGTTCGTCGGTCTCGTCGGTGAGGTAGTCGAGGACCTCCTCGTAGTTCTCGAAGCCCGCGTCGATCCGCCCTTCGAGGTCCGCGAGCTCCGTCTCGGCGACCTCGATCTCCTCGTCGTGCCGGGCGAGTTCGTCGCGGAGGCCGGGGTGGTCGTGGTCGGCCGGCGCCTTGGCGTCGGCCTCCCGCTTGACCTGGATCACGCGCTCGCGGACGTCCTGGATCTTCTCGTCGAAGTCCCCCTCCAGGTCCGCGACGCGCTCGGCGAGCGAGTCGAGCGACTCGTCGACATCGGACAACCGCGAATCGAGCGACGCCGGGTCCGGCGCCGTCTCGTCGTCGACGAGGCGGTAGGCGGCGACGGCCCGCGTCAGCACGGTCTCGGGGCTGGCGTCCAGTTCCGCTGCCTTGTCCTCGACCCACTCGCGCAAGTCGTCGGGCAGGGCCTCCGCCTGTTCCCCAGCCATCTGTTGTGTTCGATACTGGCGTGGATGCTTAAGTATTGCCGCACGCCGAAGGCGAGTGGAGACACACGCGCCCCGACGCGGACACGGGCGGGATCGGACCGCGCGGGGCAGGCAGGAAGAACCCGGCGAGGAGTCGGCCGGGAGTCGACCGGGAGTCGGTCGGGAGTCGGTCGGGTGGACCTCACCGAGTGGCGACACGCGTCGAGCGGCGGTCCTCGTCGATCACCGTATCTTGCGGACGTCGCTGATGTCGAGGCCGGCCTCGTTGATCTCGGTCTCGAACTGGACGATGTTCTCGGCCTCCAGCCGGGAGAGGACGCCCCGGAACTGCTGGACGTGCATCGTCCGGGAGCGCTTCGATCCCCCGGTTTCCCACTCGAAGAAGAGCGTCCCGTCGGCGGCGTCCATCAGGTGCCCGTGCTCGGTGTCGGTCAACGTCTCGGTGCTGACCAGCAGGAGGATGAGCCCGCCCCAGGCGTGGGCCGCCTTCGCGAGGCCCTTCATGAGGACGGCGATGTCGGCCCAGTGCATCTCGTCGGAGATCGACGCCACCAGGTCCGTCACCGAGTCGATGAGGACGAGGTTCCCCGTCGCGTTCCGGTTGAGATACGTCCCCAGGGCGCTGAGCAGCGACTCCCGTTCGTGCTGTCGACCGAGGTCCTGCAGGCTCGTCGTCTCCCCGAGGTACCACTCCCGCGGGACCGGGCTCAGCTGGAAGTACTCCGGCGAGAGGTCCCGGAACCGGACGTGGTCGAGGGCGGTCTCGACCAGTTCCTGGTCCATCGTGTACGTCATCTCCCGCCGGAGGAACGACTCGTCCGAGGTAAAGGAGAGGTAGTGGATCTCCGGCGGCAGGGACGCCCCCTCCTGCAGGTCGCCGTAGTAGAGCTCGAACAGCTCGGGGTCGGCGTGGCCGAGCGCGTTCATCGTCGCGCTCGTGTAGAGGAACTCCCGCGCACCCGCGCCCGACTCCCCCGAGAGCAGGACGACGTTGCCCGGCGGGGCCCCGCCGCCGATGATGTCGTCGAGCCGCGCGACCCCGAAGGGGATGCTGTCCATGCACGCGAGCAGTGGACGCCGGCGCTTAGTCGTTGCGGGGGCGCGGGCCGAGCGACGGCCCGGCCGCCGCGTCGCTGTCGGCGTGGCGGCGGCCGGCCGAAAAACCGAACGCGCGGTTACGTCCCCGTCGGCGGATCGTCGCCCGTCCCCGGATCGAACACCGAGGAGGAGTCGAGCCCCCCAGTGGGGTCGTAGCCCGTGTACCGGAGGAGTTCCCGGGCGCGCTCGGCCTTCGCCAGGAACACCTCCCGGCGGTCGGGCAGGTCGTCGTCGGAGAGGTGGCTCGGCAGCCCGAGGGTTCCGGTCGGGACGCTGTCGTCGCCGACGACCGGGAAGTGGTGGCCGTCGAGTTTCATCACCAGCGGTGTGTCGAGGGGTTCGACCCCCTCGCCCGACGCGTACAGTTGCTCGTTCACTCGCTCGTGATCCGCGCGCTGGATGACTGCACGGTCGCCGTCGTACGGCTCGACGTACAGCCGACCCAGGTAGTAACCGCTCGAAAATCGTTCGAACATCTGTGCGTGTGTATCACACACACACACGGGTGGGGAAAAGTCTTGCCGCGATGACTTTTATAGAAGAGCAATCAGCGAGCGTTCAGATATCAGGAACGATACTGACCGAACAGGCTGTCGGGAGGCGGCCGATCGGATTCGGACCGGCCCGCCGGCGACGACCTCCCGGCGCCGACGGAGGCCGGGGCCGGTTATCGCTCCTGCTCCGAGCGCGCGGCGCCGGACATGGACCAGACGGCGGTCAGTCCCAGCAGGAGGGCGGGGACGAGCGGGAGGACGAGCATCGCGGCGAAAAACGACAGGCCGGCGTCCGCGGGGGTCGACGGTCGGAGGTAGACGACGCCCGGGATCACGAGCGTCGCGAGGATCACGGCGGCGACGAGGAGCCACCCCCGGCGACCGAACCCGTCGGCGTCCGGGTCGTCGGAGGCGTGATCCGCGTTCGACCCGTCCTCGCTCGCTCGGCCGGGCCGGTGGACGTACTCCTCGGAAGTCACTGCCGGGGATACCGACCCTGGGACCAAAGCACTCACGGTTCGCTACGCTCCCCCGGGGCCGCGCGGCCGACTCGGTCGTCGGATTATTCTCCCTGGGTTCCGGAGTATCGCCCATGAGCGATCACGGCCACGACGAGGAGGAGTCAGCCCGCGACGGCCACGGCCACGACGATCACGGCAGTCACGAGCACGGCCACGGTCACGGCGGCCACGGTCACGACCAGGGCCACGATCACGACCAGGGCCAGGGTCACGACCACGATCATCACCACCACGACGTCGACACGGTCGGCGTCGCGGTCGTCACGGTGTCCTCGTCCCGGTCGCTGAACGACGATCCCGCGGGGGACGCCATCGCCTCGGCCGTCGAGGAGGGGGGGCACGAGGTCGCGGTCAGGGAGTTGATCACCGACGAGTTCGACGGCGTCCAGTCGACCGTCGACCGGCTCGTCGACCGGGAGGACGTCGGCTGCGTGATCACGACCGGCGGGACGGGCGTGACGCCGGACGACGTCACCGTCGAGGCGGCCGAGCCGCTGTTCGAGAAGACCCTCCCCGGGTTCGGTGAACTGTTCCGGCGGCTCTCCTACGAGGAGATCGGCACGCGGGTCGTCGGCACGCGCGCGGCCGCCGGCATCGCCGACGGGGTGCCGGTGTTCTGTCTGCCGGGCAGCGAGAACGCGGCGATCCTCGGCGCCGAGTCGGTGATCGTCCCCGAGATGGGCCACCTCGCCGGCCTCGCCACGCGCGACGAGCACGGGGGCGATGGCGGGGACGAGGGCGATGGCGGGGACGAGGGCGATAGCGGAGACGGAGGCGATGGCGGGGTCGAGGCGGACGACCGCGGGCACCACCGCTGACCCGGCGGCGGGCGACCGACCGACGAGTGCGACGACCGACCGACCGACGAGTGCGACGACCGACCGACCGACGAGTGCGACGACCGACCGACGAGCACGGCGACCGCGCCGGCTCAGAGGTCGTCCGACCCGGGTTCGTCCCAGCGTCGGTCGGGTTCGACCGGGTCGAGCGCGTGTTCGAGTTCGGCGTCCGAGTAGTCGACGTCCGAGAGCGCCATCGCCAGCCGTTGCCACCGCTGGCTCTGCTCGTCCTCGCCCTCGGGACCGACCCGGGCGCCGCGAGTCTTGAACCAGCGCGTGCCCCGCCCCAGCCGGGCCCCCTCGCCCGTGTGCTGGTCGAAGGCCACGTCGTACTCCCCGCCCGGTTCGAGGTCGCCGACGGGGAAGTCGACCGGCGGCTCGTCCCCCGACTCGGCGGCCTCGGCGCGCGCGGTCGCGATCCGCCGGAACGCCTCGTCGGCGTTGGCGGCCTCGCGGGTCGACCGCGCGCGGGCGCAGGCGAGCGCCGCGTGGATCGCACAGAGCCGGCCCTTCCACTCCTGGGGGTCCCAGCGCTCGGTCGCCAGTTCCTCGTAGCGCTCGACCAGCAGCGCGACGTCGTCGCCCGCCCGGAGGTCCTCGACGACGTAGAGGTTCAGGCGGTCCCAGAGGTTCCAGGCGTAGCCCGACCGGGCGAGTTCCCAGGCGGCCCAGGCGGCCACCTTCTCGTCCGAGCGTCGGACGGCCTTCTGCAGGACGCTGGAGACCGCGTACCGGTTGTACCCCCCGTCGGTCTCGTCGGGGTCGCGCTCGGTGCCCCGGTCGGTCGTCCCCTCGCGGGCCGACGGCGGCGTCTCGGTGTCCAGCGTGCCGTCCTCCCCGAAGGTGGCCTGTCGCTCCTCTCCCATGCCCGGTCGCTCGCAGGCCGGGCTAACGGACCTTGCGGTCCGGGGCGGGAGTCCGCGTCGCCGGCCGCGTCCGCGTCGTCGTCAGCACTCGACCGAGCAGGTCGACCCGGTCGCCAGTCCCTCGGCCTCGACGTGGGCGACGAGGCAGCCGTAGTTACAGAACCGACCGGCCTCGACGCGCCCGTCCCCGCCCTGCTCCGCGACGAACACCGGGTCGTGGGCCAGGACGTCGCAACCGCAGAAGGTACACGGCACCGCGTCGGGTGCGTCCGCATCGCCGTCGGGTGCGTCCGCGTCGCCGTCGGGTGCATCCGCGTCGTCGTCGGGTGCGTCCGCGTCGCCGTCGGGTGCATCCGCGTCGTCGTCGGGCACCTCTGTGTCGCCAGTGGGCATGGGGATCAGTAGGCGGAAGTGGGTAAAAACGGCTTCGCGAGCGCGTCCGCCGGGGACACGAGCGGCGTCGCGGACCCTGGGTCGCCGTGGCACACGGTGGTGTCATTTAAGAACCCGGGTCGCCACGGATCGATTATGAGCAGACAGGCGCCCCCGGAGGAAGACCGGGACACGGATCGCTTCGCGGGGTCCAAAGACGACGACCTGCCGAGTCACGAGGTGACGGAGGGGCCGGATCGCGCGCCCCACCGGGCGATGTTCCGCGCGATGGGTTTCACCGACGAGGACCTCTCCTCGCCGATGGTGGGCGTCGCCAACCCGGCGGCGGACATCACGCCGTGTAACGTCCACCTGGACGACGTGGCCGACGCCGCCATCGAGGGCGTCGAGGACGCCGAGGGGATGCCGATCGAGTTCGGCACCGTGACCATCTCCGACGCCATCTCGATGGGCACCGAGGGGATGAAGGCCTCCCTGATCTCCCGGGAGGTCATCGCCGACTCGGTCGAACTGGTCGCCTTCGGCGAGCGCATGGACGCGCTCGTCACCGTGGCGGGCTGCGACAAGAACCTCCCCGGGATGATGATCGCCGCGATCCGGACCGACCTGCCCTCGGTGTTCCTCTACGGCGGGTCGATCCTCCCCGGCGAGCACGAGGGCCGGGACGTCACCGTCCAGAACGTCTTCGAGGGCGTCGGCTCCTACGCGACCGGCGACATGAACGCCGAGGAACTCGACGACCTCGAACGGCACGCCTGCCCAGGCGCCGGCTCCTGTGGCGGAATGTTCACCGCGAACACGATGGCGTCGATCAGCGAGGCCATCGGGCTGGCGCCGCTCGGGAGCGCCGGCGCGCCAGCCGAGCACGAGGAGCGCTACGAGATCGCCCGGCGGGCGGGGGAACTCGCCCTGGAGTGCGTCGAGGAGGATCGGAAACCGTCGGACATCCTCTCGAAGGAGTCCTTCGAGAACGCCATCGCGATCCAGGTCGCGATGGGCGGGTCGACGAACGCCGTCCTCCACCTGCTGGCGATGGCCGCCGAGGCGGGGATCGACCTCGACATCGAGGAGTTCGACGAGATTTCGAGGCGGACGCCCAAGATCGCGAACCTCCAGCCCGGGGGAACCCGCGTGATGAAGGACCTCTGGGAGCAGGGCGGCGTGCCCGTCGTGATGCGCCGTCTCCTGGAGGGAGGCTACGTCCACGGCGACGCCATGACCGTCACCGGGCGGACCATCGCCGAGGAGCTAGCGCACCTGGAGTCGACCGGCCAGATGCCGGCGGACGACGAGGTCGACGGCGACTTCATGTACACCGTAGACGAGCCCTACAGCGAGGAGGGCGCGATCAAGATTCTCACGGGCAACCTCGCCCCCGACGGGGCGGTCCTGAAGGTGACCGGCGACGACAAGTTCCACCACGAGGGCCCCGCGCGGATCTTCGAGCGCGAGGAGGATGCGATGGCGTACGTCCAGCAGGGCGAGATCGAATCGGGCGACGTCATCTGCATCCGCAACGAGGGGCCCCAGGGCGGCCCCGGCATGCGCGAGATGCTCGGCGTCACCGCCGCCGTCGTCGGCCAGGGCCACGAGGACGACGTGGCGCTCCTGACCGACGGCCGGTTCTCCGGCGCCACCCGCGGCCCCATGATCGGCCACGTCGCCCCCGAGGCGGCCGCCGGCGGCCCCATCGCCATGCTGGAGGACGGCGACACGATCACCATCGACATCCCCGACCGCACGATGTCGGTCGACCTGAGCGACGAGGAACTGGCGGCACGCCGCGAGGACTGGGAGCCCAAGCCGCCGAACTACACCACGGGCGTCCTCGCGAAGTACGGCGAGGCGTTCGGCTCGGCCGCCAACGGCGCCGTCACGAACCCCGGCGCGAAGCGCGACGACTGAGGCGGCCACAGCGGTGCCTCACCGCCGAAACGCGACCGGCGTGGAAACGGACGACTGCGGTGGCGACGCCGCGACGCAAAACGGGGGCCGACAGCCCGTAGTTAGTTGGGTTGACCGACCTGGATGTCGTCCGGGGTCACCGTGACTCGACAGCCACAGTACGTGAATGTGACAGTCGGGGACGATGCGGATCGAGCAGTATCGTCCAGCAGTGACGCCAGTGCGTCGGGATCGATGCTCTCCCAGAGCGGATCCATCTCCAGCGGGGACTGACCCGTCGCCTCGGCGACTGCCGTGACCACGGTGACGCTTAACGTCTCCTCGGTGTCGAACGAGTCGTCCAGGTCCATCCCACCGTCCGGTCCGACCGAGCGCATCAGAACTGAACCTCCGTCTCGGCTTCGTCCTCCCGGGCGAACTGTTCGAGCCGGGTGCGTAGGATCTGGCGCATGAGGACGACCAGCGTGTTGTCGGCTCCCTCGCCGACGATGGCCTCTTCTTCGTGAACGCCGTCGTCGGTCTTCTCCCCGAGCGTCCCGATCATCACGGCCTCCCGGTCGGCAAACACCAGCCGACCGACGTTGTCCTCCTCGACCGGGAGGTCGAGCCAATTGGTTTCCGGCTCCCAGAGGGTGACCGACGGGGCGTACTCCCGGACGAACTCCCGCACGGTCGTATCCGCCGTCCCGAGATACACGTCGACTCCCCGGTCGGCAGCTTGCTCGATGCGAGTGAAACAGCCCGCCTCGAGGAGCCCGGTCGACGTGAACATCATGAACAGTTCGTCGTCGGCCCTGTCGACGAGCGACTGGCCGAACGAGACGACGTTCTCCCGCCCGTCGATGTCCCCGACCTCGGCGTCCGCGGGGCAGTCTGTCAGGCTCGCCCGGAAGTTCGGCCGGAGTGCGGAGTGCATCCACGGGACCCGCAGGTCGGGATGGCCCTCGTACGTGACCGTTCCCCCTTCGGCGTCGTAGTCGATGAGCCCCGCATCCTGGAGCGGGGGAAAGTCGGTGTGGTAGAACGAGACGAGTAGTTCCTCCGCCTGTTGGTCTGAGACCTCGTGTTCCGGGATATCCCGCGATTTTGCGAGGACCTCTCGGGCAAGCGTCTCGACGTGGATCGCCTGGTACTGGTGGCTCAGCACGTCGAGCACGATCCTGCGGCGGTTATCTGCCAGTGCTTTGAACAGGCGATCGAGCGATCCGGGATCGGCTGCGGACTGACCATCGAGCACCGACCCGATGCCCGGATCGTCGAACGCGGGATGGGCAGCTGGTTCCACGACGTGCTCCGTCAGATCGTACTCCAGGAGGCCGGCAGCGTCAAGTTTGGGGAGGTGGGCGTGATGAAGAACGACCCGAAACCGCTCGGATTGGTCAGCGGTCACCCGGGCGGGCTCCGTCCCGTCGACCTGCGAAGCGAGCGCCGTCGCGAGGGCCGCCCGCGTCGTGGCACCGTCTCGCTGGAGGATACCGAGAAGCCGGCGCCTGGGATCGCTGGATAAGCAATCGAAGAGAGCGTCCAAATCGACACCCGGCTCTCGGTTGCGCTGGTTTGTCATCGTCTCATTGTCAAAACGCGGCGAGGTTTCATAACCGCGGTGGTGTCACAAACTGATCGCTTACTCCCGAGGTTGCTGTCCGTTGTTACGCGAAACATACCCGGAAAAACAGGTCGGTTCGACGTTGATCGACGGAAGTGATCCGTGTCCGGGGGGAACGCGTCCTCTCCGTGCGTACACAACCGGGTGTCGAAGTTCGGGTCACGTGGTGTCGCACTCGGTCGTGGAGCGCTCGTCGGCCGTGCGTGCGATCGCGACGTAGTTCGTCCCCAGCGCGAACCGCTCGACGACCCTCGTGTCGTCAAACGAGCGTTCCAAGGCCGTGAGAACGTCTTCCTCGTCGTTCCAGTTGCCGAACGCGCGGTAGAAGCGTTTGATGAGCGGATTGAGGATTCGACCGGGACCGGACGGAACGAGCCGAATGTCGTAGACGGCGAACCGTGCGCCGGGTTTGAGCGCGTCACGGACGTGTTCGACGGTCGCCCGCACGTCCGGGGTCGAACTCACCGCTGTGGTGGCCAGCGCGCCGTCGAATCTGTCGTCGCCGAGAGAGAGTGTCGTCGCGTCCGCACGAACGATATCGATGTTTTCCCACCCGTGCGTTTCGATCCGCTCTCTCGCTCGTTCGACCATCCCGGGGCTGAGGTCGACGCCGATCACGCGACCATCAGCGCCGACCGCTCCCCGGAGCAACTCGAAGTTCGTCCCCGGTCCACAGCCGACGTCGAGAACGGTGTCTCCCGGCTCCAGACGGAGTTGGGAGACGGCCCGACGACGGATCTCCCACGTGTCGTTCTCGTAGAAGCTCCAAAACGACTCGCGCGCGCTCCAGAAGTCCCACTTGCGTTGGCTGCGCTCCAACTGCGCCTGGTGCTTCGAAGACGCCTTTCCGTTCATACCCACGTTACGACGTGCCCAGGAACAGTGGCTTTCCCGATAAGGTTCGCCGATTTATATAGGCCATGCGGCCGACAAGTTCACACCCGGATACGCGGACGAGTGGTGGCTCAGGGGGTCGTCCCGAGCACCTGTCCGACCGCGTGCGCCTCCCCTCGACGAAGGAGTTCCGAGGCGGTCGAGACGGCGCAGTCGAGTTCCTCCGCCACGTCCTCGACGCCGTTGCGACGCGGCACCTCGAAGTATCCGAGATCCCAGGCGACCTCGAGTGCGTCTCGCTGGCGGTCGGTTATCGGGGTCCGAAGCGTCATGACGCCGTCGCCGAGTTCCAGTATCTCGATGGAAACCCCCTCGGGAACCGAATCCGAGACGGTTCTGAGATCCTCGGGATGACCGACGACGGTCATCCGCATCGTCCGATCGGAGCGAAACTCGATCGGCGGGACGATCACGACCGTATCCTGGGCGAGCGAATCCATCATGGACACGCCTTCCGGACCGAGTTCCCGACGGAGGTAGAGGAAGAACCCGTCCTCGTCGGGAGTGATGTCGTACTCGAGAACCGGTTCGTGATCGGCCAGCAGCGACTCGTAGGCGTCCGGGCTCCCGTAGACGAAGGAACTGATGGTCTCGACGCCGTCGACGGACTGGCCACCCAAGATGATCTCCCGGTCCAGCTCGGGCGATTCGCACAGTCCTCTGTGGAGGGGGAGCAACGCCCCGTCGCCGTATCGGAACTCGACGGACATCGATTTCATCGGCTACGACACTAGCGCCCCGCCACTTATATCACCGATACACATCGGGGATGGAGACTACCGGACTGTCGGCCAACCCGTACTATGAAGAATCGAACCCGTCGGTGGATTGTCCTCGGAGGACTCGCTCTTGGAGCCGCCGCCTGGCTACATCGGTCACTGCGTCCGTCCTCCTCCCCTTCGGGGGGACGTACTACCCAAACATGCGCGAGCGAAGCGAGCGCGGTTCACCGGTCGCGAGTCGCCAGGTCTCGTCGATCGAGCTTTTTCGAGAAGGGCGAGACGGCTTCGCCCGAACCCGACGCGGAAAATGATCGCTAGACGCCGCGATCCTGCAGGCGCTCCTCCTCCGGCAGGTCGACGTTGGCCTCGCCTTTCATGCCCTGGCCGACGTCGGTGGCAATCTCAGCCAGCGCCTCGGGGTCGTCCCAGTTGTTGACGGCCTCGACGATGGCCGATCCCATCTGACGGGGGTTCTCGGCGCCGAAGATACCGGAGCCGACGAAGATGCCGTCGCAGCCGTGGTACATCATGAGCGCGGCGTCGGCAGGGGTGGCGATGCCGCCGGCGGCGAAGTTCACGACGGGGAGGCGGCCCATCTCGGCGGTCTCGTGGACGAGTTCTGCGGGCGCTTCGTTCTCGCGAGCCCACTCCTCGCGCTCCTCGTAGTTCGCGCTCTGGAGGCTGCGGATGGCGCTCTTTATCGTGCGCTGGTGGTGAACCGCCTGGTTGACGTCGCCCGTCCCCGCCTCGCCCTTGGTGCGGATCATGGCGGCGCCCTCGTCGATGCGGCGGAGGGCCTCGCCGAGGTTTCGCGCGCCGCAGACGAACGGGGCCGTAAAGTCGCGCTTGTCGATGTGGAAGCGGTCGTCGGCGGGGGTGAGCACCTCGCTCTCGTCGATCATGTCGACGCCGACCTCCTCGAGGATCTGGGCCTCGGTGAAGTGACCGATGCGGGCCTTGCCCATCACCGGGATGGAGACGGAGTCGACGATCTCGCCGACTTCGCCGGGATCGGCCATGCGGGCGACCCCGCCGCGCTTGCGGATGTCCGCGGGGACGGCCTCCAGGGCCATGACGGCGACTGCGCCGACGTCCTCGGCAATCCCCGCCTGCTCGGCGTTCACCACGTCCATGATGACGCCTCCCTTCTGCATCTGGGCGAACCCGCGTTTCACGAGGTCGGTGCCGCGTCTGAGGTCCTCCAGGTCGGTGTCGTCTGGCATACCCGAGGCTTGGCCCACACCCACTTAACCCGTGTCATTCGCTGGATTTCGCGACCCGCGGCGGGCGGATTCGACCCCCCTGACGCCCCGTGCCCGTCGTCGTCGGGGGCAACCGCAACCCCTACGTCGGCGGTGGTCATCCACCCGGCTATGGCGACGAGTCTGGCGGACGTGCTCCCCCGCGGGCTGCGGCGGTTCGTCGCGGACGAGGGCCTCCCGGGCCGCGACGCGCTCCCCGCCTGGCTGGCCCCCCTCCCCCGGCCGCTGGAGAACCTCGGCCTCCACCTGGCGGCGGTGATCGGCGCGATCAACCTCGTCGGCACGGTCTTCGGCTTCTGGTACTACGGTTTCCACCCGTGGCCGACGACGGACCCGCTGATCACCGGCCAGTTCGCGCTGGAACCGGTCGTCGCCTGGCCGCTGGTGCCCGACTCGCCGACCGCGACGCTGTTCATCGGGCTGGCGCTGCTCGCCTGGCGGTTCGACCGGGCGAACGACTACCTGACCGCGCTGGCCTTCTTCGGCTGCATCAAGCTCGGGGCGTGGACGCCGTACGTCCTCCTCGCCTTCGCCGAGGAGTTCTCCTACCTCCACGTGGCGATGTACAACTTCCTGTTCTGGAGCCACCTCGCCATGGTCGTCGAGGCGTTCGTGCTCCACCGCATCACCGACTTCCCGGTGCGGGCCGTCCTGGTCGCGGTGGTCTGGTACGGCCTCAACGACCTCGTGGACTACTTCCTCCCGGTCGTCGGCGGGCCCCACCACACGCTGATCCCCGCCGAACCGATCGTCGACGGTGCGGTTCGGCACGTCTCGCCGGCCCACGAACTCGCCGCGGCGGCGGCGGTCCTCCTCACGCTCGCGGCGACGTTCCTCGCGCTGTCGACGCGCGTGAAGAAACTGGAGACCGCCGGCGACCCGTCGCAGTAGCCCGACGGCGCGGTCGGGGCGTCCTCGCGCCGCGGCGACCCGTCGAGGCGACCCGACGCGACCGACGAGGCTCCACGATCCGACGCGACCGACGAGGCTCCGCGATCCGACGTGACCGACGGGGCCGCACGGGTCGCGTCAGGGCGACGGGGTCGACGCCAGCGAGACGGCGCCGGCCCGGGGCGGGTCGCTGACCTCGCCGGTGTCCAGCGAGAGCCGACCCGCGGCCGCGAGCGCCTGGAACGCCTGGATCTTCTCCCGACCGGTGTACAGCCGCGCTAACGGCTCGTCCGGGACGATCCCGCCGCGTCCGAGCGGGAGGTCGGGGTCCGCGACGTGCCGGTAGAGCCGGTAGAACGGGCCGCGAAGGTGCGCCCCGACCCGGGACTCGGACACCCGCTTGCCGATCCTCGCGAAGCCGACCGCCTCCTTGGAGGCGGTCGACGGCGGCGATCGATCGCCGGTCTGGCGCCGGTATCGCTCGTCGACCAGGCGAAGGTAGGCCCGCCGGTCGATCCGTTCGGCGGCCGGGAGGTCGGCCCAGGCGTCGAGCACCTCCCGATCGAACAGGGGGAACCACCAGTCCGCGTCGTAGAACTCGTACTGCCGGGCGTCGCCCACGAAGTACTTGGTCTCGATCTCCTCCCACTTCCAGGACTCGATGGCCGCCAGCGACCCGGCGAACGTGTCCAGCGGGAGGTCGGGGGCCGCGTCCCGGAACCGCTCCTCCAGGTGGGAGTCGAACGCGACGTCGTCCCACCGCCAGAGGCCGAACGCGCCGACCGGGTACTCTACGGGGTCGCCGACCAGGTCGAGTCCGATCCCGCCGTCGGCCTCGGTCGTCGCCCAGATGTCGCCCGAGAGTTGCTGGGCCGTCGAGGTGACACACTGGCCGGCGGTGAAGACGGCGTCCGACGGGACGCGTCCCGACGAGAGGAGGTCGCGAACCGCGAGGGCGATCCCGTCGTTGACGATGGCGTCGTAGCCGAACGCCTCCCGGTAGTACCGTCGCCCCTCCGATTCGTACCACCTGCGCCACCGGTCCTCCGTGTAGGGGACGAACTCCCAGCGGAAGCCGAGCGCGTCGGCCACGCGCTCGCTCAGTCGCACGTCCTCGTCGTCGCGCGAACCGTAGGCGAAGGCCACGACGTCCTCGTACCGCTGTTCGGCGAGCAGCAGGGCGATCAGGCGGGAGTCGTAGCCGCCGCTCAGCGAGAGCGCGACGGTTCGCCCGTCGACGAAGTCGACGAACCGCTCGCCGGCGCGGGAGAGCGCCGCGTCGAGGCGGTCGACGAGCGTCGCGGTCAGCGCCGGGTCGACCGACTCCTCGGCCCGGGGGACGTGGCGGTGGTAGCGACGCCGATCGACGTCGGTGCCGGTGACGCGGACGGCCTCGCCGGCGCGCAGACTGCGGAGGCCCGGGACGAGCGTCCGGGCGCCGCTGACACGGCCGCCGGTGAGCATCTCGTCGGCGGCACGAGGGTCGTACGCCGCGGGGTCGACGTCGCCGACGAGCGCGCGCGGTTCCCCGACTCGGCCGTCGTCCGTGTAGGCGAGCGGCATCGACCGTGCGTGGTCGACCGCGGCGTACGTCGCGTCGTCGGCGTCGACGATCACCGCGTAGAACCCCGCGAGCGGCGAGAGCGCCGCGCAGAGCGCGTCGAGGGAGTCCACGTCCCGGAAGCGGGCCGCGAGGTCCACACCCGCGAGCGCCTGCGCCCCGTGGAATGCTGTTCCGCGGACGGAGACCGTACCGCTGACGTGCCAGCGCGGCGACTCCAGTTGGGTGGAGCTCGTCAGAGACATGTGAGCAAGTTTCCACGATAAGTGTTAGTTATCCGTTGATTACCGCCAGCTGAAAGGTGACTAACCGATCGACGACCGGACGGTGTAGCAGTCCGCGACCGGGGACCCGCGAACCCGGGTGGGCCCGCGAACGTGCCGTCGGTCCCTGCCGGCCCCGACGCGGACGAACGGCTAAGTCGGATCGGGTTCGTGACGGTATATGGACACGTACACGCGCCCGGACCCGACCCAGGCGGCGCTCCTCACCGTCGACGTGCAGAACGACTTCGCCCGCCCCGGTGGGCCGGCCGAGATCGAGGGGACCGCCGACGCCATTCCCCGAATGCGGACGCTCGCCGACGCGTTCCGTTCGGCGGAGGCGCCGATCGTCCACGTCGTCCGCCTCTACCGTCGCGACGGGTCGAACGTCGACCGGTGCAGGCGGGGGGCGATCGAGGCCGGGGAGCAGATCGTCGCGCCGGGGACCGACGGGGCCGAACTGGTCGAGGAACTGAAGCCGGATCCGTCGGTGTCGCTCGACGGCGAGCGGTTGCTGGCCGGCGACCGACAGGCGATCGGCCCCCGCGAGTGGATCCAGTACAAGCCGCGGTGGAGCGCGTTCTACGGGACCACGCTCGACGACGACCTGGCCGAGCGAGGCGTGGACACGCTCGTGGTGTGCGGGTGTAACTTCCCGAACTGCCCGCGGGCGACGATCTACGACGCGAGCGCGCGCGAGTATCGACTCGTGATCGTCCCCGACGCGACCTCTCGAACTTACCAGCGAGGGCTGTCGGAGCTCGCGGACATCGGCGTGGCCGTCCGCGAGACGGCTGACGTCGTCGAGTGGATCGAGTAGCCGAGCGGGGGGAGATCGGTCGCCGCCGAGCGACGCGGGACGCGGCGACGGACGGGGGGGCGAGCGGAGGGTCCGGCGCGGCCCAACACGTAAGCCGACGCCGACCGAGTAGCCGCCATGAGTCTGTACGAACGGGTGGCCGACCTCCCGCTCGTCGTCGAGGAGAGCGACCGCGCCCGCAACGAGCGGGACACCTCCAGTGGCTTCCTGCGCAAGTCGACGACGATCACCCTCACCGGGGAGGGGGCCGCGGGACGCGGCGAGGACGTCACCTACGACGGCGAGGACCACGACGCGCTGGCCGACGTGCCGGCGTTCGTCGGAGAGGACGGGATCGTACCGGGATCGTACACGTTCGACGAGTTCTCGGCCGCGGTCGACGACCTCGATCTGTTCCCGACGAAGCCCCCCGAGCGCGAGGCGTCACCCCACTACCGGCGCTGGGCCGTCGAGAGCGCCGGCCTCGACCTGGCGCTCCGGCAGGCCGGCCGCTCGCTGGGGGACGTCCTCGGCCGGACGTACGACCCGGTTCGCTTCGTGGTCAGCACCCGCCTGGACGGGGACGCGGCGCGCCTGGAGCGCCTCCGCGAGCACGACCCGGACGCCGAGTTCAAACTCGACCCGACCGAGGAGTGGGACGACGACCTGATCGCCGCGGTCCAGACCGTCGGCGGCGTCCGCGTCCTCGACTTCAAGGCGTTCTACGAGGGCACCGACGTCGACAGCGATCCGAGCCCCGCCCTCTACGAGCGCCTCGTCGCGGCGTTCCCGGACGCCGTGATCGAGGACGCCGCCGTCGACGACGGGCCGTTCGACGCGATCACGCTCGACACCGGCGACGCGCCGGACGTCGTCGCTCGCGCGCCCGACCTCCTCGCCGACGGCGGGCACGTCGCGGTCTACTCGCCGTTCGTCGAGAACAGCCGCGAGTCGGTACAGGCCGCCCGAGACGCCGGTCTCGTCGACGTCGAGACCTACGAGACCATCCAGCGGGAGATGGACTTCGGCGAGCGCGGCTCCCGTCCCTCGACCGCGGGCGTCGGCCACACGGGCTATCTGACGTTCGCGCGCAACGAGTGAGTCGTCGCTTCTGACGCACAGCGCGTTCTTCGCTTCTGCCTCCCGGACCGACCGCGTCGTCGGAACCGAGCCACCTGATCGACCGCGTCGTTGGGGCCGACCCACCTGATCGACCGCGTCGTTGGGGCCGACCCTCCTGATCGACCGCGTCGTTGGGGCCGACCCTCCTGATCGACCGCGTCGTCGAGATCGATCTACCGGATCGACCGCATCATCGAGAGGAGTTCGTCGCGAGCGTCCTCGGGGTCGAACGACTCGGGAACGGGGACAGAGAGGGGATACGCCCCGCCCCCGAGGAGGAACTCGCCGTCTCCCGTCGCCCACGCCGCGAAGTACGCCTCGACGGGCACCGACCGCCCGTCGAGGCGGACGCGGGCGCGGTAGCGCGTCGCCTCGGTCGTCGGGTCAATACCGTCAGTGCCCGCACCCGCACCGTCGTCGGCCTCTCTGCCCGCTCCGACGTCGAACCGTCGCGCGTCGGCGCGATCAATCGATTCGAAGCCCCGCTCTCCGAGCACATCGACGAACCGTGAGTTGGCGCGCTCCGTGACCAGCCTCGAGAGCGCCCGCGATGGCGGGTTCGCCGGGCGGATTCGGAGCCGACTCGCGAAGACGAAACGCCACGTCACCGCCGCCTCGGCCACGTCGGCGAGTCGCTCGCGAAGGTCGACGTCCTCGTAGATCCGGGTGTTCGCGGTGACGGTCACGACGCGGACGTCGAAGGGTGTCGTCACCTCCTCGGAGACGAGTCGCCAACCGTCGGGAACGTCGAGCGTCGGCGGGGGGACGTCGGAAGCCACAGTGAGACGTAAGAGGCGCGCGACTTATACTGTCGGACGCATCGGGTCCCGGGAAATCGCCGTCCGGCGCACGAACCGCCTCTCGGCCGGTGGTCCGACGCCTCGGTTCCGCTCGCTGACCAACGCTTTTGCGATCTGCGGCCGTGGGAGTACTATGGCAATCGCGCGTCACGGCACAGGTTCAGGAGCCGCGGCCGCAGCGCTGGCGTCCCAAGTCCATCCGGTGTTTATGCTCCCACCGCTGGCCGCGAGCGTCTTCGGCGCTGTCCTCGCAGGACGGTTCGTTCCCGTTCCCCTCGGACTGCACGCCGCTGCGACCTTCTTTGCGGTTTACACGGCCCACGTGAAGGACGGCTACGTCGACTTCTACCGTCGCGGGGAGGACGACGACCACCCGTTGACGGAGGCTGGCTGCCGGTGGGCGCTCGGTGGCGCAACATTCTGTTTCGCCGTCGTGACGGCGGCGCTCGCGTTCGTTGCCGGACCCGTGACGGCCCTGC